>Ga0210059_1012765_pt1 | contig 12646 bp, 10 predicted proteins | sample Ectturendosymbi2_FD_188042 | JGI IMG/M metagenome (GOLD analysis project Ga0210059, IMG submission 188042) | Ecteinascidia turbinata endosymbiont from Florida, USA - Sample 2 (SPAdes) (version 2) | ecosystem: Host-associated > Tunicates > Ascidians > Unclassified | place: Key West, Florida...
TATAATATTTTTCAACACTTAATGCAACTAACTTACGTGTGCATTTTTAAGCAAAATCAATAATGTTAAACAATGGTAAATGTCTGAATATTCTCTTTAACATGCTTCTTACTGTTAATGCGACTTCTGGTGTTGCATGGTGTTGTTGATGGCTTTGTAGTCTGGTAGATGGAAAATTACAGAAAAACTTTCATTGGTAACAATCGTGTTGAGAAAATATCAAGCGAGCCAGATGCCATCATCAAAAGAGCCACATCTGGCTCGTGAGCCATAGGTTCCCGACCCCTGTCCTAGACTGACACTTGGTGCAAACGTTAATACCGAAACTTCGTCAAGAAATTCGAGACCGAGACCTGAATGTTCGGGACAATGAGACTTGAAATTTTGTCGGATTCGCCAAAATTTTGTTTGAAGTTTTCAAAAAAGGCCATCGATGCTTTCGAACTTCACTTTCGTCAAGCTTGATCCATCTTTGTCAACCTTTTTCGTGTTTCCTTCTCCGAAGGTGAGAACAGCAGCGAACATGTTGACCAGCTTGAAGTTTACCAAGTCATGTCGAAAGAGCAGCTGAAGGACTCCAAAATGTGGATTGGTCTTGTTAGACAACGAGACTGATAGAAACTGGTCTCAAACCAATCTCGAGACCGAGACCAAGTCACGATGCTCCTTCACTACTGATTGTGTATGCAAATTGCAGTGTTTGAAATTTGATCAATAACACAGGGGAATAGACTTAGTAAGCATCAAGGAAAGGCAGGGAGATGTCTCGAAGCAGTGATTACACCGCATGTCAATGTGTATTATTTATTAATATTCTTTATAACATTTGACTCTTCACGTTGATCACCAATTTTGCGGTAGTGCAGAAGGAATTGTTTGAAAATTTGTGGAATGCTTTTGACCACAACCTAATAGGGGCTTGTTGCCAAACCACGTATAGTTTTAACGTCATTTCGTCATTGGCTTCAGGCGGTTTCGCTGCACATTCAGAAATAGAAGTGCCATACACTTTCGACGGTATGTTCTTTTGAGACTAACTTTAAACGAAAGATTTATTCGAAAACTTACTCCGAAAGTTCGGAACAAATCTCTTGGATATCACAGTATTGTAATTACTCTTTTAAAATACGTATGCGGCGGCCTGGAGATGGCGCTATATGTAAATAAATGGTCACCGGTAGATGGTGCCCATAAGTAACAAGTCACTGTTATAGTCGCCACAAGCAAATTATCGTACTTCACTTTTCCCTATATAATGATAGTACAACCTAGCAGTAGTGGAGTGAACTCAGTGAGGGTTATCTATTGTTGCTGATTGTTTTCCCATTAGTTTTATGCCTCGGATTGTCATCTTTCCCTTGTGCTTGCCTCAGTAGTCAAGGTGATGCAGATACCAACACGTTTTATCCAAGTGCATTTCTTGAGGATGAACGGAGCTGCGGAAAAGCATCTCTCCAAATAAAATCTGCTATATATCAAGCCCAAGCCTCCAGCTCAGCGGCTGGCGCATTTATTCCAGGCGTCCAACGCCATCAACTGCAACTGCTGTTTTGCGAAAAGCTTTCAAACGCTATTTCTTGCGTTTTACTTCCATCAAATCAGTGTTTGCCCAGTTGGCAACACCTAACCTTTAACCGATGAACAGAAGAAACAAATATTGTGCTTTTTATGAAAAATGGTAATTTTTACCAAATATTCTGCTTTAAGCAATCAGAATCCGCCAAAGACATCGCTTTACACTAAATCTGCGGGATTACTAATATGACGTTATCACGTTAACTACTTGCATACTCGCTTTTCATGCCAACAGTAGTTAGTGGTTTTCAACTTTAATTTATGATGTTTTAACGTCTTGAGTCACACAGATGCGAAGTTGACAAAAAATGAGCCGAAATCATGGCAACAATCTGCTGATATTTTCGGGGGGACAAAATGATGGTAACTTGTTTCTGTACTATTTTCAGGGAGGCAAACTGATTGTACAGTAACTTGTCGCTGCACCTAACAACTAAACGTGTTTTTGAAAATTTCGGGGAGGCAATTGCCCGGTTGTTCCCCATCCTGGACACGGGCCTGGTTGAAACTATGTTGATGCAGTTGATAGCAGGAGTAGAGAGCTTGTCAAAATTTAATGCTTTCAATATGTTAAAATCAAACCAATCCCACTGATACCGAAAATGTCTTATGTAAACAAAGAAACGTTTCCCAGTCCAGTTCAATAAACATCGTGCAAAACGCTAGATGCTCCTCCGGATTGGTGCTCCTGGAATGAATGGAGCCCTTGTAGTTCCAGCTGTTCTGACAAAACTGGAGAAAGGAAGCGAACAAGAACCTGTGCTTGTCCTTCACCTTCAAATAACGTGGAAAACTGCGAGGGCGTGGGCCATGAAGTTGGGACGTGCGAACCAACAAGTACGTTGTGCTTCGTAGCTTGGTGTTAATAAACTTTAACTAGCTCTATAGCCAAAAGCAGCTGATCATAAAACGAGATACACTTCAATTTTGTAACTTGATAAGAAGCACCTAAAACATTATCATGTTGTGTGTGTTTTGGTTTATATGCCAAAAAAAATAGAACGTATCTATTTTTTTCTTTCAATGTTGTTACTTATTTGATTGCAAGCATCAGCACATAGCTGACTCAACTCAATGTTTTTATTAGAATCAGCGCTGTCGTTCATTCAACCAACTGATTCTGCATAGCTTCATTTTGGTGTAACGCACATGCTAATCCGATCTCTTTAGACCAGTGGTGATGCACAAGCAACAACGATCTGATGCACAAGCAACAACGACCACCACTTTGACTAATGACGAGGGGTCCCCAAGCCAATGTCTTTAGGAATAACGGTCCCCGACTTTAGAAAAGTTAAGAACCACTGATCTAATAATGGAAAGTATTCCCAGCAGTTTCAACCTGGTAGATTGTAAATTCTCACCAAGTACAACTACCAAACGAACGTGCAGGGATGTAACACCTTCATCAAAGACTGTGGCTTAAAGCATCAACAAGCCAATTAAGTTTCTGCCAACTTTTTGCCAAAAATTTATCTCAGTCATTTCATGACATTTTCTGTTAATGCGTTGCATTACGTTCTCGAAAGATTTTGTGTCCAGAATTTTCCAAAACTTAAAAGTTTCGATGTGCACTCACTAAAAACACAACTCTTAGGTTTATGCATTATTTGACTGCGAGGAACGACCCAAAGGGGCAATTTGACCCAAATAGGTAATTTAAGAGTTCACGTTTCAAATAATGAAACTTAAAGCTTCTGGGTAAATCACGATTTTGAATAAGATGACAATGTAGGAGGGCATTGATAAAATATGTAGGGAAACACTGCTGTAGCTTCAGAATTTCTTTAAAAGCCAACAACCTCTCTTTAGCCAGCTTTTGTGTAGGTTTACGCTATGCCAGTCACCCAACCTACGTCGCAAAGTAGAAATGCATGCGGTATAATGTTTTTGAAGTTCGATGCACGGTGTTGCAGCCCTGATTGGTGTCAAGCTCTCCTTTTGTCAACTCCATAAACCACCTGCTAGGAGGCCTTTTGACGATATAAGCTACGTTACTTCGAGATGTCACATTAAGTCTTTCGTTGCTTCTTATCGAAGAATCTTTACTATTTTCTCAGGCGTGCATAATTGTTGTTTGGGATCACCTTTTGTTAATTGCGAGCCCAAAACATTAATGTTTTACTCAAACTTTTATTTTCCACGGTAACTCATGTGGTTTTAAGGGTTTCTAAACATGAAATTGAGCCGCGCTTTTAGTGATCTGTTGTACGACCCACTTAACTAACATTTCAACTCGTTGTGAAGACAGTTATTTGGTCAGAAAAGTAGGCCTCATGATTTTGCCAGAAGCATCTGCAATTGAATTTTTGTTGCTGGCTTTGCAACAAAATAATTTTGCTATTTCTTCTAATTCAAATTCGTGGAAAGTCGAATTAAAGGGTTTTGAGAACGTTGAACTGATGCTACTTTTCAACTTGCTTGAGCAGAACATGCTTCAACAATTTTATTTGTTAAATTTGATAAAGTTTGCGAACAAAGAACAGTTCTGCTTAAACCAGATGAATGATTGCGTGAAAAGTATATTTCAAATTGGCATTCTGAACACATTGTTATCAAGATAAGTCCGGTGTTTTGGTGGCCGTTTGTTTACAGAAAATTTGCTCTTGCTCGCATAGCGATTTTCCGACAACATTCACATTTCATCACCAATGCATTCGATAGATCCCTGTACAGTGGATGGTGCATGGAGCAATTGGATGTCATGGACTCAGTGCACCGCCATACCGTGCACTGTAAATAAAGGAAAACAAGTTCGGATGAGACTCTGCGATGCACCTTCACCGAGTAATGGGGGAAAGCTTTGTCCAGGAGAGTTCCAAGAAAAACGAAACTGCCTCAACATGAATAACTGCTTCGGTGAGTGACTACCGGTATGCAAAGTGCAATGCAGTGCGATATAGTTGTTTGGTTAAGTTGTGCAAAACAATTCTCAGTCGGTCGTGAGGAAGGCACGGCAATTTTCGTGAGGAGATACGTTGCAGCGAGCAATCAAACCAACACATTTTGCAAGCCAAATAGATCGCTGCAAGTAGTGTTCTTAAAAAGCAAATGAAGCAATATGCCAGTGGTTCCCAACCTTTTTAGTGTCGTGGACACTTTTGACGATGTGGTTGAAAGCTGTGGACCCCCTTAATAAAACCACTTTAAATCCTGCTCAGGGACATGTGGCTTATTCGGCCGAAAGCAGCTTTTAACTTAATGTTTGTAACGACTTCTTTCAGTAGCTGCAATATTATGTGCTCTGTCGAGCAGCCATATCGAAATCTGCATTAGTGTTGTATTTTTTGAGTTCCGGGGGTAAATGCCCAATCTGGCCCTGCTTTCTGGACGTTTAACAAAAGTATTTGAGTAATTTGCAGGCTTGTCCATGGGAATGTCATTCCTATGGGAATCCCATGGGATGGGATGGGACAGCACACATTTGTATTTCCCATGAGACTCAGAAATAGAATGAGAGTGTCAGAATGTTACTGAATTGTCATACTCTGACTATACTTCTGAATTTTAAAGTCAGTAAATTTTGTCGTTTTGCATGTCTCTTTGTAGCCTACATGTAGTCCTATTTAGTAGATACTAAACCTAAACTTTCATAAAGTTAATAATTTTAATTGAATTGTATTCCATATTAATATTATAATAATGTAATGGGAATCCCATGGAATGGGACAGGCATAAATTGTTATGGGATGGGAATGGGACAGATAAATACGTTCCATGGACAACCCTGGTAATTTGGCCTTTGGTAACTATCGTGCAACAAAAGGAATATTTACCCATCTTGGCCCATGGATACCTGTCGAGTAACATATATGACCACTTTAGTGCACCTCACGGGTAACAATTGCAAATGTAATAGTACTAGTATAGGCTACCGCAGCATTTTACCTTGTTTGTGAGCTAAATCATGTGGACATTTTGGCTCCGAGGACCTTATGTGGCTAAAAAGCGCAAAAGTATACTAGAAAATAACATATTTTCATGTATCAACTTAATTTACGTTTGTTGCACGTAGAACGGCAAGCTGGAGCAGAGCATGATTTTGATCTTCAACCCACCGCCAATATTTCTTTATTTTTCATGACTATTTGGGTTCTTTACTATGAGTACTTCACATTTTTTTGAAAAAATTATTTTGTTTTTTTACAAAATAAAAGTTTTTTAAAATCCAACAAGTTTGTTTTCCAGGTAAGATGAGTTTGTGAATTGCTCAGCAAATGCTGAGTTGTTGAAAAACTCGCCTGTGCTCTCACAAATGTTTCAGTAAGTCTCGACAATATCCCTTAAAATCCGGCGAAAATCTGTTGAAATTTGGGCAAAATGTGTGAAAACCTTCGCAAAATCGCTGCATATGCTGTGATTTTACAAAAAATGGCACCCAAAATCGAAGTGCAGACGATTTCTTTTGAGGTCACGTTTTCATTTAATGCTTTTCGGGCAAGTTAGGGAAAATTTGGGCAAGTTCAGGAGAAATTTGGGAAAAAATGTTTCTTTTTTGGAGGTCATTTTCTTTGGAGTTCTTTTCGGGCAAATTTGGGGAAATTTGGGTAAAAATCCTTCGCACCCTCAAAAATTTGCCTGCTCCTACACCTATGGTGAAAGACATAGCCCGGCATGATAGCAATAACATCAAACTGGAAAAACGACTACACCCCCCAAAATGTGACAAGAAAAAGAACCCACAGGTTGGGGCTGTAGGATAATGTAAGATGCGCTCTGTCATAAACTTATCTTTGTGTGGATAAGCTACTCAAGAACAAACCGTATCAAAATTCCCATTAAATTTGAGTTAAATGACAACTTGCATGCCTTTGTGTGAGCGCATAAACATTTTCGTTCGTACAGGCGAGATCTTGTGTCGCCCTATCGCCTGGATTCTACTTCCGGATTTTCTCTCACTTTTGTCGTTTGCAAGCGATGCATTTCACTATTTTCTTTTTAGGTCATGGACCCCCAAAAATCCTTCTGTGGACCCCTGGGAGTCCATGGACCCCCGGTTGGGAACCACTGCACTATACCATTTCAATTCTTTCGACACTCTACTCATTTGGGCAAAAACCACCAAGCTAAATGCAGCGTCGCAAAATGAAAAGCTGTTCACGATCCACTAAAGACACAAGAGACAAAATTTTTATACAGAAAATAAAGTTTCTACAGCTGTATTTTCCATGCATGCCAATCTGTTTTGGTAGCTTTAAGCACTTAATTTGCGTTTTTCCCTGCAAAAAGATATGCACCAATTGTATCTCTGTTGCTTAGTCGAGGGTTTATACGGACAGTGGTCTGCATGGGAGGATTGCAGTGCAACATGCGGAAGGTGCTCAAGCAAAACTCGCACACGCACCTGTCACTCACCATTCGTCAAGCCCGAAGCGTGGGAAGTCGACGTATGTATATTGTCTTTTATTGTAAATAATCTGGCAAGTTTTCTTCAAAATGTGAAAAGAATGTCAGCAATGAAGCTCAGTTTTCTTAGTTCAAAATTTGGAGACAAATTTAGTAATAATGCACAGTTTGCATAACTATAATTGCGATTAGCTAGCTAGATGTAACGTTATAAACCCGGCTGTTCTATTCCTTATTGAATTTTCACTGTATATTTAATATGAATGAAGTTTAAAACGTTTGAGAGTAGTGGCAAGACAGAACAATCTGTTCTTGAATAAAATATTTGTTAAGAGCACTTTCAAAAATCAGATACAACTGTAAAAACATTACAGCTCCGGCTTCTTTATACAAATCTTCTTCGTCCTCTTCTGGTTAGTTATATTTATAAACACACGTAAGAAACAAACGAAACTTAAATTATTGTACAATAAGCAGTAAAAAGAAAAACGAGGAATTACATGTTTCTAGCCACTGAACATGTCAGCAGACAGATAAAATAAAATATCCAAAAAAAGCGTTGATATGAAAGACGATTCTTTTGTGCAAAACTTTTTTTTTGTATTGCATCTGCTATTTCTGCATTTGCCTGTTTGAAACTGTCGACGAAATCCAACAATGTAGATGAACTCAAACTGGTTTCGCTCTTACAGGTTGTACTTGGAAAACCCAAACTTTTGTGTCACGAACAGAGAATGAAACAGGTTCTACCTTGTCAACTGCCAGACTGTCCAGACGGAATTGATCCTTGCAGCACGCAGGCAAACCCTGTACAAACAGAAAGTATGTTTGTTGAAAGTGAAGAACTTGCTGCTACCGAAGGAATAAACCACAGGCCTGCGGTTGTTTGGACCACTTCACCTCGAACGACTTTCAACTTACTAGAAACTACCTCTGAAATATTTGATTCTATTCAATCCATGTCCACCTTCAAGAATGAAGCAAGAACGGAGTCTTTGTTGTCCATTGGACAAAACAAAGTCACCGTTAAATCAACTTTCGAAAATGAAAATGAAAGAACTTCAACAGCTCAAATTTACGAATCAAAAGGTAAAAAGTCACTTACTCATCCTAAAGACACGTAGCGCAGTTTGTCACGATTTTACAACCATTATTTATACAAAAATGAAAAAGCCATGACATGAAAAAGTTTCCCGTCTTTTGACGAAATATTCCGACTAAAAGAAAGACAAAGTGAAACAATTTTGCTGATTATATCACACATGATGGGCAAGTTTATGATGAGGCATTAATTGTTTATTCACTCCAAAATTTAAAATGCGCTGTATATCAAGTGTTATGAGTTAATTTAATTTCTTTTGTAGGATCGGAATGGGGCCAGTGGACCCCTCAAGGACCATGCAGTGCAACGTGTGGCAACGGAACAATTCTTCGTTTCAGGGAATGTAATCGACCTCAGGGAGAAGCATGTGTGGGGCCATCTCAAGACCATCTTCCGTGCAACGAAGGTCACTTTCCCAGGAGAATGAACGTATTATCTCATTGGTCCAGATCAGTGGTTCTTAACCTTTTTTCTACCAGGCCTCCCTGAAGCAATTGCTCTTTGTTTCAAGCCCCCCCTGACTTTAAATAAACTGTAAAAACAAATGCATTTATTGGTGGATTTCATGATCGAACTGTCCTTGTTCTGGGGCGCGTTAAGGGCTCGCGTCCCCCCCTGGAAATTTATTGACGCCCTGTGGGGAGGCTTGCACTCCGGTTCAGAACGACTGCTCTAGATGGTTATGCTTGATTAGGTTACTTCGATCATTGAATGTTATGACGGAATTTTTCACTTTTGATTTTGTTTAAACTTCTTACCTAACTATGTAAGTCTTCGTACACACACAGAGGGGAGTTAAATTTAGCTTTATTGAATAGAAAAAAGGCATTTGTTGTGCGAATCGTACGAATTTTAGAAAACTACTTCGGTGAATAAAAAAAATTTAGAACTAAGGCACTACGAGCTCCTTGCCTACGTTTATTTACAATTTCTCTGCATATCTGCAGTGAAGAGGAAAATATGGAGCAAGATATATATTGAAAATATCTGTGCAATTAAAGTAAGGTGTTGGAAAGAATATTTTTTAAAAGGCTACTGTTGTGGTTTTCAACAGAGTTAACTTTCACAGTTCAGTTCAATATATTTCTGCATCCCGACCAAGCAGAGAATACTCAATCAGGAATGCAGGGACAGGAAACGACGGCCGTGGTTGTCACTAAGTCAATGCCCCACAACAAACTGAAAATTCTAATATTTTGGTATGTGTTTGCTAAAAGAAACAACTCCATTAGATTTATGCTATAGGAGTGTTCAGCAAATAGAAACCAGAATTGTTATTCTGTAGGTGCAGGTTTTTCAACCTTTTTCCCAAGTAGTTCAAGCCCTAAAATGCAATAAACAGTAATTGGTTTTGGCTGTGGGGAAGGTTTCTTGCTGTTACCATCGCAATAAAGTAACTTAAAACTTCCATCTACTGACTCGTAGGCTGGGTTGCCAAATATGCGATAATTTGCTTTATTCTCCACCGTTGCCTGTCGGTCCAACCCCAAGCAATGCCTGAGGTGAGCATTATTTGAATAAAAAAGAAATACACAGAAAAGCTCGTAAAGAATGTATGCAGTTTTGTATTGATTCTAAGACGAGACGTTTTGCACACGTACATGAAATATAGATGAGCAACGAAACAAACCAGATAGCTTCTTTTTCAGCACTTTACTTTGGAATGCTTTGAATGATTAACACATGCTGTAGCTTCGTAAATTTCCTCATAAAAATGCTGTTTTGATGGTCAGCATTCTGTAGAACAACAAAAACCAGTCATGCGATCAAGACAAAAAATCGAAATTTCTGCTCTATGCCATTTTCCAAACCCAATCCGCAACATCGAAAGTCCAACCCAGTTACAAGCTCACTTTTAGTTAAGCTTCCAGCCATCGGCCTGGAAAGTTTTCCCATGCAACCTATAGACTCCGTTTGCTTCCACACAAGTCGTCATTCAGAGGCGTGCAGAGGTCTGGTGATGCCGGGCGAGTGATTGGATGTATGCTCATCTACCAAATTCTAGTTTTGTATTCAGGAATATTTGAAAAAAAGGCATTTGAAACGCGTAAAGCCAAGTGTTGACAAAAAACAAATCTCGAAAAATTAAATTAAATTAAATTAAAAATGTTTCCAAGTGTAGTTTTTTGTTTTTAATGTGTTAGTTGCTAATAACTTGTTTTAATCTGTGAGCCTCAGCCACATGTTTCAAAGCATTGAAGCTCCAGATATTGTATCTATGCATGCAAATAAGTATCAGATAGGCCCACAAAAAGATAGCCTTTGTGAGGCATGATAGGAGATTAAACACCTACTGAAATTGTACAACCATGCAGTTTGATGCATTGCTGCCCTTAATGTTTTTCTGAAGTATAAACAAATTGTTGATGATGTTCCTTGGTGAAAACAGATGAAGTAACTCCTTTCATTTAACTAGACTAGAACATAAAAACTATTCAGTTACACACCTACACTTATTAATTTCTCTTTCCCAAATGAGCGGTCATATCGGAAAATATTTCCACTACCTCCTTTTGTACATCGACTGAAAGAAATTCTTTCAATGTTGATAAACGCCAAAACCTTTTTCACAAGAATTGAAAGCGGAGAATCTGTCGCCCAATCGTCACGCATGATATAGCCCAGTGACACAATTCGCATTGCCACTAAAAATGAAACCAAGCAATCGGCGTAGGACGAAGCTTACTTTACTCATAAATCCAACCATGAAAAACCAAGTTCAAGAGGTCTGCGTTTATGCTCACTGCCCTGTCCGTTTCGTTTTGATTATGGCTTTTAGTGAAACAATAATAAATTTAGGAAATATATAAAAACAGTGCATTTGTACTTTTAAAAAATATTTCACTGCAATACTCGCGCCTCCTTTGAGAAACTTTCATGACTCCAGTTTAAGAGCCCAGGCTCTAGAGACAATCGAACGATATCTATTTTTTAGGCTACAAGTCATAGATTAACAATTAACAATGAGTTTAGTAAGCGAAGACATCTTGTCAATAATGAAAAAATAATATATTTACGAAGGATTTTATTACTGCGGCGTTAACTCGCGGGGCTTGGATGGCCGCTCGTCACAATAATAGAAAATAATAATCTTCTCCCTTACCGAACTACACGCTTGAGTATTGCTTAAAACACAGCCAATACAGTCAAGACAGCCAAGAAAACCAGGACTATCAAGACGACCAAGACGTGTTTCTATTAAGTAAACAAAAACAGGTTCAATTACTAATAACTCACGAAAGTACAGAAAAGAATAGCTGGAAACTCACCGAAATATGAGGGGACCAAGCCTAAACAACCACAACGAATCTGATGTACGGAAATTGTCACTTCTGGTTAACAATACAGCAGTTTGGTCACAACTCACAACACAAGTTAATTCAAAATTCGATCGCACTGGACCGAACAAGTTAACTTCAGGCGCGTCCGTACTACACCGCGCTGTACCGACAAATGCCGCAATCGCAACCGATCGGCCCAAACACGCAATGATCAATCAACGTAGCAAAGCGTTTCGCCAGAACAAGGCATTCACAATCAAAAACAGGCCCGGCGCCCAAACCAAACGAGGAATAAGTAAATCAGAAAATAAATTCCAAAAAGAAACCACACAAAAACGCAAATTAAATTCTACACATTTACTGATTTGGTAGAATGTGACATATCCCGAAACAATCTTATTTTACAAGATGTCCGGCCCTGGAACTGTTGTGAAATAACTTATGTGGCCTTCTGACAAAAAAGTTTGGAGACCCTTCCAAAGATAACCACGGCAATGCTTCAACTTTCTCTCTGTGTCTCTCTGTCTATCTCTGTCTCTCTCTCTCTCCTCCGCCAAGAATCCAACACTTCATATCGAAACGCACATATAAGCAACTGCATTAGTCCAATTCTGAAATAACGGTTTGCAAGTCACAATCTTTAAGTGTTGTAAGTCACCACACAGCCTTCATTCATCATTTCTACAAATGTACTCAATTATGAGAGGCACTTACGTTTTGTTAGGTACGACCTCTATTTGGCCGAAATTGTATCCTCAATCGAAAATATTTTGTTGCTCAGTATTTTGAAAATACGTCACTGGGCTAAGTTATTTCATTGCCTTTTTTCACAAAACTTTCAACCATACTTCGAAGAAGAACATGCGTTGAGAAATCTGTTTCCGTGCCACTTTCACCGGAAAGAAACTGTAATTGCATATTTGGCTCTGGCTTTATGCAAGGTAGCTTTGGCAAGGCTCGCCTTTATTGGTTAATACTGCGATGCTGGTCTTTGGAAACCTGGCGCTGAAACTGTGCTTTTGGCGTGATTGAGCAGACCAGTGGACAATTTCAATAGTCGGCAAAAATTGGATGAGAAAAAAGTTCTACTTTCGCGGAACGATCGATGGAATAAAAAGAATAATTCAATTGAATTCTTCGTCCCATCCTAACAGACAAAGGATCATTATATTTGACACATATCAACTTCTCCAAACCTCACTCTTTCGTAGTAGCCATTTCTCGGCAATATTCATCTTCTCTCAGCAATGCGTTTGACAGGCTCCTGCCCAGAGGAAGTAGTGGACGGCGCTTGGAGCAATTGGATGTCATGGACTCAGTGCACCGCCATACCGTGCACTGT
>Ga0210059_1012766_pt1 | contig 12644 bp, 9 predicted proteins | sample Ectturendosymbi2_FD_188042 | JGI IMG/M metagenome (GOLD analysis project Ga0210059, IMG submission 188042) | Ecteinascidia turbinata endosymbiont from Florida, USA - Sample 2 (SPAdes) (version 2) | ecosystem: Host-associated > Tunicates > Ascidians > Unclassified | place: Key West, Florida...
TTTGTTTTTGCGTTTCCATTTGTTTTTCTATTCTTTTTGCGTTGTTACATTATCATAGCTCGACGTGACACGACAAGATTGCACCAATCAGGCTACCGCCTGTAGCAAGATTGTCGTTAAATAAATACATAATAACAAGTTACAAAAAAGTGCATAGCTTCGTTTTGAGAACCTCACTGCGAATGAGCGATTGCAATTCGGTGCAAAAGCATTTATGTTATCTGATTATCTCCAAAAAGTGCTATTGGAACTTCAAGTAAAAGTGTAATCCATGTTTTAGTATTTGCGTCTACCTGATATGTTGGGCTTTGTCAAAACAACAACCTTTCGCATATAATCATTCTTCGGCCTCTCCACTGAGTCAACACGAGTGTTGAATAATTTAGAACAATGCGGGGAAGGCATTTCGGCATCTTCTCCTACTCAGCCGCTGGTTTCTCTGTCGTGATTCTATCACGAAAATATTTCAACATTAAATGACCGTGCTCAGTACAGCTAAGACGGTGCGTCATAAAACCACTGAATTAAATGCATCCAAAGAAGTAAATTTGAAAGACATATAAAATGCTACCAAAGTTTAAAGTTTAGGTCGTTGTCAAAAATTTTTTGTTTTTCTCCAGAAATCAAGGAGTTTTGCAATTCGTTCCTGCTGCCAACAGTCGATCCGAAAAACTGCATCAGCGTTTGGATGTGCGCAAGATTGCTAAACCTTGATGAGCTTCTAACACTTTGCCAGTCAATATTTTTTCAAAACTTGGCATTTGTTGATGAAAAAGAGCTTCAGCGATTAAGTAATGACGATCTATCTGAGATTATGAAAGGCGCAAGATTATTGGTAAGATTTCCTCTGCTTGCCTTAGATTATTATGGGCTATCAAATCCGCCTACAAACTGGGAAGAGTTGTGTCACAGTTTTTTGTTCCATCGACGTTACATGAAATTGAAATCAGTCTTAACATAACAAAAAAAACAAGAAACCGAGATATTTTTAAAAAACTATCACCATTGAGCAATGTATTCTATTCTTTTATATTTCACCTTATTAGCCTATGCTAGTCTTCAGACCAAACAAATTAGTAATAGTGCAAAACAGTCACGTACTCAACCACGTTGGAGGAAAACCTTCATTATGTGAGACTTATTCATAAAGCGACCATTGCAAGACACATTTCTTTTACAGTAAAGCGATGCAGCCTAGAGTAGTTTCACTCAATGCACAGACAGTAATGACTTGAATGTTTGTTTGGAATTGGATGCATTTGCAAAACACATATGCTCCGTACCTTGTGGTGAGGTGCTTGATGTCGTTTTTCCGAAAAATTAGAGAAAGAAACCAAATTCGCAATATTTTTGATTAGGCAGGTGAAAAGTCAAGAATGGTTAAACTGTGATTCACTAGGACAACAAAAAGCAATTCAGTTTGTGCTAGACAATCGTTTTGAAATTGCAAAACTAACTGGATGTCACCACCCCTCTTCGTAGTCTCAACAAGAATTACATAGACAGTCACACCTTAGTCCACGAGGGTGTCACTGGTGGAAGCTACGGAATGAACCGTTTGCTTTTTGCGGACGGTTTGGCACTGCTTGCTTACACTCAACAGGGCCTTCAAAATGCACTTGAACGTTTTTTGCTGCATTCAACCATGCAGGAATGGCATTATCGCTAAAAAACGAGTTCTCCAGAAACACATGCCAGAGCGATGCATGTAAGCGGCAATGCAGTGCAACAGGTGGAGACGTTCAAGTGCTTCGAGGTGGCATTCACTATTGATGGAAGGCTGAGCAAGGAGATTCATACGCGGATTGTTAAAGCAAAAGCCGTAATGCCTGAATATCATCGCTCTGTGTTCACGAAACGCGAGCTTTCAAACACCGCAAAAGCTGTCAGTTCTCACATCAGTTGTTGTTCCGATCCTCATCTATAGTGATGAATCTCGAATAAAGACTGAAAAAGTACAAGCGGCCAATTACAAACGACCAAGGTGGGATTTTTGAGAAGAGTTCAAAGTGTGACACTTCGCAACAATGTTCGCAGCTGTGATTTTCCCAAAACCGTGAACGTCGGGCCACTTCTTCGAATAGAAACATCCCAGCTATGTTGCTCGGCCATGTGTCGAGAATGTCGAAGAAAAGATTAGCGAGACAAGTCCTGCTGGCTGCACCCACAAGAAAGAAGCCCAGAGGTTGTCTAAGGATCAGGTGGCATTTATACAACTCCGTCCTTGCTTGTTACCGTCTTGGTGTAAGGCTAACAGAAGTATCTCAAATTGCTGAAAACCGTGTATTTCGGTTCATCACAGGGCTGCTGCCCAGCGACCCTCCCCAGACGAAAGCGAACAATAAATGAATGAATGAAAAACTACTTCTTCGTTTTCTGTGGTAAAGTTCAAAACCACAAGACATGAATAGATGCAGAGTTAGTGCAATTCAAAACGTAACCTATTATTAAATTTGCACCATCTTGCTTTTTCAGAAAAATTTCAACGAACTTTACTTTGAGGCAATAGATCTTTGGGCAAAGGGTGACTTGGATGAGCGAAAAGATGCATTCTGTGAAAAATTTCTGAGTTTCGATCTGAGTGTTTGTACGGAGAGTTTTCTGGATAAAGCTGCTCACAATGAGGTAAAAGTATGAATTTGCGCATACAAACTCTTAAGAAAAGACGCCTGTTTTGTTTGTTCTTATAGCCTATAGGTTTGTGTTAGATTGAATTAGATGTGTTCTGAAAAGTAGCAGTGCAAAAGCTGATATCCAACGATGATACTTGAGCTTGTAATGAAATAGATGATTTCTATTGAACTTAATCTTTTGCAACCTATATTTACTTGTGCTTCAGCAGTAATCGATCACAGTGGAGTTTGTGGAATTTCCATCATGCAGTTATTTACTGATATGATTTTGCTCTTATTTTGTTTTAGGTCCTTGTTTCACAACCTGCAAAACTTTTGCAGAAAAACTATGTCTAGACTAAACCGCTCTCTCGACTGCGAAAGAAAAACCAATGCGAGACTCGGTGCTCTTAGCCAGTGATTTTCAACCGGTGTTCCGCGGAAAACTAGTGTTCCGTGAAAGATCGTCAGGTGTTCCGCAGGAAATTTGATAAGTTTGACTAGTGTTCCATCGAACCCCGGTCGAAAATCACTAGTTTAACGCAATGAGCGTAAATATGTTTTCTTTCGTGAAAGTAATTAGTTTTAGGAGCAAACGAATAGGACTTTCTTGTTAATTTTAATAAATTAAAAGAGCCAAAACAGAACTAAACATCATAATTGTGATTATAAAATTTTGTTTGGTGTTCCCCAAAATTTTTGTATTGCATAAAGTGGTCCGTGATGCAAAAAAGGTTGAAAAACACTGCTCTAAGCAAACAAAAAGTAGAACAATTGCAAAAGATTGACGAGCTTTCGTCGGAGAACAGGCGCCTTGCTGGTCTCATTATTGACTTCGAGAAAGACAACGTGAAGCAAAGTAATGAATTGAAATCGGCTCAACAAAGGATTTAGCAACTAAGTACGGAAAACGATCGACTACGCAAACAAATACATGACACAAATCAAAATACACGACTGGTTTCACAAAAACTCCACCAATCGGCGTCTAACAATGAAGAACTTATAAAAGAAAATGAATGGTTGGCAGGTGTAGTTAAGGAATATGAAATGTTTCGGATGAGCTCCAATGAAAGCTACAAACAACTGAAGAGACGTTGTCAAAACCTAAACGCTGTTGTGGAACGGTTAACCGATCAAAACAAAGCCCACATTCAAAATATCGACAACGCGAAACAAATACATTTGTCATTGCAAAACTGTTTGGCAAACGTGAATTATGCAAACAGTAATTTGGAAATTGATCTGTCTTCTTCCAACGGCAAAGCTGTCCGTCTCCAGAATGAAATAAAGTCTTTCAAGAAAAAGGTCTCACATGGTAATGCTGAAAATTTACGTCTACACGAACAGCTTCACAAACGCGATGTGGCTGCCAATCAAACAACTGAAGAGCAAATGCGGTGGGAAGGAGTAATTGATCATCTTAAAAAAAAACTATAAAAGTCTACAAACGACATACGGTCGCAATGCTAAAACGGATGGAGAAAATCTCCAAGCAATGTATTTAAAAGTATCTCAATATTGCCTGGAAAACAAACAAAATCAATTAAAAAATGCAGTTGAAGAACTAGAAGGAAAAAAAACATGTCTTTCGATTAATAATACTGCTCTTCACAGGCGCATCCAAATATTACGTGGGAAAATGATGGAAAACTCACGAGTTTCCTCAGAACTATATGACATCCTGAATGACAAAGTGAAGTTGTCATGTGTTTGGTGGGGGTTTTACTTCAGCTACGACGACATGAATGACAGCAACATTAAACTTCAACAAATCACCCCGTCACTTACGATTGACCCTTTACCGTCCAGATCAATTTTTCTTGTTGCAATGGCTATGATGTTTTTAGCACTTGTTTATGTTCGATTTTCCATGCCGGAGGAATGAATATGTTTCCATGTTGGAATGTTTCGAGGATTGAATTATTAAATGTCCACGATTCCTAATGTGAAATATTGTTGCTTTGCGAAAGGAAAAGCAACACGATCAAAGGAAAATATGGTAATGAGCTCATAAACACAATTTAAGACCATCAAAAGTTCGCCAATAACAGAGGATTGAAAATAACCTGTTGAGTCAGTGTTTGTGCTGCAGTACACTGCTGTGATACATATTCCAGCAAACCTTTCTTCTGTCTTTGTGCAGACGTTCGAACACTGCGCTTACTATGCATCAACCTGGTGTTTTTTAAGAAAACGCTGCACCTTCCTTGTTTCACTGAAGCAGGCATATGTCAATCAAACCTCACTTGTTGGGTAGATCAGCTATTCTTCCGAAAGTCACCTGTGAGCGACTTACACTTGCTGATTTCCGTAAACACAGAATTATCTCGGGATGCAAAGTCGTGCGAAATGCTTTTCTCTGGGGATTGTAGGACATCTGCCAGCTCGCTACAACCGTTGTGTTGTAGAGTCTACAACAAAGGCATGGATAATGTAGATTTATGGGATTAACTGTAGACGAATAATATGAGGTTGCTGAAAACTACAGTTGGGTGTATTTCGTACTGTGCTAGTCATCATATGCAATGGCTCATGAGTGTGAAAATTACCTTCTGTACAAACAACAGAGAGTTATCAATCCCCTTGTACTTGACAAATTTGTCATTGCACCTGTGGACTCGTACCAGGATCTTTGATCTTGAGTATCTTTGAGTTATATCGCATTCTCTCCTCCCACAGCTCGGTTATGTTTCCTGCGCATTTGCTCCTCCCACAGCTGCAAATTTCGTGCTTCATCAAGTCCGCTAAAAATACATAGGTGGTGAAAATATTGTCGAAAGAAAATTGGTTCTTTAAAGGAATAGAGGCGTTGGTTCAATGGCATATCGAAACACGTTTTAGGTAAATATTTCAAGACAAATTTCAAAGTACGAGAGTCTGAGCAATTCGGAATGCCTGCCAGCTACGTTCTCCTTCTGCCTAGCCTCAGTCAGCCTGTTGGGAAAATGCGATGTTTCTCATGAACTTCTGCGTTGAAGCGCCCTCATTTATTGAAGTCACTGCAGGCAGGGGCGTAACCAGGGGGAGGAAAAAGGGCACAGTGCCGCGGACGCCGAATTACTGGGGGGCGCCCAATAGTCCCAACCAGCAAGTACTTTATTCAATAAGGTAAATTTACTCCCAAAAGACCTTAGGTCGGAACATGGGGCGCCAAACTTGTTTAGCGTTCCCGGCGCCATCTAACCTCAGTGCTGCAGGAGCGGTAACTGACACACGTCGGATCTTCAGGGAGGGGATTTCCTGATGTCTGTGACACTTTTGTGTTGTGCACTCTTCGGAGACGAGCTCACCGGCAACCTCTTGGTGCCCGTATGCATCGCCCTCGTATCCTGTGAAAGATGCCTAATTGTACATATCTGAGTGAGGAATTGGACAAAGAACTTTGTGTGTTTATTGTAAAGTCATATAAAGAAAAATGAGTCAAAAATTCCGTATTATCTCACATTTAGCAAAATTTCACCGATTGGATGTGGCAGAAAATTGGAAAATTTGCATGAATAGTCGAAAATCAATGTAAAAATATTTGGAAAATGTGCAACGTGCAAACAAAATTTTAAGCGTATAGTGGGTGCAACTATTGACTTTACGAATTGGCATGTCAGAACTCGTGATTGTTTTACTTTATGTGCTTTCTTGCGTCAAACCGTCAGCCTATTTCGCCGAGAGAATTTCACGTGTGTGTGTTCGACTCTTCGCACACAGATCGGGTGCGCTGACCTCATTTTATTAGTCCAAGTTTTATGTTGTAACGTGGAGACACTTTTTAGAGTTGTTTCGTTCTGCCAGGAGGGGGCCCACGTATTTTCTGTTTTGTTGCCGCGCCATCGTACAAGTATTTTCTGCTGGTGATCAGAAACCTTTTGTAAATAAAGACTTGTGCGCCAAGAAATCTGTGAAAACGAACATTAAAAGGGTTAGAGCAAATGCTTTGCTTCGAATTGGCAACTTAAAATCCCAATAGCTCAGTCGAGACACAGAAAAGCGCTGATAAAGCGACTAAGCTGCCTCGTCGTTCGTAGCGTTTGGAGAAACCAGCAGTTCTAGATGCAACGGCGTTCTCTCCACAACCAACCTCTAGGCTAGCTACCCCAAATCTCTATAAGGGAATTTAAAGAAAAACGAATAAAAATGTGTTTCTACTTCGGAATATTGGGAGGAAACGGGTCAAATATTGCGGGTGAATTAAAACAATTTGTTTCTGGTGATATGAGGGAGCATAAAATCAGCCATGAAAAAATTTTGGTTGAAGTTGTGAAACAAATGGTGACGTCAAAAAGTGTTGTGTTTCTGGTTGGGAAAGAACCTTTAATTCACAGCAATCAGCTAAAATTACCAACAAATTGTAATGACTGGCAATGGTTTTTTCTACTGATGAAATTACGAAAAACTCAAACGTTTTCAATGATTCAACCCTTTCAGTCTCCACATTTCCGATATTGGGGAAGTCTTTGTTCAGCCATAATTCGGCAGTAGATTGCGCTAGTGAGCTGTTCAAACCCTCTGAAGATGCGGAAAGTCTTGCAGTATCAATTAAAAAATTGGGAAGTTTTTGATTTGATTTCTTTGTGGGTGACGCCATATTGGGTTAGGTTTAGGGATTTTGGCTGACCTCATCGGCCCTGGGCCTCAACCGCAACACGCAATTGTTTGTTTCTTTAAACATACAATGGGCGAAAATCTGCGTTTTTAGAGTCCTTGATTGGCCTTTCAGCGTTTGTGGTTCGAAAGTTATGGCCAAAAAATCGATAAATAATTACCGGAATACCTGGAGATTCATTTGGGGATTAATTAATTAATTTGTTGTTTTTTGGCCATAACCATGAAAAAATAAACCAAATACAGGCAACTTTCGCTTTTGTTGGTTACCTTTTCTGTAATAATTAACGCAACCAATTGTTTGACCTAAAATCTTAAAATTTTGACTTTGTAATTTAAACATTTTGCTTTTATTTTGACCTATTCATTGCTACGTTTGCAATAGCAAAATAGCTCAGCCTCAGGTGTAGATGTGAACCCAGAAGCATAATTAGACACTCGAAATCTACAATTCAGGCAAATCGAAATTTTGAACAATTTGGTTGTTTCACTTTTGGGATAATATATTGTTCTTGCCTTGTCACGCCTATCCTGCATAGCATTCGATTGTCCAGTAGTGGGTGAAACGACATTGCTATGTCAGGAATCACAACAAACCTATTATTCTTACCGAAATGCAACTAACTAAACTTGCAAAAGCAGATCAAATCTGCCGTTGTAGTTTCACTAAAATATTGTAAAAAAGAAAAAACTTATGTTGCAAGAAATGTTTGCCCCAAGGATACATTTTGACCTTAAGATAAATTTTGACTATTTTTTGACCTAATAACTTGAGATTCGCTCATGGTATGAGCGTGGAAGTTGGTTTGTGGACGTTTCATAAGCTTTGAAAAAGACAGATAAAATTTGATTTCATTGACTTTTGGTTGCCGTAGTAATAATCAATGCACCAGCGATACTCACTGAGCAGCATAACTTCGTGGTGCGTTAGTTCGTCAGGATTTGAAAATGATTTTCGTAAAACTTCAAAGATAAAATGTGAATCCCTTTTCCGACTTCAATAGAAATGAACACACTTCTGTTCATGGAGGAAGAAAAATGAATCGCAGACTATTACTTTCTTCATCGTTAAAAAATCGCATCCTGCTAACTCACGTTTTGTGTTTCAAATCATCTTTCCCTGGTTGGAAAAGCACCGTGTTTAATGCAGTGTGTAGGGCCGTGTGCAGTGTGTAGGGCCGTGTAATGGGCTATGTGCAACATGGTTTGTTGTGCCTTATATGATATGACATGCTGCGTAGCACTTTACGGTTTCAAGAGTTTTTTCTTGGTAAAAAATAAAGCTTGTGTGATTAACAGTTGGTTTCACGCACGCAATGACAGGAATTTAGAGTAAGCCAGGCGGATTGTCACAAGCAATCTGATTTGAAAGCACAATATGCCTTGCGCATATAACTTGATGACATCACGAACGGCCTAGTGGATTTGGCGGAGGCTGCAGCAAAAGAGTAAACGACCAACGCTGGTTTGTCGTAACACGCACTAAAGTCAAGAAAAATCTTTTCATGTGCGTTAATAAATTGTTAAATGCAGACCTGTTACCATTGTGAAAAAAATAGACTGCCCACACGGCTGGTTGTGTTTTGGAACAAATAACAAAGTGTTTGGGTGATCCCTTTCTCAACTACCTACAACGTTTCTGATGTGGGTCTATGCGGCTAACATGGTATCGGGCAACTCACATCACCAGCCTTGAAGTGATACAGACGTTTCATAAATTTCAATACAGTCCACCTTCTGACCACAGCTTTTTTTTATTTCTCCAAAGCTTTTTCGTTATTCCAGAGTATGTTGTCTGGAAACTAATATGATATAGGCAATACTTAGGCAGAATGCACTTGCAAAAATTATATAAATTACAGGTTATTGTGGCCAGAATCGTGCTAACTTCCTCAATTTCTTGGAAAAATCTAGCACCTCATTCCAGTTTTGTTTTTTTGTCAAAAATGTAACTCCTGAAAGAGCTGAAAACTTCTTAAATTCGAAATCATGAAACATTTTGGCGTAGCACATTTTGGTGCAAAGTTGGAATACCAAAGTCCCCGTGTCTAGAACAATTTTACAGAATACCGTTCCAATTTTTGCTTTATTTACGTTCCTATTCAGGGTTTTCCAGCATTAGCACAATCTCATGTTCTAAGTGTACTGATTTTCTCCACTAGTGTACTGATTTCCTCCACATAGAGTATCGTCCTGTGGTTCCCACCAGCACATCGCACCAAGAAATCGTTTTGGTAAACATTTTTTTGAAGCCAACTTGCCTGCTCATGAAACGGTTGACAAATGTGCCTAATTCAATTTTTAACTAAATTTCAAATAGGTTTGAAACACACTTATGAAAAGACATAAAACACACTCACAGGCCATTTTTGCATAAACAAGTCTGGCATTTTGATGGACAAGCAAGCTTCCTAACTAATTCCGTAAGGGGATTCGCTGATAAGACAAGCGCTGTGGAAGCGGGCGGCTCATGATTACACCAGTTGCTCTGTTAAAGGAGCTTCGCCACTTTGGCAGGATTCACTTGCGAGCCTCCCACGGAGAATATGCTTGTTTATGAACAAAATATATTTCGAAATGCAACAAGTTTGTTTTTTATGTCAGATGATCTTGAAAATAATTCCTGAGTTGTTCAAAAATGCGCCTGTCCACCTGAAATTTTAATGGCAATTTTGGCAGCTGTCACCCACATAGTAAGCTCCTAAGTATTAACCTTAGCGGGGTTGAAACAAAGTTTAGAATGGATGAAGTTATTCCAACAGATTTGAAAAATAAACGTGTTTAGGTAAAAGTACGCATTACAAAAAGGACTTTTGCAGTTGGGTTGCTCTAAGTGAACTATGGAATGTCTATAGCAACATTCATATTTTGTTTGAAAATTACAAATTTTACTGAGATTCAATTATGGTAAATTACCTGCAATTTTTCTAAATGATTTTAGTTATTAGAATCATCGATGTTATCAACAACATTTCTGCAAGTTATTTAACCATTAAATGATTTCAAAGCAAATCTATACAAAAGCATAACGCGTGGTATAAAATGAATCTTCCTTACATTTTTCAAAAGATAACCACAACTTTTTACTCCTTTGATTGTTTTTTCAAAATAAATGTTCATATGCAAATCATCATTATTTGCAGCATGCAAGTAAATATGAATTTTCTGACCTTCCTTTCTATCATAGTTAGTTGGTCTGCTGATTCAACTGAACTTGAGTATTTATTGACTTGAGTTGATTTTTTAGATTATTTGAAAGCCACACTTCGCATGTTTCACACTAATATTTCTACAGATTATGACTATGATTGTTTCATGTTTTTAGTACATATTTTATACACCCATCATTTGTTTAAATGCGTTTTAGTTTGAATTTTTAAACCCATTTTTTGCACTAATCATTCCATTATTTCCATATAAATTTTCAAAAATTGTATGAAGTTTTTCCATTTCTTCTCATAACCATTTTCAAACGATTACATAGGAATTTGAGGGTAAACAGCGCATCACCTGTTTTGCAGAATATTTTTGCCCAAATACTTCCAAAAAAATTTTTTAGCTGCTGAAATGGAGCTCTGCTTTGCTTCCAAAAAAGCATCGCACAATTTTCAAAATCTGTACGTGTTCAGTAACCATTACTTATTCAGTAGTTAATTTTCAGGATTGTCCGGACCCACCAGATCCATCTCGTCGTTGTGCGAAGAGCCGCATGTGCTTGGAGGTGGCCTAATCCTTTAGGAAAACACCAGATAAATACCACTTCCGAAAACGCAAAGATCTTCTAAATTTTCTCTGGAAATCATCCTATGAACAAAACAGGGGTCTTAAACAAGCGACCCATGGGCTACATGTATTGTGAGAGGGCATTCCCTGCGGCCTGCAATGCTTTTTAGAAATTTTGAAATAAATAGCAAATATTTTTAATTTATTCACAGGTTGTAAAAGTGCTCTTCTTACCGGTCAACACATTTCCTTTAAACTAATGTAGAGACGGCTAGAGATGATTTTCCTGTAACTGATGATACCGTTCGCAGGAAATAAGATGTTAAAGCTGTTTCTAGTAACGTTCAGGTACAGCCTATGTTCCGTCAGCGTCGTAGTGCGGCTCTTTGGTAGTCACAATGCGGCTCTCGGGTTGTTTTATAAATCCTCTTTTGGCCCTCGGGTCAATTTGAGTTTGAGACCCTGAGTGTAGAATATGGAAATCGGGATCTTCATCGCGAGAGGTCGGAATGTCTCTGCGTCCGAAGGACCGCCCGGACTGTCTCAATCCATATACTATAAAAGGCCCCTGTACTGAAAGTGTCTTTTAGCCGTAGCAAGTTATCTGCTATCACTGTGTTGATTGAAATTAGCTCGAAATACTACACAAGGAGAAAGCAAATTAACAATGCAGTCTTCAAAGCTAACTGCCAACCGACAGGCAGTGAAACCAAATATCCACAAATTAACGTTTTTATTGCTTAATTATCAGACAAAAACGGATACCTTTGTGTACAGAAATGCTGTCATTTGCAAGGATAAAATTTCACGTTGAAATTACAAGGAATCTGAATGAAATGAAAAATTTTGCCATGCGCTGCAGGGTCGTTTGGAGTATTTTATTTTGTGAATTATAGAAGATCGCAGAAGCTCCAATACCTACCACACTTGTCTAATATTTTGTAAATAAACACCCTTTATTTTTCAACTTAAATCTCACTGATCTAAACCTTACCATGAGAACTTGATGAAAACTTCCGCACTGTTTCACTGCCTGTATTGAAAAACACCACATACCTGGCTCAGTATGAAGATGCATATAGGCAGAACTGCACTACAAAGGCATTTCAGCTTTCCGGTAGCCAGTTGTGTGATGTTACACAGCAACACCGTCGGTCACAAACTAGAGCAGTGGCATGTGCGCAGTGTTTGGCATTGCCCACATTCTCCATATCATTGTAGGAAATGTTGCAAGCATTCTTTGTTGGAGGGGTAGCTCATGGTAATTAGCTGCATTGTTGGTTTCGCAAATGATTGATGCTTGTTATACGAAAACTTCAGATTTAGTTTATTAATCTACGTAATTCCATTGAACCACGTGCATACTTGGCTGTGTTGCGCATGCATTTCGAAATCACGCAATCGATAAAACACTGAACCCCTAAGTCCAGCGGGCTCCACGTTTCTTGCTAATTTTTGCACAACCATAACTCGCCAGCTGAATGAGATAGAGAGCTGTTCAAACCCTCCAAGAATGGGGGAAGTCTTGTAGTTTAGTATCAAAAAATATTGGAAAGGCTTGACTTTGAATTTTTCTGTGGTTGACGTGATAATAGAGGCAAGTTTACCCGCATTTTTTGCCGAAGTCAGGGGTCCTGGGTGCCAACCCAACGAGACCTTTTTGACGCAAGTTTTTATTGGAACCTAGGCTATAACACAAGTCTTTAGAGC
>Ga0210059_1012768_pt1 | contig 12642 bp, 8 predicted proteins | sample Ectturendosymbi2_FD_188042 | JGI IMG/M metagenome (GOLD analysis project Ga0210059, IMG submission 188042) | Ecteinascidia turbinata endosymbiont from Florida, USA - Sample 2 (SPAdes) (version 2) | ecosystem: Host-associated > Tunicates > Ascidians > Unclassified | place: Key West, Florida...
CTTTTTGTTGAATGGTCAACATGTTTCATACTTTGTTGCAAACTTACGCCTTTATTAAAAATGACTTATTCTTGCTTATCTGAACAATAAAATAACCTGTAAAAAATAACAAACAAACTTTATGGTAGTATAATTCACTGTCGAAAATGTAAAGTTTCTACCTTATGTGGTTTTTGCGATATAAAAATTTTTAATGTGTGCAGGACTTTATGGACACCCTGTATATAACTTCCAATTTAAATATATTAAGTTATTGTCAGCAGCAATGCAGATATATGCATGAAGGTGGTGGAGATATATATATGGGAGATATATATATATATATATATGCAGATATATGCATGAAGGTGGTTATTGTCAGCAGCAATGCAGATATATGCATGAAGGTGGTGGCCGTGCAAACAAGCAAACTTTGTATGGTCGTTTAGGTGTGGTGATTCAAAAAGCAGCTACTTCCCGTTATACGACTTTTCATAGCAACAGGGTCTTAGCAGTGAATCACCATACGGCAGTGTTTCAAAATTCCCAAATGATAAAATTCCCTGATTTACTTTCAGGCAACGAAGTAATACCTGGCACTCACCCGTGGCAAGTATCCATTCGCTACCGAGCAAACGATGTTAGCTTCTGCGGAGGATCTATTTTAAGCAAAAACTGGATTGTCACAGCCGCGCACTGCTTTAAAATGTACGAGGTTTGTGTGAAAAATGTGTATAGAAGCTAATACTTTCTCTTGGCATTTGTGCAATTCGATGCTTCATAAAAAGCAGTACATGAAAAAGCTGGACCTAACGTCGCATGCCAGTTTAGATATGCGTGCAGTCTCACTTCAACAAGATTTTCAAACCGACAGAACATTCCCAGATTATGAACTCTTTTTTGCTGAGATCTTAAAAGTTAGCTTTTATCTTTTGTTTCACTCGAAAAGTTTCGACGATGTATTTCCTATGACAGCTTTGTTGCAATACCGGTGTTGATAAGATTAGGTTGACTCCACGCTTCGTAAGCTGAAAAACTCTCTAGATCTTTATCCAAATTGTTCATGCCTGCTGTTCCTGACCCGACCAAATATACTGTATATCAAAATGTGTTCTGTATGCTTACCTTACCAATCAATTTGTAGATTTGCATATTTTGGTCCTGAAAATAATTCTAAACGTTTGCTTAAATTTGAAATATCTTCTTGCTAGGCAGTCAAAGTTTGAGACATCGAACAGGCGCTATGATCTCTAGCGCTGTCAGTTCATCAGTACTTCTGTAATGCATATTTAAAGTGAATTTACTTGATAATGCAGTTGATGCATGTATCGTAAATTTTCAGCACATCACACCCTGCTCTTTTTTATGGCTATGCTGGTAAGTATCACAAAAACGCGAAAGATCCGGTTGAAAAACTACTGCTGTTCAGTGAAATTTACGAGCATGAAAAATACAACGTCATAACGAAAGCAAATGACATCGCTCTGGTTAAGGTACAGACATTTTTTGGAAAGATTATTTGCAAAGATTTGTGCGTTGTGTGGCTCGCGCGCATTAGTTTTTATTTTTTAAAACTAACTCTCCGTCTTCACCTAACCGTTGCAACAAAATGCTTGTTTTCTGTTTCACTGATAACAATACTAAGGAAAAACGATGAAATTCGTTAATTATAGCGCTGTGGAAATCCAGTGAGTTCGCCATTCTGTTTGAATAGCTGTTCAAAATGTCAACGTTTCTAAACAACTTTTCCTAAACAGTTGGCCACACCATTGCAATTCAGCAGCTACATTTTGCCTATTTGTCTTCCGAGGAGCGAAAGAGATCATCCTCCTGATGGAGCCATGCTAACTGTTACAGGATGGGGAGCAACCAAAAGTGAGCGTGCTATTCCCTGGGTTTTAGCCAAACTGATATTACCGTAGTATAGTGGCTCCAAACTACAGCCCGCGGACAAATCCGGTCCGCGAAGCCATTTCATCTGTCCCACGAAGCCATTTTGTTAAATATTGAAAAAATAACATATTAACCAAAAATCTGTGATTTGGTGGAATGTACCATATCCCGAAACAATCACATTACGTAAGATGTTCGGTCCTCGAACTGTTGTGTAATAGCTTATGTGGCCCTCTGGCAAGAAAGCGTGGAGACCCCTGCCGTAGTGTATCAATATATTACAAAGATACATATTGCAGTATCAACATGATCTTCGTTTTCATCAACTTCAGAGGTTCAGAACTTCAAACCACTTTTCTTTCTTTTACGTAAGGCGTTCACGTGGTTACAAAATAACATGCACCATGTATCAATGCATTTCAGCTACAGAAGACACCAGTGTGCTTCGGCAAGTTAAAGTTCCCCTGGTAAACCTTGAAACTTGCAAGAGACAGTTGTGGCGGGTTCGATCTGGCATGATGTGTGCTGGATATTTGACTGGTGGCAAAGACGCTTGTCAAGTAAGTAGTGGTGGAAAGAGCTTTTTTACAACCAGAAATATTTCTATGCAAACCTGAATATCTGTTTGTTTAAGTCTAGGCGCGACCTGAACTAGTTTCTTTAAAGGTTTCGGTTTAGAGCTGATGATGCCTACTCAGTAGGCGAAATATTTGCTCTGATAAGATCATAATGTCTGATTCTTAGCTCTGAAAGGATAACATTAGGTCAGTGGTCCTTAACCTGGGTTCGATCGAACCACTGGGGTTCAACGGAGCCCTTTCAGGAACTCAACAAAATCGGGCGGCGATTAGCTCAGTGGTGGAGTGTCCACCTCCCAATTGGAAGGTTTAGTGTTTGATCCATGACCACTAAGTGAATCGCCGTAGCGCTGTTTGGGCAAAAGTTCATCACTTAATATCACCCATCAAAACTGACGCAAGACAGAAAAGGGAATTTTTTGTGGCTTTGTCCAAATTCAATTTTTATATAATTTGTTAATTGTTATCGGTACCGCTTATATGCCCCAACATACAGAGTTGCAACTGGTACCCAATAACACTTTTGCAACTGCAAAGTATTCCAGAGTTGTAAAGGTCATAAAATGTGTTCAGTGTGGTTTCACAACCAAAAGATGTTGCCCCACGTAATTTGAAATCTAAAATGTGGCGCTGAAAGGAGTTTTAGAACTAAAAGTGGCACCCAACATGGTTTGAAAACTAAATAATCGTGCCCAAAATAATTCGGGAAAAAAGTAGCACCACCGAAGACATTGAAAACTGAAAACCGACAAATGGCGCGCAGTATGCACCACAACTTCATTATTTTTCTTAATTCTACTATTAGCCAGTAGGTATCAATTTAAAGAAAATATGAATTGTTTTATTTTGTTTGGTTTAAAATTGACTTGAGTGACAATCTGACCATTCGAAGAACTTTACGGGACTTAGACGCGGCTTAGTCAAGGCCATGACTCCACTCGGTCTCGCCCCGAAAAAATTTTATTTGACTCTGACTTGAACGGCTTTTGACTGTATTCGACTCGTGGCTCGACAAATGTTCTCAACCACATCACCGAATTACAGTAAACCTTAATGATAAGTTTGGCATAGAACGTATTTTTTCCCATTCCACATGAAATGCACTCGGATTAAATGGGGTTAAAGCGTTAATTGGACTACTTTGAGTCTGAGATCCCATAGCTCTGAGATACGAATCCAAAAAGCGACAGCAGTAGCTTGTGAAAGTTCATATGTGGGACCAAATACTAAAGTTAATTCAAGTTCACTGGTTCTAAAACCGAGTCCACCAATTTTACTCTGGAACATGTAACCACGTAATTTTTTTATGAAGCCCAATAATAATCTGGGGTTTAAGCGTCTTCAAACTCACAAGTGTCACGACGCAATTCGTTACTCGTATAACCACGTGTCTAAGGACCTGTGCCAAACAACAATCTTGTTCGCTGTAGTTCAGAACAGGACAAATTAAGACTTAATTGCAAGTGATTACACGCTTCTCTGTCGAAGTTGCCAAATCAATTGGTTATACTATGAATGCTCTATTCATCTTGCCTTGTAGACATACTGACATACTTTTGTTTCACACATATTCAAATGAATTTCAAGATCAAGATCGGTCATTGAACGCCATGCTTCTACAATAGGCATGAATCATTGTAATAATTTTTGCTAAAAGGCAAAACCAACTATTTTATTGTGTTCAGGCACACAGCATGATTCAAACGTTTTGTGTTTAACGCACCAGCGGAGTTGCACGATAGTAAATTTGTTCTGTTACACCTTTCATTTGCTCCTTCGCTCATTAGTCATCGGCCTTTCAATTCAACCTACCCCCCAGTTCTCAAGAGGAAAGCGAGACAACATACCTAAGAATGTCCAGTAAATTTCTTCCCCTCTGCATATTTCAAACTAATCTGAGACCGACTCGTATTGTGATGCAACTGTGATATATAGTTTAAGTCGGTCTCTGGGTCTAATTTAACAAAACACATCATGCCTATCTATTCATATGGAATTGTCACATTTCATCAATATATCTCCTTATCTTCAGGGTGATAGTGGAGGACCTTTGGTGTTTTCCGATCCGTCTGACCAACACACTCTGGTCGGAATAGTTTCGTGGGGAAAAGGATGCGGAATACCCATGCAACCAGGAGTGTATACAGACGTAAGTCGAGCTTGGGTGTAGGCAGAATCGATAAACTCTCATTTGCTGTAACATTTCCCTAAATGGAAGTCTATTTGAATAAGATTTTAGGATTGAGGATGCGTAGATTTACATGAAATCGATTCGTATGAAAAGAAATGATTGATTGATTCCACTGTGCCACCTTTGCCGAGACTAATTACTTGAATATAGATGTGAAGTGGAGCTTTCGAGGAGTCTTCCTGAATATAGATATGTGCAAGTCTGAATCATCGCAAATTTGTGGAAGTAAAACCCAATCGGTCGATTCCTCGAAAGCAGCAAAGCCAGAGCTTTAGTTGTTGCATGGAAGTCTGTTTAAAGTTTTTAGTTCTTTTGACAGATTTTGTAATAGAATTAGGAGTAATAAAATCAGTTGCATATTGTCTGATAGGCTTACACGGGTGTGGAGTCATTGTGTAAGCGCTACATCTTTTTAGAGCAGTGGTTCTTATTAATCTTTTCTCTACCACGCCTACCTTAAGTAATTTTCCTTTGTTTCAATTTCAAGTCCTTTGATTAAAAAAAAAGCAAATGTATTTATTGGTAAATTTATTGATCTGATCCAACTTTCCATGTTGTGGTGCGCATAAGGGCTCGCGCGCCCCTGAAAATTTAGTGACACACCCTGCTGAGGTGTGCCTCCCTCAGTTAAGAACCATTGTTTTAGAGTGATCTAAAGCTTGAGTGTGTTAATACGCAAAAATTGTTGCACTATAAAATTATACAAGTTTGAATTACTAGACTGGGCAAAGTGAATTCCTTAGAAAAAAATATTTTTGTAGTTATAGGTGTTTTCGCTGGGGATTAGCGGCATTTGACACAAAATAGAAGCATTAGCAATTGATGTTTCGTAATACTTAAGATCAATTTACGTCTTATATAAACTTTTCTTGCCATGACATACAGTAGCTGCAACGTTAGATCTACATGAATCGTTTATTAACCTTGCCTGTGCTATAGCTATTGCATCAAAACTTCAATACAATGGCAGGCGGGGCTGGTCCATAAATATAATCAACGCTAAAATATAGCGAACGGCCAAACGTTAATCTAAGTAATGTTTGCACAGAAAACATTTGAGTTGAATTAGCTTTTTAGCTCTTGCCAATAGCTTATCAACAATAGTTAGAACTCTTATTTTAATCCTAATGATAACATACATAATTTCAGAAAAAAAACTAGACAATAATATACTAAAGGTAAATGCTGACCGGTTGCCCTTGTATTTGCTAGGTGACTTCAACATAATTTCATTTCAAAACGCTTTTTATGCGGAACACTAAATTAACACCCTAACTTCTCAGGGGCCTATATTCTCTTATAGATAACGCAACAAGATTGAGGCCTAACGTATCACCTACTTGCTTGTAGACCATATTTATACTATTGATTCAGTCAACCATCTTCTTCCTGTTTTTTACACTTCGGCATTAGTGACCATCTGCCAACTTGTTTAATAGCGAAATTACCAATTAAAAGAACTGGTATTTCAAGTTGGAAAAGAAATGCTATGAGCATAAATCTTGCTTCATTTGTAGCTACTTTAGATTTGAAATCATCAAATGACTTCCCGTGGGTCAAACAAAATCCTGATGACAAATTCAATACATTTTTTGACATTTTCCTAGCAGTTATCAATAACTGCACTCCATTTGCCAAGTTTTCTAGGGAACAGACAAACCGTCTTAAACCTGGGTTGCGGAGTCGGAGGTAAACTTTCCGACTCCCGACTCCGACCTTTCCAAAATTTCCGACTCCGGCTCCGACACCTTAACATAAAGGGAATGAAATTTGGCCGTTAAAATCAATGGAAATCGTGGTGCACAGCAAGAAATCTCTGTTTCAACAAACGTGTCAAAAGAAATTGTACCATCTCAACAGGAATTCCCAGTTTAGTAGTGTGATGTAAAAAATGATCCAATTGGACTTCCGGAGTCGGAGTTGGACAAAAAAATCCGACTCTGACTCCGACTCCCAGTGTTGTTAGGAATCCGAATTCGACTCCACCCAAAATCCTCCGACTCCTTACGACTCCGACTCTGCCTCCGCAATCCTGTCTTCATCCTTAGTTAACTATAAAGGTACACTATCGTCTATAAAAACTAAGAACAGCTGTCCAATTACAAAAAATACAAATATATTTTGACGCATATTGATGAACTAGTAAACCATTCATTACGAACACGACAAACAATCTGACAAAACCTTGGAAAATACAGTCACAGAAATTCAAAATGCAGAAATGCACAAAATCACAGAAATTCAAAATTTCATTTTCGAGTTCAGCGGCCTGAAAATTATTCTTTTTTCTGTGCCAAACATTCATCCCCGACATCGGCACCCACCCTCACCTCTGCCAATAACAGCGTGGGTCCGGCTTAACCGCCTCCGCACCGGTGTCGGACGTTTCCGCTCCTGCTTATACATATGGGTGGGTGCTCCTTCTGCAGCTTGTGAGTGTGGCGCAGAAGAACACACCGCTGATCATGTTGTTTTCCAATGTCCAATTCATCGACCTGCCTGTGGAGTGCATACGGTCTAACGTTTCAGGTTGACGAGACAATCGAATGGCTGCTCAAAACCTGCCCCGAGGTCTATGCGACCCAACAGTAGATTGAAATAACTGTTAATACGATAAAGAAGTTTTTTGGCCAGTGAATTATTGTTTTATTCATGGTTTCATATTTAACAACTGTGAAGTGAAATGGTGCTATTTGTAAATGCAAACCTATGGTTAAGGATTCCTTTGGTCTTTTATTGTGCAAATTGTGAATCTATGTATTTAATTATAGTAATAGAAATTTTTTTGCTATTGGACTGGCTGCCTTGCGGTCATTTGGCCCTGCCTTTGCGGTCATGACCTTGCGGTCATTTGGCCATTAACCGTATTTTCACTAATGATAGTGATTGCCTAACAAATGTCTTTGTCTGTTGTCGTTGCGCTAAACTTAAAAGAATGAATTTGCTTCACTTTTTCAGCTTCGAAACAAACTTCTTTACAAATTGTTTACACAGACTGGTTTGACCTTCACAGATAAAGTACGGCTGAAATACTTCAAATATATCATCCCAATATGTTGCCTAATGGCTAACGTTTTCGTCCTGTTGATGTTTGAATGCAAATATGTGTGGAAGCTCTAATGAAATATTATCTGGTGGTCGATATAACACTAAACATCAAACACGATTGCTCCATTTAGCTTTTCAAAAGTGAATTGATAGCATTTTGTTTTCTGAAGCACCGAGTTGCACTCCATAGTGCAAGGTGCTGTTGATTTTTTCAAGATCTTTTTTCCTTCACAATCGTCAACTTTTCTCAAAAATCAAATATACTCTAATGACAAAAATCGTGCTTTTTTCACCAGCCGTTAGTATCGCGTTTCTGTGAAATATGTTTATTCTGTTCATAGGTGGCCCACTACTTGAACTGGATTCGTCGAGTAATGGAGAATTAGAACACATCCGTAATCATGAATATTTGTGCGTATCCTGGGGTGGAAAGCGCAATCAGATTTCAGCTATACATCACATCGTCACAAAGTTCATATACCCTTATAGCTGCTGGGGTCAAAATTTCGAAAGTACTGTTGCGATCGGAAAGCCCGAGCGGCAAGCGTGCAAAGCTTCGCACTGTGGCAGCAAGCAACACTAAAGATCATGCGTCGCAATCACTCTATTATTGCTTGTTCACGCCTCTTATATATATTGTTGTTCTTCGCGCACACCCCGTTCGTGGTGAATCATACATTCAACGCAACACCACCGGAAAGGTTGCAACAGTACCATGACGTTCTTGTTTCATTCGCAACCAGTCGGTTGTCTAGCCTCTAGCGCCACCGGTGGCTGCCGAGCGAGGTTTAAATGTTTTGCTTGGTGTTTATCGATGTCGTGTGATTTCTGTATATGCAACGCGTAAACATTTCTTAACCATTACGGTAACAAAACCTCAAGGCAACAGTTCAAATTTTCCGCATTACTGCTAGGTAATTAGGTTTATTGACTGCAAAACGATGAAGTCATGGTTCCGAATTTCACTGCAATTTCTTTAATCTACCAATCGATGATGGACTGTTGTGCATATTGTTTGTACCTCGTTTAGTGACGGATAACAGAGCGCGGTTCAAGTTACAATCATCTTTTCAACAGAATAGTCAGTTACTTTATTGGCGGGTCTTGTCTTGACTTGCTACAAAGCTCACTATTAGCTTCATGCTTCGATACATAATGAAGCGTGGAAGTGATGCAAAGTTGCTGTAGAGACGACGATGCAAAAGCTAATTTAAGTGAAATCATGTCCGTTTCAAAAAATTATTGTTTTCACCATTAATTAAAATTATTCGGATGAATCGCGAAGTGTGACATCACAAAGCACTTATGGTGCCGCGCAAGCGCAAAGAAGGAAGCAATGAGAAAAGCACTTGACTGACTAGAATGTGAATGGTTGGCGGCGGCTGATTAAGACTTTAAAAAATTTAATGGAGCTGTGGCCAACATTTACTGACGGACAGTTTTCCCTGTTTTGAAATGGACCCGAGAAATGTCAAGCGTTTCCAATATTAGCGAAAGTCGAGAACCCTGATTCATGGAAAATCACAACATGTTCAGGGCATGCACTGCATGTTGTGGGTGCGTCCCTTTGAACCTAGAGACTTTTTGCGTTCACTGAGCCCTATGAGATTTCAGTGAGCGTGACCAGTACAAGTCGCGTCGTGCGTACATGTCAACTTGTATACAATTAGGTAGCAAAAATGTGCTCAGCCCTGCAAGGACCACGAAAGCCACTTAAATGGTTTTGAGGCAAATTTCGGCCGTAACTCGGTGACCGATTGCGCTGGAGAGTCAATGAAGACATCGGATGCGTGTTTTTGTATTATTTCTGGAAAACAAAAAGTGGTTATCTTTGTATTTTAAAATTTTCGGTCGCAGAATTACAAACTAAATTGCCTGAAAGCCACTTAAGTGGCTTAAAAACCCTCAGTTGTCCTACACAAGGCCTTCTTGCGTTTTAGAAGTCTAAAGGATTTTACAGGAAAACATGCATATGTCTGGATGAAGGATAAAAAGATTTTAAGAAAGAACAAAAACTTCAATTTTATTAACTTTGTTATGTTAATTAATCCAATTACAGCTGCAATGTGATTTGAACATCTTGATCTTTTGTTGTGTGACGCCACGTCACACAGCGCTAATAGGAATTCAGTAGTTACAGAAGGCGCAGTGCAGCACAGTCATTAAGAATGAACTTGGTCAAGCGGGAATCCATTATTGTTTGTGCTGCTGAAACATCACAGTCCATGCATTTTGAGTTCGCGTCTCCAAAAGTAATCATTTTGTAAAAATATTTGTTACCATCGTCAAATTAAAAAATCTTGAAAACATGCTTTTAGACAATAGCGTTAGATGCTGTCCATGGCAACGTTACTTTATTGAGGAATTTAGGTGATTCACTTGGTTTCGGCGAACCCAAAGTAAGAGAAGCCAAGCAACACTAATTGAGCTTTAGTACGGTTGAGAAATGTGTTTTTAAATTTGTGTGCTGCTTGAATCAAATACTATGTTTAATACAGCCGAGACGGGTGTTGTTTTATGCTGCTCTTCGCACAGGACCATATTTAAGAATGCAAAAATCTGACCTGATTTAGCAAGCATGCTTCAAAATAGTTTAAACACAACATTATAGACATGAAGTGCGTTGTTCAGCTTCTGAAAACTACCCTTACACGCAGAGACTATGGGCGGCGCACATTTTTATTTAAGACAAGCGTTTTCGCGTCAAAATACAATCGGATTCCGTTAGTTACATAGTTTTTAAGAGTGTAATGAAGATAGATAGATGCAAAAACTGAAAATGGAGTATGTTTTTCGTACACCGTGATTCTTGTTCAATGGTTGCGCTATTTGTTCTGCTAGCTGAAGAACTTCCAACGAAGAAAATAAAAACTTTTTTAACGATTGCTAATTTCGCTGCGTGTGTGACGTCACATGCTGTAATTCAAATAAGTGCGTGGACATCATTTTGTTGACTTTTTTCTCTATTTTTACCTACTCCTGGAATCTCATGTAGCAAACAAAGTTAAAAAGTATTTTCTGATCGGCAGTGTCATTTTGAATGAAAACAGCTCGATCTAACAAGGGCGATAAGGACTATGTTGTAAGTCATGTACCACAGCATGTTGCAATGTAGAAGCAGTTTTTTTTCTGGCTGTAGTTACAAATGCTATCTCTGCTAATTTATCACTTACAAAAATGCTAAACTAAGAGTGTATGCATGCCTTCTGGTGTATTTTCACAAATCATGTCTTCTTCGGATGGAATAATTTCATCCATTCGATCATTTTATCATGAGCTGTGTCATAATGTGAAGTTTGATCAGCAGTATTTTTTAAAATTCCGACGTTGCAACAAGCAAAACGAACCAAACGTGGTACTGAAAAAATTTACAAACAAAACTATGCAAAACACAGTCACGACTAATAGTACATTTTGAAGGTAACGCGTGAAAAATATTTCAACAAATGTAACTCAAAATGTTTTTGGCAGTGCAAAATGTGTTAATGACGTCCAGGGCCGGCCTTAGCAAGTGCGGGGCCCGATTGGATGCACTTTGCGGGACCCCATTCAGTGGCGTGTGCATCATTTTTGAGGTGGGCATCAAGTCATATGCTAAAAAAAGCTATGCCAAGCTGGGGGTCTGGGAGCATGCCCTCAGCTTCATCTCTCTTTATCAAAGACTTCAACGGGCATCTCTGTAAAGTCCAATAAATCCAAGAGTTACTACACTCAGTACTTCCTCTCTGGACAGGTACCTACTGCGGAGTGTGGTAGGCCTATGGATACGTGTTAAATGAAATTAGCAACACTGTTTGATATGATCACCCAGCAAAGATATAACAGCTTAGCTACAAAACAGTGACAACAGGGTATCACACAAACTACAGCGCAACCTTGTATTATAATGCTATACAATCATGAGAAAGCCGAATGGAACAGATACAGTAGGTCAAATACAAGCAAACCAATAACACGGGAGAACGCACAAATGAAATCGGCGCACTTCAGGCTATTGTTGGCTACGATGCAGAAATGCTTTTGCTGGGAGAAACTTGTCTCTCGTGCTTTCGTATTCACAACTCCTTCAGAATTTTGTCCAAGATTCAGTCTGAAAATTTCGGATTTGATGGACACAATCAACAAATTATTTAAACGCTCTTGTTGTATTGAAGATCTCAAATAAGTTTAAATTAGTTTCATCTTGGACAAACTGCTTTCTCCGGATGGCAGGGCCACTGGGATAGTCAATTAAATCCTGAGGGCAATAAACAAAATAGGGAAAGAAGTTGTCTCATGAGATCTCTTCGAGAGGGAATGTGAATAACGCTGAAGACCGACTAACCAGCACACATTTACATTAAGAACTAAATTTAACCTTCAGGAGACAAGTACAAGTAACTGTTGAATCAACAGCAACTATCAAACCGTCTTGCAGCCAGTCCCGTCGCCACGGGAGGCTTTGGTGGACTTAGCCTCCAAATTGAAACATGAAACACTATAAATCAGTGAAGGTTTTGTCAATTTTTAGAATGTGAAGCCCCTCCGCACAAATGCAAAGCTCCCGCGCAGAAACGCAAAACCCCCTTGTTGAAACTTTCTGGCTACGGTTCGGCTTGTAGCAACTATTAAAGCTTAACCTGCCAAGCACGAAACGCTTACAATTGAAATAGAAAACAGCTTCAAAACTTAAACACACCCTGACTTAACAAAATTATGTTGAAGAAAACTAGGCTATACATTATATCAATGACAATTGCCGTTACGATGGCCGAAATAATTACGATGGTGTTAAAAACAGGGTGTTAAAAACCTTGCAGTTCAGTTTGTTTTTCGTTGGCAACGGACCCCGTGGACAGTGGCGTACGCAGAAACTTTTCATGGGGGGGTTTCATTCAGCGGCATAGGGTAGTCATTTGTATTTGGTGTGCGCTGTTTGTGACGTCACAAAATGACGTCATAGTCCTGTTTCCA
>Ga0210059_1012769_pt1 | contig 12641 bp, 12 predicted proteins | sample Ectturendosymbi2_FD_188042 | JGI IMG/M metagenome (GOLD analysis project Ga0210059, IMG submission 188042) | Ecteinascidia turbinata endosymbiont from Florida, USA - Sample 2 (SPAdes) (version 2) | ecosystem: Host-associated > Tunicates > Ascidians > Unclassified | place: Key West, Florida...
ATTTTGCCTCGCATTAAATGATAGACTTGCCCTTGTTTAGACGTTGCTCTTGTCATCACTTTTGTTTTGGCGCACCATTTTTTCTTCTCTCATTTATTGCTCTTTCCTCCCGCTGTGTGTTTTAACTTATTGTTTTAACTTTGTGCTTACTCTAAATGCTTATTTGCAGTACGGTGCTGTCAACGTTAGCTCAATACGTTTTTCACGCAACCTTTGTCTTTGTTTCGTAATAATCACTGCTTTGCGTACCTCCACTCCTTTTGACTTTTAATTTACTTGGACTGAAGATGCCGTATGGCGAAATCGATTTCCATTAAATAACATCAATGCGTGCTGATTTTTGTTACTTGTGCAGTGTGCACAGACAGTGCTTCTAGAGATTTTAGCAATAAGTTAAAACTATTTTCAAAGCATTTTTAACGAAGTACGATTCGCAGTCACATCCACGATAGTGTTTGAGGTAAATTATGAACTGTTAGATACAATTAATACCTCGATTGCTAGCCAAGCCATGAGTAACTCTTTTTAAAGTGTGGGGACACAGATATACAAAAGTAGATGCAGTGCCGCCAAATTCTTGCAAATGCCTATTGCTTCCATACTTTTTTAGTGATTCCTATATTTTAATGAAAAATAAATATAATTGTAGATTTATGTTATTCATATTTTAGACTATATATTTGATTCCGGCATGTCTTTCCCTGGCAACTTCGTTGAAACCTACGTTCACAGGTGATTTCATTGTTGTGGAATTGTTTTCGATGAAATTTGGCCATCTCTATTGGAGAAACCTTTAAAAGACTGGTGCATCACGTACCTCTGCAATTTTGTATTGATAGATTGCAATTGTTTGTTAAAAATCAGTTTTGTTGTGGTCGAATTAATGATTTTATGTGATTTTACTATGAAAGTACAAGGTTGTTATTGCCTGACAGCGCTTTTGTAAAATTTTCCACACTTCTTGTGTTGGTAACAGTGCTGATGGAAAACGCTTCGAACGTTTTTTCGTGGTGTGCAGTGTATACTGTACATCCAATGTTGCAACCTCTCCGTTGACGTTGCGTTGAACGTGCGATTCACCACGAACGGGATGTGCGCGAAGAACAATACCCAGATATATGTGGCGCGAACAAGCAACAATAGAGTGATTGCGGCGCATGATCTCTATTGTTGTTTGCTGTCATAGTGTGAAGCTGTGAGCACATGTTGCACGGGCTTTCCGATCGCAACACCAGCACCCTAATTGCCAGTAGTTTTGCAACTGTTGAATGGAATATCTTAATGTTTTTGACTTTTTGGACTGCTTTTTCAGAGTTGCCGATTGTGAAAACGTTGAACGACATGATCATGCTTGGTTATGGAATCTACGGCAGTGTAATAATTGAGTTTTCCTACACCTTCAAGGAGAACGTTTTTCATTGGATGGTGCATGATGAAGCGGGCAGGTAAGATTGGCCCGGGATACAAAAACACCACCTAGTGGTAATAATGGTTGAAAAGAGGTGCGTTGTGTAAGTGCAAGAATTTGAGCATTGAGATGCACTTGTTATTTAGACAGTTTAAGGCGTCTCTGGCCTTATTTCCGCATTGCTTCCTGCATTAGTGCGTCGCACTAACGATTATGCTTCATGATTCAAAGCAATTTGAAGATATTTACCGACGCGATTAACTGTTTCGCGATCGTCAGTGGTTGTTTTAGTTTTGCGTTAAAATGCTTTTTATTACGTTACCAGTCATTATAATATATCCACGGGCGTCGGAAGGGGGGTCCTGGATTTAAAAATTTTCAGCAAAAAAGGTTGTTTCTTAGTTTCGAGTGAGAAAAACCAAATTTCACCACTTTTGGTCCCCCCTGGGAAAAATCTTTCCGACGACCATGAATACGTCAGTGGTTGATGCGTTCGCATACGCGTAACGTTCTTAGTTTCAAGTGTGGTAGAAGTTTTGGTCAAGGTTGCTACGACTAAAGAGCATCTCACGCTTTAACGAATTTCGTTTTAATAAGATTTGCGCCTTTTCAATGGCTGTTGACCGGTTTGTTGTAAAAAAAATGGAATGGTTGTTTTGGTTCCTATTGCTCCAATCAATTTTGGCTTTTTTGTAGAAAGGTTGACATTTAAACTTTATTTTTTCACAGGGAATTTTCTGGTCTACTGATCGTGACGTTATGGACAGCCTTGATGCATGGAACTGTCTGGTGAGTAGATCGCGACAGATATGTGTGAACCTGCAACAATATTTCATGAAATATAGGCCTGTGCTGGAACGCTTCACTTGGTTTTCTAGTGCAGTTGACAAATATTCATTATTATCTGTGCATGCCGTTTGACTGAAGCTGGGCTCCACCGTGAAGGGATATTTTTCTACAAAAGCACATGTTTTGTGGCGCTGACCTGAGTACTAGTTATGTGTATTTCTTTTACATCTTTTGAACCAACTTTTGCACTGTAGCAGATAATCCCCAGGCTTGTCCATGAAAATGGGATCCCCATGGAATTTGTCCCATGTTTCGGAGTTCCCCAATGATGTTATTGAACGTCATAGGGTATACAATATATTTGAAAACAGTCATGGGTTCGCAGTGCGTTTGAATAGTTTTTTGCAAGTCGTCCTTCTTTAAGTGCGACTTTGTACCTAGGACAGAACTGCCAATGGCTCAATGCCTTGCAGCTTCTTTTTTTCACTAGACAAAGGCTCCAGCCCTGGAAGTTATCGTAGCGCACGTTTTAAGATTTGCGGCCATGCGTGATTGTGGTAGAATTTGATTCCTGTCCACCTTCTAAAGTTCTTGTGCAGTTTTAAAACATGCCAGCGCGTTTGGTTTGAAATGGAAAAAAAGAAATAAGTTTTCGAGTCCTAGCGATCCCGGCGTGTGAGTTTGGACCGGCGGGTTTTACGCGAGATGCCTCGGCTTCTGTTCAGGATTTAATCCCGATTTTGATCCATGCTTCCAACTTTCGCCAATCACGTTCCACCAAATGTCGTGCTGTGCGTTTCTCCCGCCGCGTTATCCGCAGTTCGCACTGAAAATATTTTATCGTTTGCTGCAGGAAACTGTCAACGCGCGCCATGCTGCTTTCATCGCTCATCGTCGGCTTGCCGGCGCTCGGCTGGATGTACGTCTACTCGGATCAGAGCTTTCGCAAGCTCTGGCCGAAACATTGCCAGACCGCGCTTTACCCCAGCTTTGCCAAAGCTATCTGATGTCGCTGTAGCGATCAAAAGCCGGAGTCTGTAACGCTTGCATGAATCCAGTTCATGCATCGATTGTAAACTGGTTTATCGTCTTTGGCTATATTTCGAATACCGGACGCTTTTCTCTTCGAGTACACTACCGCGGTTTTCTTCAAAGTTGCTTGGGACCACTTCACGCGGAATTACATGAAATTACGCGTGGTTCGATGAGATCCATGCTACTTGCTTTCCACGCTATTTGCCGAGATTGCTTCTCAAGGCGCTGAATAGTTTAGTGCTTTTGTCCAGTCCTCCATATTGTGGAACCCAAGAATACAATCAGTGTGCCCCAGGAGATATTTTCAGAACTACAAGATTTCGGCAAAAACGATTGCCGCAGCGTTTGTTGATTTTCTAAATGCTTTTTTGTCGACTTGAGTTTAAACGCCCGCACCATTTCAGTGCTCCACCAGTGGCGCAAGTCGAACTTATCCAAGTTACGAAAACCGGTTGTCACTGAACTGTTTTCATGACCGCTGTTTGGCACACAGTTCACTTCAGCGCCAAACATAGCCGTTCGTGTTCGCGTGCAGACACAGTCCTTGTGAAATGTGCAATAGTCAACTGTGGCAAGATCACTTGCCAAAACAAATCAAAACCTGATCGATTTCGTTTTCGGCTTGACCTGCGCATTTCTGGCACGAACTAAAACTGTGCGAAAATGCGTTTGATGCTTTCTATGCTTTCTATCATCTCACCAAAGATCCAGTATTTTGCTAAAAGCAGTGCTTATCTTCGTGATCATTAATCAGTTGTGATGGCTTTCCCTTTTCTAAAAAGGTATATTTTGTGTTACCGCCAAGACGTGTGTTGTCTTTTCCGTGCTGGTGTTGAAACCCTGTTGCAATACATCTATCCAAGGTCTTGTGTTTTAGCAACAACGCAGCTACGGGTTGTCCGGGAAAGCACGCCACGGCTGGCCAGCAGATGTGGCACGGGATTCTGTTGACAGCGTTTATTTAGTCGTAACCACGAAGGACGTGGAGGAGGCAAGTAGAAGAGGGGAAGAGAGGGATAGGGTTGCGGAAGGAAGACGCCCTTAATCGAGCAAAATGGAGAAAAAAGTTCATTCATGTAAGAAAGGAGGTAAATCCGGCTACCCCCCCGTGTAGTGGGGACATTACCGGATTAAAACTGGAATACGACTGCAAGGTTTTTACGGCGATCATCGCAAAGCTACGAAAGCAGAGCACACCGTCAGATTCCTTGAAAGCTCACAGCAAACCGAGAGCCTTCAAACCACTATTATCTACCGGCACATATGCGGGGTTCCTACGCAGTCTTGAAAAGTATGGAAAAATATTTTGTCAATTTCCAGACGGGAAAAAAATTTTTTGGTCTGTTAGCATGGAAAAAGAAAAGAATTTTCCAGACTTGATCTTTTGACATACATTATCATAATATTTTATTCAAGATTGATATAATTTCACTTATATCGTGTTAAATATTATAGTGCCTGTATTTGACCTGGATAGGTCATACGGAAATATTACGTCTGGGAAAAGTCAGGAAATTTATATTCAAATTGCGTAGGAACCCTGCATATTTAGTTTTTATTTACAGATTGCTTGCACCTCCCCCACATTTAGCATTTAAATGTTCTGGAATACGTATATCAACCTTAACGACCTCAAAACCCGGTACGCGACTTTTCGGTCAGGCCGTTTTAGTCACGGGGTATTTCGGTCGCGATATTTCTGTGCATAAACAACTGATTATATTTGTTTATTTAAATGATTATATAGGCTGGCGAAATGTCACGCTAGCTGGTGTTATACCAACTGCCTTTGATGTTGCAGCGAAGTGACAAAACAGTGACAGATCATGTTTGTAGTTTTTTTTAATAAAACCTTTCGTTGATTTAAGTTCGTTTGCATTAAAAAGTTAACATGTAAGATTTCGTATTCTGACCAAAACATCTCGAGACCGAAAAGTCCCGTGCCCGGCTCAGAGTCAGACCGAAACAACCAGACCGGATCGGCCAGAACGAAAAGTCCTGTTCCGCTCATGTGTTGAGTCAGCTCCGCGTTGCTTGTAGTTGTGGTTTTGTTGCTCTGTGAATGACACCAGATAGTTCTTCAATTTTAGTGAAGGCAATAATTTGAGAATGGCGTATTTTCCAGTTTTTAATTGCCGCAGTTCGTATTTTGATTCATTCTAGTCTTGAGTTTGATTGGTTTAGCCCTTCAAGCACTGCTTGCAGATTTCAGGAGTGAGGATGCTTAGCAGGACCGCAACCAGCTGATATTTTCATGTGGGGGCAAAATGATTGCAACTTTTTATCTACTTTCGGGGCAGTGGCGTACGCAGAAAATTTTCATGGGGGAGGCTTCTATCAGTGGCATATGGTGGTCATTTGTATTTGCTGTTCGCTCTTTGTGATGTCACAATTTGACGTCATATTCATCTTTCCAAACCAACATTTTGGCGAAGTTTGTTGACATAATATGCATATTCTTCAACACGCGATCCCTTTAATTTATGTGTCATGGCACTGAATATAAATTGCCAGCTCTCCAGGTTAGGATATCGGAGGAAATAAAGTCAACCCTACGACGCAGCAGTTCATAACTGCAAAAATGTCAGGCATGGCGTTAAAACAGTGGAGTAAAACACGCTCATCACTGCGTCAGAGCATTTTACAACTGCAAAATGAGGCTGCGCTAATGTCTCGTCGGATAGAAGCAGTGGAGCATAGAAAGTGTGGTACTGGGTTGTCTGACGCACACCCCGGTTTGCAAAATCGAATCTTGCTAAACTACACAAGAATTGAGAATGCGCATAAAGTACGCAAGAAAACTTTATAATTTTTGTGTATAGAAGTCCAGCAAATTTCTAGTTGTCCCTTTTTCCTGCTGAGACATTATTAAATGCCTGAATGCTTCTATGTTAACAACTGGTGTTTTTTTGAGCTCATGCAACAGCTCTATCATGCTACAGAATTTTGTAAAGTAGTCAATGTGGTCAGCGCTTGCACTGATCAGCCATAGCAGAGAAAATAAAGACAATTGTGTCGGATAAAGTGAACTATCGCGTAGCAATATCGGAAACATGCGAAGTGGACGAAAGGTCTGCAAAAAGTGGTGAGATGGTTTCTGGATGCAGACGATAACCCAGATTCCCAGCAAAATCTCATTATTATTTTTTGGCCCATTTACAATGTTACTTGAAATTTGCATGCAAATTCATTCCGTGGCATTTGCAATAAGTCGACAACTTACCAAGCAAAAAGTAAAATAAACAATTAATCTCCTTTGCACAGGCAATAAAGTTTTTGTAAAATATCAAGCTCAAGGGGGGGGGAGGAGTAATCCCAACCCCCCCTTGCGTACGCCCTTCCAATGCGGTCAGCGCTTGCGCTGATCAGCCTTAGCAGACAAACTAAAGACAATTGTTTCGGATAAAGTGAACTATCGCGGAACACAATCTTAAACATGCGAAGTGGACGAATGATCTGCAAAACGCGGTGAGATGTTTTTTGGACGCAGATGATGACCCAGATTCCCATCAAAACCAAATTATTACTTTTTGGCCCTTTTACAATGTTACTTGAAATTTGCATGCAAATTCATTCCGTGGTATTTGCATTAAGTCGACAAATTACCAAGCAAAAAGTATGCGAAAACAATTAATCTCCTTTGCGCAGGTGATAAAGTTTTTGTAAAACATCAAGCTCAAGAGAGGTTTTCACCCCAACCCCCCCTTGCGTACGCCCTTGTTTCGGGGGGAATTATTATAACTTTATGGTGTATCTAACAACTAAACATGTTTTTCAAAATTTCGGAGGGGGCAATTGCCCGGTTGCGGGCCAGTGTGGAAGCTGCAAAAGTTTGTGGCGAAGTTAAACAAATTTCTTCTGACCGGTTGATATATATCTATCTTCGTGTTCTTTCATGTGTCTGTGTGTTCCCTATACAGAGGCATGCCTTTCCCATTGTTTTTTGTTAATTTACTTGACGTTGATTCGATGCATTTTGTTACTTGTTTACTACTTGCGAAACTTCTTCAATTAAAATTGGGTTTGTGCTAGCAGTAGGACTGGCTGATAACTTGACACAGGTGGTCTTCCGCCAACCCTTAGTGATTCAACATGTTAGAACACGATCAGCAAACTGTGAGACCTGAAACTTCTGTTGTTTTTATATTCTGCTCAACATCGAATCAAATTGTGATCATTGATGTTGTTGTTTTCTTCTTTGCTGCATTCGTGATTTTTCGTGATTTGAATAACAAAAATGCATCAATAAACTATATCAATGAACTTGCCTGAAACGCAATATGTTCCATTAATCATATAAAGCATTAGGCGTATCAAACTTTATACAGCAACAGACGTTTGCTGAGCCTACTTCTATAAACTGTTCCCTTTGCACTAGATGTAGCAAAATTTCGGTACGTCTGCAGCCCAAATGACCTCTGGTCCTTCGCAGCCTCCGACTCATGTATTTTACTAATCGGTCTGCTTGGAACGCATTGCAGCACTATGAAACGGTGCTAAACATTATAGCAGGTTTTATTAATGAAAATGTTAGGTACCCGGTAGGGACCCGATTTCTCTGATTCTAGGGATCCGATTTTCAATTCTAGGGGCCCGAATCGGGTCCCTAAAACGCCTAAAAAACCCTGATTATAAAAACCATGTTGGCGCCATCCGTGCGTGTACTCTACTGGTACCATATATCTATGCTTGTGTTTCATCAAAGTAATCGTGTCAGCGCCATTTAAGCATATGCTTTTCTATTAACGTCACACATCTATCTTCGTGTATCTTGTGTGTTCCTTGTTACTGCCATGCACGCATAAGTCCATTGCGTTGCGTGTGGGAGCAGGCCCGCAGACAGGTTTTAAGGTTTTGGGGGAAAATTACATTTAACGGGGCAAGATTTTTGCTTTTGTTGTATGTTTGAAACAAACTGTGACGTCACAAATTGAACTTTGGGTGGACACAAAAAATTTTGGGTCTCTGCCCCCCGTTGCTGCGCCTGCGTGTGAGTGATGACGTTATACAATACAACACAATCAGTGGGGACTCTGGCAATCCAGTTTAGCCTGAATCTTAGATTACGATTTATGTTGTAGAACGCGAGCTTGCTTGCTTTATATATTTGTGCCACCACCCACTTCACTAATTAAGTTTGTTAACTCGGGCTCTTCTAGTTGGGCCTTGTCACTCTTCATATATTTTCTTTTCATGTCTGGTTTTTAGCGCAGTGTTGCCAGGTCCACAAAGACAAAATTTGCCAAATTGTCTTTCAGAATGTGGCAAACAGGACCAAAATATGTTATTTTTTGTTGCAAAGAAACACCTGAAAATCCTGAAAAATAAGCAGTAAGAAATTTTCGAATTTTTACTCATTTAAACACGTTTTGAAGCTGAGGTGTGGTGCTGTCATAACCATGGGCGTCCGCAGATTTTTTTCCAGGGGATGGGGGAGCAAAATCGACAGTTTGCTTATCTTTTTCAGATTGTTGGCGATGCAAAGCAAATGGACGTACACAAAAAGAAAATGTCCATTGTTACGGCAATAGTTGCAAACGGTGTTATCCCTGTAAGAAAACTTTGCACTGAGCCAATGTTTGTTTTAGTTAGCATAGATATTTTAGACTGAGTTAGCAGAGTTCTAAATTAATTACAAACTGTGTGAATTTTAAGAAAAAGTGCAGAATCTTATGAAAAAACCAGCAAAATTCCATTTAATTCAAATAGCTTCTCCTTGTTTTCATGCTTTCGCAATGTTTTGGAAGGTTGAAAATTGCCTGAAATGAGATTTTGCGCAAATGGTCTGGTGGTACTGCACATTTGCGCACGTTTAGAGGGAGCATTGGTTGCAAAAATCCACTTTGTTAGCAGTAATGCTTCTTTTTCACTCATGCTTCTTTATACATAGTATAAACCAGGGATAGGCAAACGTGTTCAATGGAAGAGTCATTTGCAGAAAACCAAAAACACCAAAAAGCCGCAAAACCAGTTTGTAGTGTCAGTGCAAATACGGTAGAGAATGCAAGTTTTACATTAAATGCAGGGCCGGTTTTAAGCCGATTTGACCGATTTTTTCTAATCGGGCGCCACGCCAAAGGGGGCCCCGCGCTCCGCCTACTAACCAACGCAAACTTACGCTTGTGTGTAGCGCTGGCGCGGGGCCCAGTGTTTTTTTATGTTATTTTGAGAGACAAAATGATTATCAAATTTTTCCAACGGTCTCGCAAAATGCAGTGTAAAGTCGCTTTAATACCACCATCAAATTACACTAAAACCTTGATTTACAAAGACCTCGGTATTCAGATGATATAGTTGCGGTCTCTGAAAAAGTCTTTGCAGTGGGCAAGGTCAAAACTTGCGAAAACTCTGGATGGGCCCACAGTATTTTGTAAGCGTGGGATCCGTTGCCAACTAAAATGCAAGTGAACTGCGCATTCTTAACGCCCTCATCAAAGTTCTACAGTAAGAATGCTCACTGCTTTCAGTAGTGAGTAGCCAAGCTTTTTTCATTAGCACCTCGCTAAGGCAGAGAGGGCTTTAAGTTTTTAAGCTGTTTTCTGTTTTATTTGTAAAAGCGTTTCGTATTTGGCAGGTTATGTTTCAATAGTTGCTGCAAAATACGGTTCGATAGTTGTTGAATGTTGATATTTCAATATTCACTACTACGTGTTTTCTGAAGGTAACATTTTTTTCGTAATTGCAAATGTGTGCTGCTTAGTCAGTCTTTTAATAGCGTTGTTCATTTTCCCTCTCGTAAAGATTTAAGGAGGCAACCTGAAATTGGCGAAAACGTTTGACATGAACTTAGTTTTAATTATGGAATGACTATTTCAGGTGTGCAAAAATAACGGTACCTTAAATAGTAACAGAAAATTACTAACAGTTAAGCTATTTGCAAACAGAAGTGACCATTTCGTTCAAGTGAAGTAAGCCTCATTATGTTCTTGTGGTGGAAATTGCATCATGAAACACTACTGAAACAAAGATTGTGGCATCAATCTCACAGACTGGCGTTGTAATATCTGAGATATAGCCTAACAAATTAAAGTTGCAAAAAGTCTGTAAAGGTGGAAAATGGAAAAACTTTCGTGGAAGTTTGAGGCTATTACAGTACTTGCCTGTTTTGTAAAATTAAAAAGTAGGTTTGAACTTATTGGGAAATGTACAATCACTTCATATATTTCTTTAGCGTTATTAGAGAAAATAATGTTTAACTTTCTCCTGGATATTCAAAAGCTGCTCTAATAAGCGAATAGTAGCCTACTCCTTTAAAATCGGTGCTCTGTTAAGTGTTTTTCACTGTAACCATTTTCCACGTGAAAAGTATGCAGTGACAGCCAGGTGTTTTGTACAGTCGAATTTGGGATATTTTTATTTAAGAATATGTTTTGTCTGTATGTAAGCTAGATATTAAGAGTCAAAGACCAAGAGACCTAGGCCGAAAATGTTACGTGGCAGCCAAAAGAGGCCTAAAGCTAAGGCATAAACAGACCGAAGCATAAAAAAGGAGCGTTTGACAAATATTTTAACCACTGAGGGTATACCTTCAATGCCACACCACACCGAAGATGACGACAACGTAGCAGCTAACATGGTCATATTACGCCAGACAGTCAAAGTGGAAGTTTATGTACCGGAAGTGACACAAGTCGTTTCGAACGTGTTGATTCTGACAAACAAGGAACCTCGTCAGATGTGCATCTGATGAGGGATACGAGCAAAATGTTCAAAATGTGGATGAACAAATGATCCTGCTACTGAGAAGTCATGAGTCGGAATGTTAGGGACTTTCCCCAGAAACAGGAATGGTGGGACACGGTTTTCTAAGTTTCACTACAAAAGAAGAACACCATCAAAGGTCATCCATGGTTGTTATTCCTCGACTGGAAAAATAAAATCTTTTGTTACTACTGCAAATTTTTCAGTTCTGGATATCCACTAGCACAGCACTCAATGCCTCTCCTCTCTGGAGGTACTTCATTCGTAACTCCCTTCTGATCAGTGAGGTGCCTGACCAGAGATGAGGTGTTAATGAGGGTTGCAATTATTTGGTTTATTGGGTGTAACGGCGCTGTACATTGAAGTCTCTGCAGCAAAGGTCTTGGCGTCAACCTTTCGGGCCTCGCTTTGTAGCATCACCGATTTCTGTCATTACGCCATGGTCCCCCTCAAAAGTTTCTACACACCACTGAGTGGGGCCCCGCAAAAGTGTTTCAAATAGGGCCCCGCACTTGCTAACGCCGGCCCTGATTAAATGACGTATAGTGATTGTCAATATTACGTTTTTGTTTGATTTTCTTGTCCCTAAAAATCTGGACAGTACGTTGTTAAGGCTTTTGAATTAATTCTCACAAGTGTACATTTTTCAGGGTTGCACGATGGTTTGATTTTACGAACTTCATTGCAGAGAAAAAAATTCAAAGCAATATGTTGTGCTATGCACAGTGATGAGTTGTACATTGCTTTTTTTAATTTTGGGTATTTGCCTGTTGCCAGAAATTAAGTGTAGAGTGGTATTGAATAAAATTTTTTTAGAGCCCGATTTTTTTGCATTTCGGTCAATTTAATTTTTACAGCAGTCACGTTTGTGTCACACGTTTTGTGAACTGGACAGCCATCACCGATTACAGTGACATTGAATGGATTTACAGTGGCGGATCCAGGGGGCGACGGTTGGGGCGATCGCCCCCCTAAAACCTGCGAAGGTAGCTTTGTTCACCATGGTTTTGTACAATTCGGAAAACAGCATTCGCGATATAAAACCATTTGGCCTCCCATTGTTTTGTCAGAGCAGTGTTGTAAAGAACACATCATCTCTCTTACAGTAGCCTAGTGAACCCGTAATGAGACTTGACCACCAAAAATTATTGAAATCGCTCCCCTAACCGTACTGGCTGCATTCGTTCCCTGATTTACAAGGAATATAAAGCATGGTTTTAACTCTTGGAAATGGCCAAATCTGGCTTGAAACTTCTCCAGTAGTGCTCTAATTTATTTTAGTGTTCTTCCACTTTCTGGTCGGCAAATGCGTCTACACGAAAAACATTCTGGCATTGGCAAATTGATAGAATGTTTTTGACAATATGTCTCTGAAAAATTTTAGTTTTCTTCTGGAAACTTCAGTAGCCTAACTTGCGATTTAGATTCACTGTCGTTATCATACCGCACAGACTCTCTGGTGTCTAATTTCACGAAATTGTATAAACACATTGATAAATGAAAAAAAAAGTTAAATATGAGGCAATTTGAGATATTGTTATTCATCTAGAACAGGGGCGCAGCCAGGATTTTTCTAAGGGGGGGGCTGAAATTATGGAAGCAAAAGCTATGAAAAGGAAAAATTGCTTGTGATAAGAATAGCCAGGAAAGCACATATATTGTGGATAAACAGTTGACTGTACTCACCACGAAACCTGGGGTCCTTCCA
>Ga0210059_1012770_pt1 | contig 12640 bp, 6 predicted proteins | sample Ectturendosymbi2_FD_188042 | JGI IMG/M metagenome (GOLD analysis project Ga0210059, IMG submission 188042) | Ecteinascidia turbinata endosymbiont from Florida, USA - Sample 2 (SPAdes) (version 2) | ecosystem: Host-associated > Tunicates > Ascidians > Unclassified | place: Key West, Florida...
TATGTCTCAAAGAAGGAGGTTAATACATTAGGAAATAACATGAGTATGTCTATAAAGTAGTAAGGATCCACGACTTGAATTTTATGTCTAGATGGGTCTACATGTGAAATATAATATGATTTACGTGGTCAAAATAGGTATATCATTTCGTAGTCTTGAATACGCCGTTGTTGTTTTTGTTCAACTAGCATTGACCGATTGTCAGGATGCCATTCTTGTGTTCTGACAAAGTTACAGCCACATGCTGGATCGATTTGGAAGGGTGTTATTTGCAAATGTTTTTCAGATACTCTTCCATGATGATGGTTTTGTTCATCTAAGTTTTTTCTGTATTGATGTAAATCACATGGTTCTACATCAAAGTGAGGGGTTATATGTTCGACGGATATCTGATCTTCTTCTGATATTCACACAACTTTCTTTCCTTGATCAGAAACAAGATTAAGCAAAGGTTCCAATTCATTACTACAGTTTCTTTGTTGATATAAGCTGTCAGATTTTATCAGTTGTATGTGTAAGATAAAATACACATATAACAATTTGTTCATTTCTAAATAATTTTAGCATAGATGTTTACACTAGTATCACTGAAAATGCAACATTCAAACTTCGTTTTACTCCTTATATTTCTAAAAATTTTTGATTCACTCAAATATCATTATTGTCTTGAAAAGATATGAAACTGATGTTGCTAAACGAAAAGATACCATTCTAGTTCTTACAATTCCGAAACCATAAACTTGAACAAAGAGAAATTGTCAACATGTAGAGGGATGAATTTCATTAAGTTCTTACACCGAGTAATTTTATACTTCTAACCTAAATCTTCTGGGACCAGCGTTTTTATTAAAAGGCATCTTTGGTTGTCGTAATGTCACTTGACTAGGTGAGAAGAGTTTAATCTAGGCACTAAACACAGTCGCTAATGACACAGTCGCTAATAGCTTCTTACATCAACACTAAACACAGTCGTTAATAGCTTCTTACATCAACAATTAATCACTTACAATCTTTCTCGTATTCTTCCCAATTAAATTGCAATCCCTTTTAATCATGTCCATTCTATACCTTAATTTTAAGGGTTTGCACCAACAGTGTGTGGTTTATTTAGCAGAAAGGAGCTTGTCAGTTGCTAATTACTAATAACCGTATTGAAGCATAGCTCAAGTCTCCGATAATTTGAGATTTGGTCGAATAAGATCATATTTTCAATTTCAAAAGTTTTGCTAATGCTTGACTTTGACACATGCTTACATAAGGTATTGGTGTTAGTTAAAGGTTAAGGGTTTCAATGAAACATCAAAAACTTGAAAAAACTTCCTCACAGGGTGTGTGTGTGTATTAACATATACTTTCAGTACTTTTGAAGATTGTTATCAAACGTGAGTTTCGCAAGTAGTATCTCAAACGAAATAGAGAATAGAGGTACGTTTTGCGTCCTTTGGCCTGATCTTAACCTAATACGTTTGTGTCCATTAGAATTCTAGAATTCGAAAATCTGAAATGATCTACACCCATTTTTGTATTCTAAATTCTTTTACAAGGTTCTTGCGTCAGAATTGCATCATCCGGGGAATTCCACTTCGTATCGACTATATAAGCAAGACATTTTGAGCCTACATCAGCATTCGAATTTTTTGTCATGGACTACGGCAATTAATGGTGAAACGTACTATTGCTATCGACCATGGTTGACGAAAAAATCTTTCAAGGTGAAACGATCTTAGCTCTTCAGGGTCGTTACCTGGATCCCATTTCTGCCTTGAAACAGGCTAAAGATATTTTCAAATACAGCGGGGCAATACCTCCATCGGACCTCGCTTTGCTTTATTTAGTATGGTTCACGGGAAGAAGACATAAATCCACAATTGAACCTACATCCGCTTCGGTTTTCCAGTTCCCGAACAACTTCGTACCCATAGCTCTTGGGATCTACCTCGGTTTATAAAGGACCTTGAAACTTCGGGGAGGCAGTTTATTGAAATAGAGCCTACTGCCATCAGACTTCGGAGTAGATGAAGTCTTCTGCCGTTTATGTTCATTTTCTTATTTTACTTAATTTTCTCTGCCTTTAGTTCGTTGTATTGGTTCTTCTCCTAACTTCGCCTTTGTTAAACTATTTTTTTTGACATTCATGTCGTTTTGAAACTTGAAGTGATAGTATTGTGGTCTTGAGTTTACGGATTTTACTACAGAACTGACAGGTGTCAATTCTCCCGCATCGGTGATGTCTTAATGAAATAAAATTCAACCTGAGAAGGGACTAAGGTTACTTAGGACAAGTAAAGGCTTATGTTCCTTTCTAGATTTTCCACAATTAAAAATAGCTTCAAAAGGATCTAATTTCAAAATCAATTTCGTGGTACAAAGCTGGTTATTTCTTGGTGCAAGCCTAGATCGTTTTGTTATCTTATATGTTGTATCTAAATGTCAAGCAATGAAGCAACAAACCTAGCGATAGGAAACCTTAAGGCAAATTGAGTGTTCGAGGGCGATTTGTTAACTCATAGTGTTCAATCAGTAGTATTGTCTAGACTTCAGGTTTCATGCTAGACTTTGGTCAGCTACCTTGCATTAACCAAAATATCTACGGTTTTAGGGTTTCAAAACAAAAGCAAATTTTCTTCGATAATCTTATTAGTAAAGGTTCTACTATTAGTACTTCATGCATACCCTTTTGTTATCTTATTGCTATTCAGCTTACAGCTGGCTGTCCAAATAGACAGAGTCAAAACCACAAGGTTTCGTAGTATGTTGGTACACAAGGATAATTTCAAGTCGCATTGCATCAACAAATGCATAATTACGTCACGAAAACGATAAAGAATCAAAAACTCACAATGATCAGTGCTGCATCATCTATCGGCACAATATATATCTATGCACTCGATTTCAAAATCACATGCATATTTGCCAAAATGATGTGCGATTTCCAATACTTCTTACCATGGTACTCAAATAAAAAACGTTTTTCTAGGTCAAGTATGGCGATTGATTTCAATCATTAGTTGCTTTATAAGAATATGTAAGTAGGGCTGAGTTGAACAACCTCATCGCCACGAGAGGTATTATTCTTTATTGATTCCTGTGTTTCTATACGAAAAATGTGCGCTCTTCCCATAGAGAGGGTGATGTTTTTCTGGAGCGCAGGGGTTACGATAGTGAAGTAATTCACAGCTGGAAGGACCATTCCACTTGACTGGCAGCCACCTTGAAATATCCCATGAACTGGGTATTTCGATAGTCGGGGGCAGCCTTCCAGTTTCACAGCCGTGGTTCCTTTTTCCACTGTGCGTTTTCAAGCATCCTATATTTTTAAAGGTAATTTAATTTCACCAAAACACACTTGCATTCCCTATATCTTGTTTTCCTGAAAAGAAAAAGTGAAAGGTTAAATTGTACAACAAAGATCTTAATTCTACAATGTAAATACTCGAGAGATCTTAAGTTATTTCGCTAGAAGAGCTCTAACTAAGTTAGACATCTCATACAATTTCATTTTTCACCATAGTGTGACATATTAACGACTCAATATGACATTTAGTATAGGCGGAGTTGACCATTCTCCAACTCGTAGGAATTATCTTCGAATTACATTTCTCGACTGTAGTTTATTGGTCAATTCTTCAATACACTAAAAATTAGATTTCCCATATATTTTTTCTACGTCTAAAGTAGTTCTTCTCCGCCACCTCTTCTTATTGTACTATCTACACTAGTCATGGACAGCAGAGGGCACCATCCATTAGGTTTGGAGAAGTCATAAGTACCACACATGGAATCAGCTGATGATTTTAATGTTCCTGAAAAAGTAGAAATAAAAGACCGAGTTAAACAGTGAAACACAATCTTTTCATACTTTGAATTACAAATGATCGTAGATACGTTCAAAGTCGGTTGATCTTTTCCTGAAATACCAACTTAACTACGCTTCGATGATTAGTTAAATTGATCCATCCATTCTAGTTGGCTATGACAATATTTTAAATCTTGAAAAACGAATTGTCGCTCCAAAGAACCAATTACGTGGAGGTAAGATGGCATTTCTATATAATAAGCTATATAAGTTTTAAAATAAGTATCTATCTCAGAATTAAACCAGATCATGGTACAAGCAGTGTTGATCTCCATACACGGAATATCAGATTCTTCAAAAATATCTAGGAATTGATTTTTGGCTTCTACAACACTTAAACGCTCTTTGCTGGTTCCCCAAATCAAGGTAGCGTTCCGGTTGTGGAACACAGAAAACTGAGATATAGGTAATACTGTCATAACATTAGCAACGTTTCGCTAACTCTCTCTTTTAAGAAGTTTTCTCACAGAAGTCTGTTTCTATTGTGAGACAATTTAAAGGTAACGCTTTGGACTTCTGAACGAAACGAACTTTAGGTACGTGAATAATTCGAAATTTAATACTTTCCCAAGTTATATCATGAAATTGGTTGTCCACCTGTGGGAACAGTAGGTATATTATCTTCACGAGTTCAATACTTCAGTTCTTCCTTTGGGCTTTTTTAATCATCCACTTTCTACCGAAAGTACCAACACTACTATCTATCACTTGTAAATAAGTTAATAGGTTTTTTCCTTAAAATGAAAGACGATTTCACAATTAATTTTCGTTCACACTATTTTCTCTGCGTCACCAAGATCAACAAAAATGTGTAGCCCATTCAAATCAACACGTGACAATTGCCAATTCTATCTGATGACTTTATAAGTTACTTTTCCATCAGACAGTTCAACTAAACAATATAACACGAGCAGAAGGGAAAAATCTCCCTTCAAGTAGTGTAAGAAGCATTTAGTATATTCTAGGTTAGTAGGATTTCCACTCATAGTATGTTTTCGTCAATCCCTTGTTTACCTCAAAGTTGTTTACAAATCAATTAGAATTTCTATTAGCGCATAACTGTCTTCTTGGATTGGTCTATTGAAAACTATTTCCCAGATCATTTCTACTTGCCACTGCCAGTGTGTTCGATTTATTAAAAACAATAATGGTTTATATTTTCGGAAATGCTTTCGAAACTTCCCAAATAGTCTACGTTTAAGGGTGCAAAACAATATCGGGTCTTCTTCGAAGACCGTCAAGGTTAACCCCAAAGCTTGTAGCTTGTCCTGTAAGATTTTTACTGGACTTGGAGACCAATTGAAGAGGTTGATTTAATAATAAAGAATGCCTGATATACTCGAACGTCTCTTTTTCTAACTTGCTCCATATCAATAAAAGGTGGTGGTATCACATCTAGCTGTTCTTCAGCAGCTTGCTCTAAGCCTCTTGGGTTCATAGTGAGTTACGCTGTTACGGATCGGAATCAAAACTGCTAATTTTTGTAACACTTTTTCAGTTAAATAAATTCCTAAAACACAAATACGATATTAAATTTCATCTTTCTATCTTCAGAAGTCGAATATACATATATGCCAATAATATAGGAGAAGCCACAATGAATTAAGTTGTATGTAACAAATCGCTCCCCTATTTCTATTACAATAGCAGAAACTAGAGAACCTTGTTATCTTCCTCTTTTGTTCAATCAATAGTCAAGCTCATCAAAAGGTAAAAACGTAATTGGACATATTCAATCTGGATTGGACTATTTTACAAAGTATTCCTAGTCGTTTAAAGTATCAACTTTCTGATGTATATCTAAATTTCTAAAATGCAAGTACAATACTGGACAAGTGTCATACTGACTATTAAGTGTTTACCTCCCTAAATCTCACATAGCTCTTCAGAAATATTCATACAGTGATACAAAGAAAACAAGACCTTCATATATTGAAATTAAACTAAAAAACGCACACAAAGGGATTTTACAAGAGTGGTCATCACAAGTAACTCGAGCGAAGACGATTTTTTTGTTTACAATAGTTAGCTTGATATAATGCTAAATTGTTCTATACTATGTACAATTTTCAATTACTGTTTTAAAAGTAGACTGGGACTCCACTATTAGATATCAATTTCAATCAAGAATTCATATTAATAATCAGCTTATAAAGCAAGAATGTCATCGTGAGTTACTGAACGCGTTGCTTTTAGAACTCAGCGCAACTGCTTCCAGCTTCATCTTTCCACAGTCAAGGTTTTTCTCAATCCACCTTTTCAAACATTAGGCAATTAAAACGACTTTATTGCTTTGACTAGTTGGGTTCACTTTGTTCTTGTATCTCTTCTCTGTTACTTGTCAATTAGTATTTTCAGTCATTCATAAGTGTTCTCGTCAGTCTGTGTGTTCACCAGAAATTCACACAAATACGGTACTTGCCAAGGAAAATTGTGCATGTCTACATACTGAAGAAGTGAACTATACTCTGGAAAGGAGCACCTAAATTCTTTATGCAATTTCTGCTTAGAAAAATATGGGATTAGCTTCCAAAACTTCTAGCTTTAAACCCTTGCCTTGTAAATGATTCTGTAGTCTCTGTATAGGACATTGAGGCCAATCGTAGCGCATAGACTTAATTGCTTCTACTACAATGTTTATTTGATCAAACAATAGATCGTCATCCTCTCACTCAGTCAAGGTTGTATCGGTTTCAACTTCCGTCATATCAATACACTCTATAAATTTCTCAAACCAATCTTCCGAATATGGCTTCCGTATGTCAACTTGACAAGCACAATCTACGAACAGCATTCAAAACAACAGTTGGAGTCTGTACAACAATGTTGGAGGCATCAATGCCTTTAGCGACCAAGCTTTCTGTACAATTTTTAACAGCTTTTATTTACATTTAAATCATGACTGGCCCGTATTACTCTAAATATAACTATTTATTATTCATCAGAAAGTCTTCAGCTGGTTTTAGCCTCATTTTATAGTCTTGCTGACATAATCAACTGACTCTTTGGGCCTAAGGCTTTAAATAGGACTTACCAACACCAACATTTTCATAACATGCTTCTATCTGTTCTGGTGTTGGATGAAACTCAGATTGAATAAGTTCATGTTCTAACATGCGCAGTGTATCTGGGCCTGCTTTACAGTGGCCAATTGTCTTCGGTCCCTCCATAGCAGTTTTGTAATCATATTCGTCATTAGGTTGGGGGGTTAATATTGCTTTCCGCACCTGTTCATAAGTTTGACCATCAGTTGGTCTCTGCTTTATCATGATCCACATTGTATTGACTTGCCACGTGAAATGGGACGGAACGAGAAGTGCTAACAGAGGGTGATATTTTTTTGTCAAATGTCGGTATAACCGTCTGCGATAAATTTCAAATAATTCAGGATTGGTCGTCAAGTAATCGGAGTCTAAACCAATAGTTTTTAATGCTTCACTCAATATTACTACTGGGTCTTGCATCCAATTAAAACGTGCAGATCACGAAGGACTTGAAGGCATTTTTCCTGTACATTGGTCATTTTTATTGTCTATCTACAGCGTTATTTCTCAATTCTAATGTTACTGGAAAGAACATTGGCAAGCTTACGAACGTAGAATAACAATGATAAAAAGAAGAAGATGGAAAGAACATTTGATATACATTCCTTACATGAACGAACAATTTCAGGTCGTAACTTAACTCGTAATCCAAACAGAAAGTCATAAATACCTAGTTAAACCCTAAAAATATTTTGAGAAACACCTTATATGATATCAATCTTTGTAACTGCTTTACTCTCTAACATAGTTTCTATCAATGTATAACCTTCCATTCTTAGTCTTTTATTAACTAATACTTCCCAGATAATATCATTGGAAATCATCTTTATTCATCGTATCTATAAATCTACAATATTTATGAAATTCAGTTATTCGAAATTTTTGCTTTTTAAGTTTATTAAACAATATAGGTTCTCTTTTAAAAACGTCTAACTGCAATTCTACCATCTCCAACTTTTCAATGTGCCAAAAATGCTGTTTCCTGATAGTACCGACACATCTTCAACTTCTCAGGACAGCTATTGCACTGTCGAAACTAAAGAAAAATCGCTGCTTAAGGTAAACAGCTAGTGCGCTGCTGAAGTAAAAGAAATTTCCGATGTAAATGTGAGTAGATACACTTTACGTGAAACAGACAAATCTTTGCAGCCTTGCTTTTCTCAGGCAGCTTAAAGTCGATAGATATCCTAATAACGGTTGTTCTTGTTCAGATCCAATAATTCCATGGTTCGTCGTCCAGCAATGTAGCCTACATGCTGTTGTGTGTAAACAGCAGAATGTATTAAATCAAAAATTTTTTGATTGAAACTAACCTCCCTACCTGGACATATCTACAAAAACGCATTAAAATTTTCATATCGTCAATAGAGTAATTACAGTTTAAAGTTCCTTTACGCCATGTCTTTTCACCAGGACTCTTGGTAGAGACTTACTGTCCATTGTTATGTCTGCACTATGAATCGTCTCAAAATGGCCACCAGAACCTTAATGGTTTGTGGGTCATATTGCTTGGGCTTAATTTTATCACAGACGTGGGCAAACGGCAGCTCACTGGCCACTTCAGGCATGCTTAAGCTGACTAACAGAATACAACTTTGCCAGCAAAGAGTTGTGGAAACCTTGATCTTCGTAGCGTTGTTTATTGCTTATGTACGCTATTTCATGAAGAAACGTATTTATTTACATTGAAATCTTTTCAATATGTGTTTCTTTCAGTGAGATTATTTTTTTCTTTTTGGGGAAAGGATCATTGGAAACAAATTTCCACGCCAATAGCAGAGTTTGTTCGGTAGAGGCCACCCAGTGACGTCGTCAGTTGCTGACGTCGTCTTGAGTCCGACTGTTCCTTCTGTTTATTTTTCAACAGTTAAAATTTATATAAAGCACCAGGAAAAATCTTAGCAAGTGTGTTCCCATTCCTGATGTCAAACAAATTTTACAAAAATCGTTGCATATTTGCGATCAACCCTGTGAAGCGTGTGTGACCCGGTTGTGTTCACACACCTTCAGTGTGGGCTTGAACCTAGACACTTGGTTGGCACTAACTCAGGCAGATGTTGGTGCCTTCAGCGCGCCATACGAATCGGCTAAAGAGTGCTCTTACTTCCATGTGCATGGAAGTCACTTTTAAGTGTCGCTTTCTTGGTCTTTCCCTTCTCCTTGCTTTGGCCGACTTTGCTTACATGCAGCGGTCGCACTAGCGTGACTGCTACATCACTTTCCTTCGTCGAAGTCTTTGGATTGCCCACTCTCTTCTCTTTGAACTACCTTGCCAATTGATATCAAGAGTCCAGTTAGGTCCGCTGACGTGCGTGTCATGCTTGATTTGTCCTCGGTCCATTCAGCCTTGTCTTCTTTATCTCTTCTTTTCTTCTCCTTGTGACTTTTTCCATGCGATGCACGTTATCCATCACAGCTCCTCAAGGAGGTGTCCACTATCGGGAGCCATTGAAGCGTGTGCGACCTGGTTGTGTTCACACACCTTCAGTGTGGGCTTGAACCCAGACACCTCGATGGCACTAACTTAGGCAGATGTTGGTGCATTCAGCGTGCCATACGAATCGGCCAAAGAGAGCTCTTACTTCCATGTGCATGGAAGTCACTTTTAAGTGTCGCTTGCTTGGTCTTTCCTTTCTCCTTGCTTTGGCCGACATTTGCTTACATGTAGCGGTCGCGTTACACATAACTGCTACACCTGCATAAGTGAGTCACAACAAGACTTCAAAAAATGTCTTTGACTGGACTGACTTTCATCTTTTCAAAAATGTATTGCAGAAAACCTGCTCAAAGATTATTATTGTGGATAGCAGACACACAAGCGATTCTGTTAATGTTACTTTGCTGTATTGTGTCAAGTCAAGCAATTTTAAGCTTCTATTAAGCATGTTCTACTCATCAAAACGGAATATTGTTCTACCTTGTCCAGTTCCAAAATGTGGGTCCTGAAACATCCCAGGGACGCCAGAGAGCGTGGGCATGACTAGGGCAGTTCCCCGTCCTTTGAAAAAAGGGGTCGGAAAGCGAAGGTACCTTTCATTTTATCAATAGCGATTTCATAGTTTATCAAGATCAACTTGAAACAAATTCATTGCATCTCTTTGCGCATTCATAAATTGCAGAATGGTTTTCTTTTATTTTTTTTATTGTTTTTTATGTCAACTTTGCTGTTGAACAGAAACAAGCATAATTGGTAACATTTTTTTGTTTTTTGTAAGTTTTCCTTACAATCAACTCATTTACAGCCGCACTCTGCAAAACCACTGCTCCGGTGTCCCTGAAACATCTTCTTCATACATATTGATGTGAACAATAATTTTTTGAAGTATCGTGAACAATAATGTTTTGAAGCACAAAATGAATTTCTGGCTGTACATTGCAATTGTTAAAAGCCTAACTTAAAACTGCTCTGCAGTTTGTTGCAACTTAGCATCATGGGTGCAGTGCTTAAATAAGAATGGTGCCAATGACTTTTAAACCAGTGCCTTGCAAAAATACCTTGGGGATTTTTTTGCACAAAGTGGGCTGCTGCGTCGCTGACCAATTCTGTCGTGATTTAACTGAGGTAAGACTAAGACACTGTTTGTCTGCATTTCATCTGCCCTAAGTCAACAAAAACAAGCTTTTTTAGTACTTTTTTCGGGAAAGCCGACAAGTCATCAGACATGAAAGGCATATTATTACTATTTGCTTTTATATTTGTGCTTAAATCCCACAGACAAACTGTGTAACCAGGAAACAAGGATAAAAACCATTCTAATGAGTTAAAAACTAAGGCATAGGCTTGATTAGCCATTGCAGGCAGAGGCCTGTGTAGCAGTCACGCTAGTGCGACTGCTACATGTAAGCAAAGTCGGCCAAAGCAAGGAGAAGGGAAAGACCAAGAAAGCAACACTTGAAAGCGACTTCCATGCACGTGGAAGTAAGAGCATTCTTTGGCCGATTCTTGTAGCGCGCTGAAGGCACCAACATCTGCCTAATGTTATGTGTATGTTACGTAATTTAGGACAATTCCTCGAGAGCACTGGATGATTTGGTAGGAATATGTCCAAGGCACGCCCAAGGTAACAATTAAGAAACTTAAAACCCGCCCTTTATTGTTCGACTTTACGCTCAGTTTAACATCAAACGGATTTATATTCACTCATGGTTTTATTGATATAACTTTAAACACTGAGCTGTTAATCTCAAACGCATCAGAACAGTACTCGATAACAACAGGGGTTTATACCAGTAACATAGGTTAAAGCATGTAACAAAAGTTATTGCAAACAACAAGGGTTAATACGAGTTCAATTATTTCATGAAGGAAGAGAGTAAACCGTATTGGCCATGAGTTCAACGTACTAGTTTATCAGACTACCTGTAGACTAGTACTACTCAAGCAGAGGCTCAAGACAGAACTTTTGCTGCTACTCCGACAGTGCCCAGAGGAAGACTGACCGAATGGGCAATTCAGCCACCGCCCGTCGGTCTGACGACCTATTTTTTTCTCGTCTCCTATTGGTTGAGTCTATCACGTGACTGAGCGTCGCGTAAGACGACGCTGTGTCTTGCGCAATTCAATCGCGACACTCGTGGTCACGCTTTCGACGCGTGATTGCGTCGAATCCGAAATTGAGGTTACGCATAAGTGCGTATCGTTTTCATCCGTTTAAATCGGGAATATTATTGAGAATTTCATATGGGATGTTACCACAAATGATTTCTATAATGTTGTGGGTTACTCTCTTCCTAGGTGTGACTTGCGATTACATGTGGAGTATAAGTATACAATAAATACACAATACAATGTCTTTATAAGCTGAATGTTTTTAGTTATTGCTTTATTCCAACTTCATTCTCCTGGAATTCAGTCCATTCAGTGATGCGACGTTTAGTTTTCCAATACTTCTTCTTTGGCTTTGCTATTCGATGATACTATCGACAAACTCCCAAGTTGCTTTCTGAACTTGCTTTTGAAGTCTTCCTTTGTTTGTATTTCAGGATCACGAGACGTTTCATGCTGAGGATGCAACGCGAACTCAACACTAAGTTAGTGCCATCGAGCCCAAACTGAAGGTGTGTGAACACAACCAGGTCGCACACGCTTCACCTATAACAACACCCATAAAACAGATTTGTAGCACATCTAAAAACTTAACCAAATGAAAGAAGTATTCTCATAGACTAAAGACCTATCAGCAACTGGCGCAAAGTAGCATATTTTGCAGAAGTTCTACAGAACTGCGCAAAAATGCCTGTCATCCACCGTCGTATGCACAGTTGCCCACAAGCCAAACCTTTTGCCTGCTATAAATTTAAATATAAATTCAAATTTTTTGCAGTACCAAATTGACACACATTACTGATCGTGTTAACAGTATTCTGAGTCTCGGCTGCATTTCTCTTATAAACAAGCCCACTAGATTTTCTTCTACCCATCAACCCTCCCTACCTGATCATATACACACAAATATAATTGATAACAACACCACCACTGGAATGGTACTCTATGACGTCTCTGACCATCTCCCCATTTTTGCAAACTTTAATTTCCATCCCAAATGTGCCAAAAAATACAGACCAAAAATTCGCTGTTTAAAAAATTTTGACTTGCCATCTTTTCTGGAAAATCTTAACACTGCTTTTTTTGGTCTTGACTTTCACAACCAAAACAACAGTGATATCAACATCACTTGTAACAATTTTATTCTTATGTTTAACAACATTCTTGACCAACATGCTCCCCTTAGGTTTGCTT
>Ga0210059_1012771_pt1 | contig 12639 bp, 9 predicted proteins | sample Ectturendosymbi2_FD_188042 | JGI IMG/M metagenome (GOLD analysis project Ga0210059, IMG submission 188042) | Ecteinascidia turbinata endosymbiont from Florida, USA - Sample 2 (SPAdes) (version 2) | ecosystem: Host-associated > Tunicates > Ascidians > Unclassified | place: Key West, Florida...
CCTCAAGTGCAGGGGGGGAAAGCGCACCTCAAGTGCAGGGGGGGCAAGCGCACCTCAAGTGCAGGGGTGGCAAGCGCACCTCAAGTGCAGGGGGGGCAAGCGCACCTCAACCATTTTGATTTGTCAGAAAATTTGGGCAAAATCTCAAAAAATGTAGGCAAAGAAGTTTCGACATTTTTAACACTATACTTCTTTGTTTGTTATTGAGTATATAAATCAAAGTTAATTATGTGATAGAAAACACCTCAAATGTATATAAAATCAACAAACTGTTTCTAGTAACTTCTTGTTTTAATTTCTGAAAGTTGATGTGAATGGAACGTCAAACTTCAGAATGGTGAGGCAGATGCTCAAGAGTACTGACAGAGGCAGCTGGTTTTTCACAATGTTCTTGCACAGCCTAATGTACCTTTTCACAGTTGGGTTATTTAGAACCAAATATGAAGTACCGAATTGTATATTTTCAAGTTTATGACTACGTAGTAGAGGAAAATATAATGTACCGACAGTTACAGAAAATTTGTAGGGAGAAAGTTTGCTGCAAAGTTTTTCGGGAAAATTTGGGGAAATTCGGGCAAAATATCCTTTGCACCCCCAAAACATTGCCTGCTTTTTCACCCATGATCTGAGGCATAGTTTTTACTTGATTTACCAAGACCTATGTGCACTTTGTTAGGACTCTACTGTCGTTATCATGTACTTGTCATTGTATTTTTTAAAGACAAGTTCTGGGGTGGTAATGCTGTTGTCCACTATTTTGTCTGTGTGGGTTTGGTGTTAATAGTGTCTATCACTGATGCGATGATGCTTATGTGAGTGGATCCAGATTTACTGGAGTGCCAGAATAAGGCGATGACGCACTTTTAACGGTGCGACATTAACTGTGACGTAACATCAACGCAGTGGTTATTGTTTAATTGTATTCCTTATTTACAAGACTTGTTTATCAACGTGTCGGGTTTGTTTATCTGCTGTTTAGCTTTACTAAATGACGCAGGTGATTTTTCACTAACCTAACAACATGAACGTGCTCAATTTGTTCAATATTTATGTCCTGTATTCAGATATTTCCCGGAGACTCCCACTTAGTATGCTTTGTGTGTTGGAATGTACTGAATTGCATAGCTGTCTGTTATCGGATTTCATTTGAGATAATCGATTGTTGCTGCTGATGTTGCTGTTTTTCCGTGTCTTTTGTTTACGTGTTGCGTTATTTATTTGGTTCTTTGAGGGGTTTGATTTAATGACCTTGCGAGGCGTTCCCTCTGTAATAATAGACATCTTCATCTTATGCAAAAAGATGAAATTTAAGATTAAGCTGAGAACGTTTGATTTGGAGCTGATCCTGAATGATTCACAGAAAGGTGGCGAAAGAACTAATTGTCTACGTGTTGGCCTATTAAGCCGTGTTTTGATATTTAATGGCCTGTTTCATCCCCTCAACAAACAAGTTAATTTTTTCCACATATCCTTGCCATTGCTCTCTATAGAACGAGTTTGTCAGTTGAAGCAGACTAAAAACAAATAAGTAAGCCAAATAACTTTTTAATCCGCGATATGCACCCCTGTTTTTAAGTAGAGTATCACTTGCATCAAAATCAGAATCTCTTTCCTGACCAAAAAAACTGAAACTCGGTTTTGAAAGACTTATTGATTGTTGATACACCATGTTTATCTGATTGTAAGCCGCTGCTTATAAAGTTTTTTTCAGCATTTCATGCGGCTTACAATCAACAAGAGTGGCTTCTATTTTTTATTTCTTTACCTTATGGGAAGGTATAGATAACGCTCAGTCTTTCCTTGGCTACATTTTGTCGACCACTCTCTTGTCGCATTCTATTATCTTCTGCATCACGTGCACATCCGTCACAGAAGGGATTATGATGAACATAAGGCAGTTGTAGTGGTGTAAACATCATTACCAGGATTGCTAAAAACGCGAAACGTGCTAGTACGTGAAAGTATCTCAGAGGCTTAGGTAACCTATGTTTAAGTGCAGCTTACAATCAAGGGCGGCCAACAATCAAGTAAATACGGTAAATAATATACAGTTTTTGTGTTCAAGACTGCAAAGTTAGATTAAACTAACTTTTCTCATCACGGGAAATTTCAGATAGATTTATTACTGAAAAGCAGCAAAGTTTGCGTTATGAAATTGAAGGGCTTGAATCATCTCTTTTTACCTTCACCAAAGCTGTTTTTGTTTTCTCGATGCTGGATTTACAATTATTTTTCTAATCATTTAAGTGATGTTTTTCCAGTCTTCTGCTTTAAAGACAGTTATGCTTGATTTCTGTCATGGATAATTTCCGAATGTTTCCGAACAATGCTGGAAATGTTTTTGGGAGCACAAATTTTTGTCAAACAAGATATGTGTTTATCAGGAACAAAAATATTTCGTCCTGCACAGAAAACATTTGCTCTTCACAACCTTTTCACTCAAAAAACTGCTCTTACTTCAGGAATGGGGATTAAATTAGGAGATTATGAACTCTGCTGCAATCTGCTTATTTCATCTCCACACATTTTATCCACATCTGACTGCATAAGGATCGCAGCTTTTCCCAGGATTTTGTCACTTATGCGCGAAGCTACCTAATGTATGAACTGTTGGATTTGTTTCTCCACTTCCGCATATTTGCAAAAAGTTTCTTTTTTCAACAAAATACTTTAAATTTTTGCTTCAGTTTGATTTCCCTTGCTTAAATCAGTGCGTTAAGATTTTCAGAAAGTTAGATCAGGTAAAATATCTACGACAATTTTATTTCAACCTGCATTGCGAGGATAGAGTCGGGCAATCAGACACAGCAAAGGTATGCGTTTTACCAGTGAATATTAAGGTTTTCATACAATGACAAAAAACATTGCGTTGAATCGTCATTGCACAATCCTGTAAAACAAGCTGGTTCGAATGTCAACAGGCTTGACGACAAGTAAATAGGAAGCAAGCTGAGAAGTCAGAGACGCCAAACAAAACAGAAAACTGAAGCTTCAGGAAATATGGGACGATTGTGTTGGGCATTTCCAGACTTGGCTCAAAGATGTCTGGGAGAAAAAAGAGGTGGAAAAATATTTTGTTATGTTTTGCTATAACACTGTGCTTTGATTTTACACTACTGGCCACTGAAGGGTATGCATGATTTTCATTACTGTCACCTGAACTGTGACTTTATTCTGTAAGGAAAAAACATGGCGGCTCTGAAAACGATCTCTAGTTTGAAAAGAGAGCGATATATAATTTTTTTTCAAATCAATCCGTTTGCAGTGATAGGGAAAAATCGAAACCTCAATTTTTCAAGACCACTCATTCAATGCTGGAGGCATGATACTCTAATACGAATGACAATTCAGATCTGTTCATCTTTTTGCTGTTGAAAAAGATCGCTACGTTAAGATAATACAGTTGAAGTGGAGGCAAAAAACTTGTGTATTTCCAAGCTCAAGGTTTGTATGGGACAAGTCTCATCTTTAAACATGCTTCGAGCTAGTACAACAAACGATTTCAGTTAAAATTACATACAATTCTCATATATATTGTTTTTGTATCAGGATAAAACCACGTCCAGTCTACTGCTCACCTCAGTTCCTTTAAACCTTCATTTGTGTCTGGATTGTAGTTGTGCGTTATATAAAGGGAATAGTTTTGGTAAAGTTGCCTTCCTCTAATTATTCGCAAGTTCTCCAGCGACAAGTAAGGTACGTAAATCAGTGCTATAATGACGTATCCCGTAACCTCCCTGATATTCTGAAAACAATTCACAGCGTTCAAGTATTAACCGGTGAACATCAGTTGACAAATCTGCATGTTTCAAAGCTTCGTGGAACGTCGTTCCCACAAGCGATAACAATTAGACAAGACTGGAAAATAAACTTATTTTGATAAGTGTGTTCTAACGTTTAGCGATAAACGTGGATATTAGCATTTTCTAATTTTATGTGTATCATTAGTACAATGCCACTTGAAACTTTCAATTTTGCATCACAAGGCAGCTAAGTTAATCCGCACCAGCAACTTTTGTATAATAAGCGGTGACCATGAAAACTCGTTTATGTACAGTAGACAGTTGGAAATAATGTTGGAGAGCTATACTCGTAACTCAAGAAGCTACACAACACACCAGGAGGTAAAGTGCCGTTAAATGAAAGGTATATAATATTTTTGAATCGTTTTACGTCAAAATAACTCAAGAAAATCCAGCATTATCCATACGTTGGCACAACCTGTTAACGATTCACTGCTGTACAGCGACTGCTGATGGCTTTGGCTCCCGCAACAGTTGAGGAAGTCTGGCTGATCATCAGCAAAGCATGGTGGAACAAATGCTGAAACGTTGCAAGCGCGTTTCTATGCGAAATTAAGGTTGGGCTCAAAATCTAGAACTTGTTCTGACAAACATGTGTAAGAACCGCACATGAACGTCCAGCATTCTATAACGACAGCATTCGGTTAATCGTTTCCGTTCGAAATTAAGATTGAGTTCAAAATATAGATGTAGTTCTCACAAAACCAAACAAATGCTACTACTGCAGGCTTCATCATTTGTAATTAGTTTCACAGCTGGTTTTACGCATCTGCGTATGAGCATAGGCGTACGAGTCGGGGGGGCAGCCGCCGCCCCCCGGGCCTGAAAATTTTCAGGGCAAACTCTGTTTTCAGGGCAAGCGCAACTTGCTCAAAAATCCTGAATAATAAGAAATACATATTCAGTACAGTGAATTCAGGGCACCCTCTGTTTTTCAGGGCAAGCGCAAGTTGCTCAAAAATTGTGAATGGTGAAAAAATTTTCAATACAGTGTATATCCACTTGGGGTGATCCGCAGGCTTGTCCATGGGAATGCCATTCCTATGGGAATCCCATGGGAAACGTCCCATGGGATGAGATGGGACAGCACACATTTGTATTTCCCATGAGACTCAGAAACAGAATGAGAGTGTCAGGATGTTACTGAATTGTCATACTTAGATTATACTTCTGAATTTTAAAGTCAATAAATTTTGTCGTTTTGCATGTCTCTTTGCACATGTAGTCCTATTTTGTAGATACTAAACCTAAACTTTCATAAATTTAATCATTTTAATTGTATTATATTCCATATCAATATTATAATAATGTAATGGGGATCCCATGGGATGGGACAGGCATAAATTGCTATGGGATGGAATGGGAATGGGACAGATAAATATGTCCCATGGACAACCCTGGTGATCCGTGTAATTTGGGCTAGTGTAGTTTGTAATCTGGACCAAAGTCGTGATTGCTTATAGCGACTTTGATCTGGACCAAGCTCTCGTTTTCTGTAAAAATCGAACAATCGGATGTCGGTAGTTCAACAGCTTGATATAAGAATTCGGTAACTCTTTCTTTGTTGGTTTTCGAGTTTGCGCTGGGTAGAGGTGCAGGGTGTTAAGATGAGAGATTACTTTTATTAACAGGATTTTTAGAAGCGGCCGCACGGACGTGCAGATTGCTTGGCTCCTTTGAGTGCGCGTCTTTAAGTGCCTTGCTCAAGCGCACAGCAGCGATAACACAGGCAGGTTTAGGGAGTCGGACCATACGATCCGGAACCGTCGCTTTGAAAACATTGCGTTGCGTCATCGAAGTCGCGTACATATTTGCATCAGTAAAAGCAATTACCGTAACAACACGCAAGGGACTTCAACCCCTTGAGTTAACGAGCAAGGTAACTACAGAATTTGCCTATAACGGCATCTCCAGGGGATTGCATAAAGAACGTTATTGCCGAATCAAGCGAAATGAAATGCATATAAAAGATGCCATCGCAACCAAACAAAATGTAACGTTATGGGCGAATTGACGCTACAGACGAAGCCGTTATAAACGAATTCAACTGCATAGAACAGATTTACATAAGGTTTCAGGCCCCATTCGGATTAAACTAAAAAGTTAGTTTCAAAGCAAATTGTTTATTTTTAGGGAAAATTGTTAGTTTCAGGGCAAATTTTTTCCGCCCCCCCGGTAAAATGCCTTCCCGTACGCCTATGCGAATGAGCGACCAACTTTCACGAAACGATAAAACGCGTTAAGGGACTTACGAAAGACGCAACGGGGTAAAAACAAACGTTTGGTCAGCTTGCCACAAAACTTTCCCTTCTTATACTCAGTTACCTTTAAAAACGAGACATCCTTCATTGGATTTTCAATGCCGGTGATTTCCAAATTACCTTTGACCCGGGTGCAGTTCACATACGTCCTGAACATCCTCGAGTAATGTTCCAAGCGGTCTACAGACAGCGCCAGACCAGATTCGGTTCCAATACAAGTCCCACTTTGAGCTTCACGTTCTGAAAAAAAAACATTAAAATTGCCCCTTTTTTTAATTCTGAGCAGGCGTAGAAATTGAATCAGCTATGGCACTAGTAAACCAAATATGCCAGCTGCGACGTCGCCAGCAGATTTTTCATTGATAACTAGAAATCCTACAAGGGGAAGGATGAGGGTATCAGGTCACTTCATGGTTTAATTGAAGATAAATTCAGTTCGCTTTAAACCATTAAACATGTTTTGTTAACCTCGAAAAAGCATGCGACCTGGTTCCTAGCTGGCGCGTAGCCAGAGAGGGGGCGATGAGGGCAATTGCCCCCCCCCCACTTCCAAAAGTTGCACCAAACATTTTCAGGTTAATCAAGCTTTTGAAGTGTAAGCAAAAGAAAATACTTCAGTGCAAATCAACGAAACTGCTTAAGGAACCTTTTCCACTTCAGCCTTTCAGTCGAACTTGATCGAAGCAGCGTGGTTTACCCATTGCCCATGATGCAATGAACCGTTGTGTACATGGGTGTCGCCCAAACTTATCTCCGTGCGGAAGTTGATGCTAATTAAACACAAACTTGTACCTAAGCGCTTGTAATCACTAACTGAAAGTAAAACAAGGAATCACGCTGTTCACAGCTGTTTCTGACGCACCAGCTTGCTAAATCCAATCTAATAGTGATGTAAATTTCATTTCAAGACCATCGCAAAAATTCCTCTCTGATAACTCTGGCGTGCTACAAATACTATACAACTTGCCCGTATCTGCAGCATCAGCCGCATCCTAAGGACCGCAAAAGACCATATATCGTCTCGGACTATTTCAGCCATAACTCGCCAGTCGATAGAGCTAGAGAGGTGTTCAAACCATCAACGGCAAGACTTCTAGTTTCGACTGAAAATATTTTCTTTTCAGTTTTGGTTTCTCTGAGGGGGACGTCACAAGTGGAGGTGTTGTTGTGTTTTTTTGGCCAACTTTACCTGACCCTGGGCGCCAATCCAATGAGCCAATTTTTTGGCCCAAAAATTTGCCTGCTCCTACACCTTTGCATCAGCAGGTGTAAAAATATATAAAAACGCAATCATAATGGCGGCAAGGGCGACTTCTTGCTCCACTGCACATTGGCTCAATTGGCTGCAAAAGGCATACTGCAGATCTTGCACTTATAGCATCGAGATTTTCACAAGCGCTTTTGCAAGAAAGTTTTAGGAGCAAATGGTGGCATTGATCCAAAGTAGAAGCTTGGAACTTTACAAAAAACAAACTTTTAAAACTTGTCACTTCAATGAAGGTAGACTTCTACTTGCCAGCTTAACTCTGAGCATAATTATTCAGAAAAATGCACCTCTTATTGTGGACGTTTTACAAAAAGAGAGCATTAATCACATGTTGAGACTTGGTTGTTGTTTGCCCCCCCCCATCAAAATTTCTGGTTACGCACCTGGTTCCCAGTGAAAAGCTTTGGGTAGTGTTGCGGGAGTACGGTGTTGACGGCCACCTGTTACTGGCCGTCAAGTCACTGTATTCCTGCTCAGAAGTTTGTGTCTGTGCCGGTAGAGCTAAATTACAACCGTTCACTGTGGGTGTTGGACTATAATAAGGGTGTGTGCTGGCACAGTTCCTCTTACAGGCCTAGACTACATGAATTGAATAGACAGTCACAGCCGACTCGATGAAGGTATCATTGTTGGGAGCTGCAGAATCACCGTTTGCTTTTTGCGGACGATTTGGTACAGCTAGCATATTCTCAAGAGAATTTTAAAATGCACCAAGGGGGAATGAAAATCAGCATTAAAAAATCGAGGTATTATGCCTCTCCAGAAATCCAAGCCAGTCCAAGCTGCAAGCAAGTGGCAATGCACTGCAGCAAGTGGAGAAGTTCAAGTACCGTAAGCTACTTGTGGTTAATACTATCACAGCCCAATTGGGGTGGTGTTCACGAGCGACGATAGTCGGAACAAGAAGATTGACACGCGGTTGGTAACACAGTTCTGCGTGTGAACACAGTTCTGCGTGAGCTTTATAGCTCTGTGTGTGACGAAACGGCACGTTTCAAATACCACAAAGCTGTAAGTTTTTACATCGTTTCCGATCCTTAGCTATGGTCATGAATCTTGGGTAATGACCGAAAGAATACTATCTCAAGTGCAAACGGCAGAGATGGGATTTTTACGAAGAGTTCACGGTGTGACACATCGTGGCAAAGTGAACAGCTGTGAAATTCCTAAATCCCTGAATGTCGAGCCACTTCTTTTCCGAATCGAGATATCCCAGCTACGTTGGTTCAACCACGTAACCAGAATGACCCAGGAAACATCCTGCTGACTACACCCAAGAGAAAGCGGCCCAGTGGTTGACCAAGGACCAGGTGGCGTGAATGCATCTCCGACCTTGATTGCTCCGGTTTTGGTGTGGAGCCAGCAGAAATATTAGAGATTGTTGATGATAGTGAGGTAGTTCGAGCCCTCCAAGAAATGCTGCCGCCGCGACTTTCTTCAGAGGAAAAGCGGACATGAAATGAAAGCAGTTATCTTTTTATTCAGATAGAACATTTCTGCTAAACGTGCAGAAAGCGCACCGGGTTTAGTGAAAAACCTACGAGTGATCTCAGCGTGAGTAATGGGTGCTGAACCCACTGCACCACTAAGATGAAATTGGGCCAAATCAAATGTAACGTTCGATCAAGTCAAATTGATGTCTGGATTCTTGCAAAACCAAGGCTCTGGAGATGAGCACGGACAGGACTGAATAAGGATTAACGTTAATTTTTGCAAACCCGCTGAACCAATGTCAGAAAACTCTTTCAGGAAATTTGAAGACTAGGACTGGGATAAGTTGATAAACTTGTATTTCGTAGCAATGAACCCTATATTTTCGATGAGAGAATTTTTACACGTCAATGACGGTGTAGAACAGTGGTTCTTAACCTTTATATGCACTCGTACCCCCTGACCTTTCATATTTCATTGATTTTTTTATTTCATTGAGTTTTTTGATTTTTTTTGATTCATTGCTTTCAAGCTTGCCATATTAAGTTTTATAGCAACTAGAAAATTAACGATTTTACTGCGTTTTGTTCTGAGATTCTGGGCATGCCCCAAATAACCATTTCCAAAGTAGTGATGCACCCTGTGACATTTAAATTTCATTATATGAAAAGCAAACTCCTAGTTACATGAAAAAGACATAGGATTATTGACTAGGTTTTAACAGGGTTCCAAAGAACATGGAACGACGAGACAGAAGAAAATGTCGCAGAAAAGCTGCCGATTAAGCTCATTTTCTAATTGCCCCTTCAAACACCGAACTGCATCATTGTGTGGTGTTCTTCCCGTGTTGGGAATCACTGCTTGAAACCAACAAGCACATCAAGCTTGGAAGCCACAAAATTGTCAAAACAATTTCTGTAGAAACCGCACTAAATCCAAGTTATCGCAAAAATCTTTACAGATTTAAAATTGCATAAGCACTCTGTCAAACACATTACCTTGTGTTGTTGAAGCAACCTTAGCAAGCAGTAATAAACCAAACCACACCTTCATAATGTTACTTGAACTTTACAATGAAATCGCAATTGATTCTTGCGTTAAACAGCACTGGCACCCACTACCAATTGCTGACAAAACAGTAAGCAATCGTTATAAACTACTGTAGCAAGCTTGAAATTATACGCGGCAAAACTTCCAATGAGGAAATGCAACTGAGTTAACCGAGCTTACTTCAAACCAAACTGTTGCCATCAGTAAGGAACCTCACACCTAGCTGAGGTAGAACTAAAGCTGCATCCTTCTTGGAAAACAAACATGTGATATGTGTGACATGTATCGTATTATTTACATAATACTACGCCATGAGTCTCACAATACTTTCTGTTCAACTGCATACATATGCAACAAATCCTGGCAAAATGTGTTCATCCAAACATTGTGTTAAAAGTAAAAACTAAAGTTTTTTTATACTTGCCTGAGATGGATTCTACTAATACAAATATGTGCCCTGCAGTATAGGCCTACGGGATTACCTCAGTATACAATTAATAAAGCACATGAATAAAATGCCTTCTTTTTCCCAAACTTTCGAGTGAGTCAGTTGCTCATCAACTCTAACAAACTAAAACACGAAGTCACTGGAAACAGTTTGTTGATTTTATACATACTGTTTTAATGTGTTTTCTGTGACACAATAAACTTTTATTCGTACACTCAATAACAAAGAAGTATAATTTCATTAATATTGTTAAAAAATGTCAAAACGTATTTGCCCAAATTTTTTGAGATTTTGCCCAAATTATTGACGCTTGCACCTCCTGCACCCCCATCTACAACCGGGATACGATATCTGTCACCCAACCGCGACCCCTACGTGTGGATATCATTTCCGGTCAAGCACGGACAGACGTCTGTGACCAATATCGCACCATGATTATATGAACAAATTCAGCGTAGGCTACCGGTATTTAGAATTTATGAATCACCAACAAAATATCGCTTTTTCACCAAGAAAATATCGCTTTTGCTTGAAACACATCATTGCGTCAAATATTGAACACGGTTGGGAAGTTTTTAAAAAACGTTATCAAAACGGGCAGATGAGGTGTCGGCGGAAGCATCTGAAATGCACCCCAGTCCAACTAATCTTCCTTCTGGAATGCTTTAGGCCTACTGCCCATTAGATAAATCAGGGGTGAAGAACCTGCAGTCCATTGATTTTTCGGCCTGCCAGCGGTAATGCACAATTCATGCGGCTCGTGATAGTAAATATAAGGTTCCCCACCCCTGAGATAAATGGTGGCTCGACATCGACTATTTCGGCAGAGGATGAAGATATAACATTGGCAGCAAGTCGAAAGAACTTTGCCTTCTGCATATACACTCTCTCTATACTTTAGAGTTGTAGACTCACACTTTTCAACACTTTTTGAGAGAAAATCAGCGGACTTGCTTAAACTGGCTGACAATGTTGGGGAAGAATACTGCAGAGAACGAACCCATCAAGTATCCACAGCTGTTGCAGCTGAAGTTCCTGAACTTGTATCACCCTTGACTGATACGATAAAGACTCAGATTTTGCAAGAGGCCAAGCAACAGTTCAAATTGGACCTTCAATATGCAAATGTTGCTATGAGTGATGCCGCTAATTTCACATCCAAAAACAACCCTCAAGGCAATTATATAAATACATCTGGCAACTACTTCCAACAACGTTAAAAATCTAACATATTTATGTCAGTATCTTAACTGCGCATGCGCAATGACGCCTTAGCACTCTTTAAGAATAGTTACCGCGGACATTGTTTTCTCTGTCACGTGCCTGGACACGCGAAAAAGGATTGCAGACTGGCAGGAAGCAATCTAACCTTCACACACTGCACGAATGTTCAATTACAAAATTCAGACTGACCATTTTGCGCATGAATAACGCGCCCTACCAATGTCATCATTCGTAGTGTTTCCGGGTATCAATCGCGTTCGCGTAGAGACATAACAATTTCTGCCAAATTCGAAGAGAAAGGAAGAGAATATTTAGCCTCATTTGAGGTCATACCACAAACACAATTCAGTATTTTTGGGGCAAGCAGTGGTGGATTCAAGAATTTCGGGGCCCAAGGCAAATATTTTCAAGGGGACACTTTAAATGAAAAGAAACTCAGGCTACTTCAAATAAACGCTGTTTTGGAAATCCGCACATCGGAAAAAACAATGTCTAAAACGTTTTCCGAACTGCTTATAAGTAGAATGGTTCTTACACTAGGAAGTGACAACTCAGTATCCAAGCTAGGAGCCGAATAAATGGCAAAATGACGATCAAATTTCTAGACGAAGCTTGTGCAGTTACATGCACATGGAAGGCGTATTTATTGCTGAAGCGGCAATTCAAAAATAAAAAATAAATGAAAGGCATTTCCTATGACATTACTCCCATTTTAGGTATCTCTGCTGGCTATCGTGAAAAATGATACCATAATTGCATGATAGGTTCACACACTGGGCCGAAAGCATATTGCCCTTAAATACATTTAACGTCACTAATATAAGTACAATTTCAATCAAGTGCTTTAACACTGTTTCACATGTTTCGACATTGGACTGCTGATGTGAAGAAAAAACATCAATTTCACTCAGGGTCACACGCAGGGGGGGCTGAGGGGGATAATTTCTTAAAACACAAAACAATTCCGCACATGCATGGATAGCTATATAAAGATTTCGATTATAACTAATGGTATAGTGATCTGTTACAGTCCCGTCGCCATGGGGGGCTTTTGGGGGCTTAGCCCCCCCAAACAAAACTCCAAGCCCCCCCAAATTGAAACATGAAACACTATAAATCAGTTGAGATTTTGTCAATTTTTAGAGTGTCAAGCCC
>Ga0210059_1012773_pt1 | contig 12638 bp, 10 predicted proteins | sample Ectturendosymbi2_FD_188042 | JGI IMG/M metagenome (GOLD analysis project Ga0210059, IMG submission 188042) | Ecteinascidia turbinata endosymbiont from Florida, USA - Sample 2 (SPAdes) (version 2) | ecosystem: Host-associated > Tunicates > Ascidians > Unclassified | place: Key West, Florida...
CGTGGTTGGTAAGTTAGGTTGGAATTAATGTAAAGACCTACTCCACCTGAATTGGTTTGTGAAGGATTATGAATGAAATTGAAGCCAGGGATGTCAACATTTAAAATGTAATTTGACTTTAATTTGCTTTCTGATATGGCTATGAAAGTAGGAGTTGCCTCTGTCATTAGGAAGATGTCATCTAGTTTGTGCTTATTTTTTCCTAGGCTACGTACATTAAAGTGAAAATATGATAAATTTTTTTGCTTACTTGCATGATTCATTTTACCAGTTTCATTTAATGTTGAGTATTTGGTTTGAAAATTTTGAGCTGATAAGTCACATGGGAAAGGTTCTATAAAATTAGATAAGTCAGAGTTATCAAATAAAAGGAGGTTGTAGAGCTCATTTAAATTATAAAATGGTATAGTAGAAGACACACAGGCAGAACAAGTAAATGATGTTGATGTCTTAGGCTGTTGTTGGTTAGAATAGCATGGGTAGTCATTAGGTGATTGGATATACTTATGACATGAAGAACAGTGAACACAATGCAAACAGTTGGGCATATCACAAGTTTTGCACAAAGCCGTGATTATTGAATAAATGGGGAAATATATTAAGAACAACACACCAAGAAAGTGGAATGACATGCAGACCACTCACCTTATCAAAAGGAAGGATTGGTAAATTTTCAAATTGATTGAGATGCAGAAATTTCGTTGGGATTTTTAGGGTTGTCCATATTAAAGAGGAAATAGTTCTCTGGAAAACAAATATAACACGGTTATCACTAGAAATGTTTCCAACATGAAGTCAAAACAGAACTATTAACAAAGAAGTTGTCTTGGATATTGCCCAAGAACACTTGACTTTCTTGTTATATCAGAAATGTGACCATTACGTTTTCACAATTAATTCGGAACAATGTGGTTGGATCCTAAATTCTTTTTAGACTAATGCTGAAATGTCTAGGGAAGGAGTATCGTCGCCTGTTAGACAAATATTCTTTAACCACGAAATGACAGAACTCTGATGTTACATTCAGCGATGTTGCATTTGATGAGATTTGGATTTGTATTGAAGAGGTTTAAAAGCGAATTTCGAAAGTAGCTATTGCATTTCCTCTTCAATTTTTCACTACTTACTTGTGTGAACAAAGTTTCTAAACTTTGTTTAAAAAACGATACTGAAAATGCGACTTCTTGCATCCCAAAAATAAAGTAGAAATGAATGAAAAACGTATGATAAAAAACGATTAACGATCCATGCTTGCAAGAAGTTTGTGGTGAACTTCAAGTTGTTCTTTGAAATATTGAGTCTAATGTACAGTTATTGTGCTCATTGAAACAAGGGCAAATAACTCAAAAAGTCATGAGGTGTATTGTTTCAAATGAAATGAATTTACTGCACGCGATGGCTTTTTTGGGGCTTCTGCTTGTTGGCTGAGTCTGAGTCATATGAAACAATAAACCATTACCATTACAACACCGACTTTAACGTCATCAGATTCTCGGAAGACAAAACTGCTGATTTCGGCTTATAGCAGTTGCCGCCGTTGTAGTTCCCGAAGTTTCGTTGTCTACAAATGACATATTTTTGCAAACTTTACCTTTTTCTCGCATTTGCAAAATGCATTTCTGATAGACAAAGTGTAAAAAATACTTCAGACAAAGATTGAGAATTGAGGTTCAACCAGCACAGAATAACAGGGTAAAAAAGATAAAGCGTTTTTTAATGTCAACTTGCATTGCATCGTCAGTCACCTAAAACGGATAAGCAAAATTTCGAGGTTGCCCTCCCCCCCGGAAACATTTCTGCGGACGCCCATGTTTCAGTCCACTGCGAGGCCGCACTGGATCTCGGGGCAGGTGTGAGCAACCATTCGATTGTCTCATCATCCAGAACGGTCAGGCCGTGCAGGTGTTAGATTTAGAAACAGACAACACAGGGAGATGCCAAACACTGAAACAGCGCACCAGCTATAACTGCATTCATTCATCAATGAATCCGGCAATGGGAGAAAAATAAAGACATGTTTAAGTCAGGTTCTGAAGCAACAGGACGTACATTTTTTCAACAACATACTATAGTTTTGATTTTTAGAAACACGTCACCAAACCCCTGGGATGGGTTCATGCACCCCCAGGGCGTTGGAGCACTCCTGCTCGGTGAACCTCTGTCTAACTTGACAGCAGTTGCGCCTGAAATTTATGAATTTCGTTATGAACTAATATGCTTTTCACAGTCTACAGAACTAACACAAAAACGAAAAGAGACTGCATATGAAAAAACACGCTGCTGACTCGAATATGAATTGAAAGAAAGATATAAAGATTGTCAAGACAATAATTTTGAAAGAAAAGTGCGAATTATAATGATAAGCAGACTTGTGTTCTACGCGATGCATACATAAAAAACTCAGGTGAAACTACAAGTTTTAAAAGTGATTAGCTTAAAAAATACACAGTTTGAATAACCCAAAGTCCAAACCTTCATCATCTCACCAGAGTTCTAACATTCATTTCTACGAAAGAATTTGGCATTTTAACGGTTTTGACTAAGCAAATGACATTTTAACGGTTGTGCTTAATCTTTACCTGTAATTCAAATCAATTCGAAACAAAATATAGTTCAAAGTTGTGCAGACGAATTTTCCTTTGATTATTATAAATGAAGTCACAGTATATTTTCTAGGATGAAACATGCGCTTAGTAGGAACCTGCCCACTTTTTAGGACTTCCAATTTTTTTCTGCAGTATTTCAGGTATATTTTGCTTTCGCAAATACCAAGGGTTCCTCGATGACAATGTATCCAACTAAAAATTATTTTGTCCGCACGACAATCGATACAATCTTTTATAGTGTAAAATGCGATAAAATTTGCACGGCAGTAGGACAAATTATATTGATGTCACCAATTCTGAGAAATCGAAATTTTCCCATTAATTGAAAAATCACTGATTTTTAATAAAACAGCCTATGAATCGTTCAACCTTAGGATTAGCATTTTTACCTCAGTGGGATGTTGTTGCAAATATATATTAGTCGTGAACCGTTGCAACAATTTTACTTGAAATAACATTGAACACGCTTGATCTTTGGGCGTTGAAACTAGCTTTCTTCTATTATCATTTGTAATTCAAGAACAATTTTTTGAATTTTTGTTAATATCAGCCTTCTCACAAATTTTTGGTTTACTTTTATATTTCTATCAGGGAGAAAACGCTTTATTCTCACGTGTTGCACCAACTGATCCAAGTGGTGAGACAAAGACTGTCAAAACAACTTTATTGCATTAAATTTCATCACAACATGGGAACATCGGCAGTAAACGTGGATTATGCAACTATGAACGTGTTTACCAGCATCCATGATGTGGCTTTCAATTGTTATTGGTTCGTATCCGGCATTAACATTAATTGCAGTTGGAACACTATTTATAGAAAGTGAACTTATGTCGTTATCGACATCAGGCTTCCGGTTTTCACTTGCCCCGGCTTGTGTTTAAATTATTGATTTTGGTCTTAAATAGGCATATGCGTGCCTTCTCTGCTCTTGATTTAGCCTTCAGCATGCCACTTTTATGCGTGTGGTTGCAGGTTACAGCATTGAGGATGTGTAGATTTATTGCAAGCATGACCCCAAAAACTTTTTCAAATTCTTTTTCATTTATTTTCTCCAACTTAAATAAAAATTTCAAATATTTTCATATTTTAGTGGCACCGAATTTCTTGATAATGATGACTCAGCAAGAATATCTTCATGGTAATATCCACATTTATCGAAATTAATAACACTGGTGGGATGTAATGACTAATGACTTATTTTGCAAGTCGTTGGTACGACCTGCAAAGAAATTGTTTCAGGAGAATATTGTTTCTTTTATTTTTGGAACAATGATTCAAACCGGCACTAGAATCAAAATCGTTACGAGAAGCATTTGCAATGTAAATTCTGTATTGAATTCATGGGCAATAAGTACAAATGTAAGTACAATCAATGACAAGGACACGGTACTAAGTGAATGACAAACGCAAATGATATTGTTTCGGATAAGCTGAAAAGCATTTTGCATGCCGCCTACATTGCAATCGTCGCATATTCAAACATGTTTTTCCGCAGAAATTATGTCGTCATTGTTTTCCTGCTTACATAGTTTGATGTAATATAGACACGGTTTTGGCTGACTTTTCCCACTAGTCCTAGAGAAAGACACGTAGACGTTTTGAACAGTCCAGGTATTACTAAATGTCTTAACACCGGCAGGGCTGCATTCAGCTGTAACGTGCAATCTCCAAGCAGAAATTGTTATCAGCCTAACAAAGTTGAAAAATGGTGGCCTGAACAACATTTGCATTTTTGATGTATATTGACTAATAAAAGCGTAAAATAAATGAACATCTCCCATCACGAAACATTGAATTACATCAATATTTTTCGTCTATTGTGACAATAACGTTGTTCCATTTTGGCACAACGTTAGCATGATTGGAGCCGATGTAAATAACCTTGTTGTCTTTCCACTGGAGAACTTGTACATAGTAATTAGAGCGACAACAAAATAATCACTGCATCATCACTTCTAAGAAGTTGCTAATTGTAGCGACAGAAGCCACGAAAGAAGAAACGATAATGAGATTTTTTTTGCGATTGTGAATTTACAATGGATCGCTGTTCCGTCTTTGGAATGTATTGTTGCGAAGCAACCGCTTCAAGTTTAATCTATTTCTTTGTTTTAATTTACATGTCAAAACAGATACGAAGCAGATACTAGAAAACCTCACGTATGTCATTTGGATTTTGGTAGTGGTCATCAATGGGTTAAAAAGCATTTGCTGATCGATTCGACTGCGTCATCTTGGACGAGACTAAATGTTGTTGTTAAACGTGGGAATATCCGAACGAAAGGTGCTTCAAACTGATTAGAATTTAAACTTCAGACCTAGTCCTGTCATCATTTTCTGCGTTTCTGTGACTAAAAGTATTTTTTGTTGAAATTTTCTTACTGCTGAGAGAGCAATTTATGTTGCATCTAAAATATGAAAATTTTCAAGCTTGTTAGCGTACAGTGACATGTTTGCTTCATTCTATTCTCATCAAAAAATGAGTGTTTTTTTTCGCCAATTGAGTAGGGTTACAAAAACTCAATAGATAATGTGCTGCAGAAAATCTTTGAACAGAAAACATCTGCACTAAAGTTCTTCAAAATGTTTGCAAAAATTGACCTGTATCCCTCTAGGACGATAATCGTGTCTTCTTCGGTGAAAAATTCCCTGTTAGGAACTTGGATGAAAGTGGTAATAGCAGAATGGAAAGCTTGAAAACGCGCCTATGGTAATTTTGTCTTTAAGTTGTTTGTAACCACATGTGTCATGATCGATTCGATTTTATTGTTGTTTCGCAAGGATATGATTACTTTGTTTTCGTTATTTCCGAAAGATAAATACCGCTGATAAGAAACAATGCCTATACCGTATAATATTTTCTGGTAATTTGCAACATGTAAACTCAGTGCAGTCAATTTATGTCGTTAAGTTTAGGAATTCAGAAAGACATGCATCAAGCTAATCAGAAATTCTGTCAGTTTATCCTCTGTCATACTATAATTTTTAGTCCATACTAACAGTCTGACATTGACGGAGCTCATTACGTTTTTGGAGGTCTATTCTAACACGTGGTGGGCAAAAATTTTGAAAGCAGTTCCACGAAAGTAACCTTTGGTTACTCATGAAAAGTGGTCGCCTGACATTTCACTTTGGCTTGCAAGCAACTTGTGATACAAAACTTGTTAATCAACCTGCGGATAACTTTCCGAACAATGTCAGCGCATTTTGATCCTTCTGATTTTTCAAAATAAAATGTTATACGCTCGTCACTACGTCCATTGCAAAAATTTTGGTTGACTTTTAGAGATGTTAAATAATTTTGACAAGAAAAATATTCACCATCGAAATATTCAATTTTAATAGAGGCAAACAGTAAACTGTTCAAACGTTTTAGATCTTTCGTATAAGACAAGCAGGAACAGTAATATTTCTACAAATAAAAGGAAAAAAGTAATGGAAGCAAAGTTGAACACTCAGCATAGAAAATGTAAACTTCGTTATTGAAAAATCAGTGCAAAACTATGTTATTAACTTTTTTCTGCTTTGGCATTCCTCGTGTAAATGTTAGGTTTATATAAGGAAAACTACCTCAAGTGTTTGAAAAGCCACTGAAAAAAGCGAATCGTTTGCAGTAAAAACATCAACAAATGTCATCCTTGCAGCGTAAGAAAAGATCTTGTTGTATCCATTGTTGAGCAACTGTCCCGGCCTGGTTCATCTCAAAATATTCAATACTACCCGCCAAAATTTTGCACTTATTTTATTTTATCGCAGGATTCCTGCTAGTTACACTGTTCGCCTGATAATTTGCTTTTAAGTAGCTTAAAGCACCGTGCGCATGACATAGCTTTCAAATTCATTCTTGTTGCAAAACTAACATTGATACCAGGCTGATGGTAAAGTAACCGCAAATTGACTGAAACAAAATGTTGTACTAAAAGACAACAGTATATTTTTAAATGCAAATATATTTCAAACCATTCATAATAGTGCTGAAAGGTTTTTGAAGGACGTTTCATGTTGGCGTAATTACGACAGCAGCTGCGAATATATCTTGGCACAGCTTGAAATAAAATCTTTTGAAAGAAAGGCAATCAGAACGGTTATACCACATTTTTGCGTTTTTGAAAAACAAGATATGGGCGGTCTATTGCTTTTTTTGTTATAACGCGTCTTTGAAAAATTGTGAATTCTACACAATATGGAATAAATTATCACTAGCAACACGTTAAATTATTATGATGTGGTACAAAGAGGCCTGCACCTAGTTTCGCTTTTTTGGATTTTTCAAATGCTTTTGCTTCGGTCGCCACAGAATTGTAAACGGGTCTAAACTTGAAGTCAAAACCTGGCCAAAACCCAAAATCACAACCCCGAAACCGGCCCGACGTTTATTTTTGAAGCCCAGTTTAGGCCAGGGAACCACATTTATCGGCTGAATCAATATATGTGCAACCGCGGTGTAGTGGTTGGGCAACGCAGTAAACATGTCCAAATACTTCACAAAGCAATCATTTTTTTTTTATTTCATCAAAACGATTTCTTAAAAAGTAACTGGCGACCAATGTGTTGTTCGTCGCTAAAATGTTTTGTCTTAATGCCCGAAATCGGACCGAAACATTTTGACAAAATCCAGCCTGAACCCGGCCCAACCAAAAAGCCCGTCCCGACTTACAAATCTGGGTCTGCATCACAGCGAAGCTGGCATCTTTGAACAATGCAGCAAAGGACAAGCGTGCATCACCTACACGTTTTTTGCAATTGACAAAAATGCAAAAGCTGATATCTGTCTAAAGATTTGACTTTTTGTTTCAAAACAAGCAGAAAGTGTGTAGCGGTAGTGAACATGAATCCACAGTAAATAATTTTAAGCAGAAATCTGACATTGCCGGAAGTGTTGGCGGGATAAAAATTATTATCTGCGGAACTGCAAAGCCACATTGCCTAAATTGTTAGCGCATAAAGTTATTATTGCAATGAACATCCATTCTTTCATTTCCTATTTACTTATTTTGTTACCTATTGAAACAAGGGCAGGCATTTCATTGAACCTCTGATATTTTCATCTCTTGATTAAGTTCATTTCTTGATAGGTACTCATCACTTCGCACAGAATATTGTGAATTATTGATGTGGTTCCGGTAAGCCTGATTTTGATCTAGTGCACAGATATGAATCACTGCAAAGTTGCTGGATCAGGTTAATAGTTGTTTGCTTGTCTGATGCAAATCTTGAAACTATCTTTTGCATTTGATTGAAAGCATTGTTGCATGGATTGTTGAGAGAGAAACCAGAAGCGATCAATGTTTTGTTGAAATGAAACAACAAATCAATTTTGTTCCAAGCAAATTTGAACAATTTGTTTTGTAAGTGATAGGTGCTATTTTAATTCAAAAACACACAAACATGCATACACCCAAGCACACATGTAAAACTGAAGAATCAAGTATTCCGAGAAAGTTTGTGCGTTTTCACCTAGTCGTTTTTTATATCAATATCACTGCAATAACATTAATCAAAGTATATAAAAATGGGACTGTAAACATATGAACGTCCCTTAAAGTAAATATCAGTAACCCCGTGGAAATAATTGCTACACGTAAATCAGATAGATGTCGTGAAAGCTAGCACGCCGCCGTCATGATTTAAATAAAGTGTTGGTATAATGGATAAGATTGATTGCGTTCGGAAAGTTGGCAGCAAAAATTGAGGGAGCTTTTCTATCTTTGATGCTATTGAATGCTAATGCATCTCAATATTTTTCCGAAATATCTAATGACTGCTTGCCAATAAGACCCATCATCGATTAATTTGCTTCTTTATGCGCACAATAAACTGAGAGATACCCAAATTTGTGGGAAGTAATTGACATTAATTGCTTACTATATATGTACTCAACAGTAAATTGCTTCATTTTTCATACATTTTCAAAGCAAAGGAAGCTATGGGAATTGTTCATAATTTGTCTCACAATGCTATCCCGCCCAGGGAAAAACCGGAAAAGGTCATACCAAGCAATGCGTTTGCAAAAAACAATTTATTGAAAAAATGTCTTGATTTTAACCCATTAGGCGCCGAAAACGTTCAGGCGATGAGATCTGCTGATTTTTTCACATGTTGATAGTTGATGCATTCCGTTTAATCCAAAATCAAGTTTCATTGCATGGGTTCAGTACTTTTTACATATCTCATGTTTCTAAGTTGGAACAATGGCAGGAACAGGGGTACTTTTTCAATATATTAACGTCTATTTCTTTATTCATGAGCTGTTCCCATACCATAAATTTAGTGTGTAATTATGACTCTTTCGATTCTTATGGAATGTGGTCACTATGCTTGATGCACCACGAGCGTACTTACAAAAACTTTCGTCATGACGTCACACATTTTGTGATGTTATTTTTTATTGGATGGAAATTTCAAACACATAAGTCGTTTGAGCAAGACATATAGGTACGCTCCAACTGATCGTTGTAACATAAATCATAGTTACTGTAGCGAACTTTGCATTCACAAGGACGCATTTTGACTAATTTTTCACATTCGCACGACTTGCTCCCTTGAGAAAGTTTGGAAACATACCAACTGTTGAAACCTCGCCAACGCAAAGAAAAATATGTATACATTTTGTATTAAACTAAGCTAAATGGTCTTAGCTTCTGAAAAGCTTAAGCTAATAAAATGAAGGAGAGTAGAAAGCAAAGTAGAAAGGTGTTAGTTTCCAAATTTATTGTCTGGGGGCAGAGCTGTGTCGTCAGCAAATGCAGGTGCCTTATAGTCTCATGCTGAAAGCCAAAGCTGTGCATGTCTACTTGAGCAACAACAGAGGTTGATCAACGAATGACTTCCTGTGGAGGCGAGTTGTATCCAGAGAAGAGTACCATCCCAACAAACCTCTTATTAGATGACCCAAATCAAATTTAGATCATATTTTTACATAGAAATAATTCACTTTTTTCACAAATTAAATTAATCATGTCTTCAACAAAGAATTGTACATGCTAAAGAGTTTGCATGGTGTTTCAGAATCAAGATCAGGATATGTTTCCTTCAAGTACCCTAGTTTTATTGTCGACTGTGGATCATCATATGTTGACCTGTCCCCTCACTGGTGAGGGTGATGGATTTTTGTCTCATTTTTCAGAGCCTGTGTATGCTTATTTTCGTTTATTTGCACGGCGACTTCTCTATATTTACCACACGAACTACCTGGTTATCGTCTATGACATCATCATTTGCAGGAAGAACAAAAACATTTATATTATCTTCTTTAGCTTTTCCTGATATATTATGTAAATTCTGACCTGGCATGTCAATGGATTATTACAAATACATGCTCTGAACGTATCAAGATTGCCATGGTAAACTATATTGACAATACTAGAAAAAGTCATAAATTCTTTGAATTTGTAGTCTACTGGTGAACTAAGCACATACCCGTGCTTATGTTACACAAATGAAAATCTAAACGAACAAAACTGCTTTATACATTCCACTCGTATAACATCACAGCAGATTATGACGTTTAGTTCTAAACAATGTGAGGCATGATATTTGTGATGGTCTCTGTCTTATGCAGATTAATTGGTGCAGATAATCTCCATTATTCCGTAACTAAATAGTTCCAATTTTCTTATGAACCCAACGTCCAGCTGAAGAATTCACAGCCAATCCTATCGCAAAAGGTATCCCACTTCCCACCACACAAAATAAAAGCCATATTGTGGCATCGTGGGTTGATGAACACGTAAGAAATTTGGTCAGTACTTTTGGGGAAGCCTTCAACAAAACAACTAGAAGAGCTTTAGTGCTGTTGAATTCATGCAGTAGTTTTGGTTCTCTGTCAAATGCAGGATATAAAAAAAACTCAAAAACCCATGGCATAGTGAAGTCATATTCAAAATACTTACGTCGCTGGAAACTTGAAAGGACAATTTTGCGATGCAAACTTTTTCAGGAAAAAAACTCTTCTAAGAAAACAAACGCTCATGTCTTTCCAAGTAAGCTGTGTGGCTGAAAAAAGCATATACCGAAATTGGAACAACGGCGCCTAATGGGTCAATTCCTCGTTCACTCAATGAACATCACTTTCCGGAGTATTTTCGATCATAATGCATCCCTTCCAAGGGATGACGTGACCCAAGCTTGCCTAAATGTCATCTCGCTCGGTTGGAAAGTATAAAAGCTTCCCGTTACTCCTGGCCTCTTAGATCGCAATATTCGAAGCAGCTGAAGACCAGAAAGCACAATGCAGATTATTTCCGTTGCTAAGCTTTTACCAAGATTGCTAACTGTTGCTTCAATGGTAAGATGTTATTGTTTCAGATGCTTTTTAGGTCAGTCGAGATGTTCCAAGCAGCTATGCTGAAAAAGGTTTAGCATTAAAGCTTAATATTTTCGAATTGATATGATTAACTTGAAAAAACATGCCTATAATAAAGAAACATTAATGTTTTCACGTATGATGGACTTTTAAAACTGGTTTCACTGAAAATGCACTTTCAACTATTATGCTGTATGCAAGCGTTCATAGAATTTGTTAGTGTGATGGATATTGGTTATGGTATTGCTTTTGCAATTTCCGAAAAAATCTTCCGAAATTCACCTTTTCACATTAATATTTTTGTTTGTTTTCTGATGTTGTACTGCATAGATTTTGAAAGTTTTGAGATAATTGTTATTCTTTTGCTTAATATTAGAAACCAAACGAATAGAGGTACTTTGACTTTACTGCATCGATCTTCACAATCAAAACACGAAAATAAAATATTGCAAATATTTGTTCAGTGAAAGAAACATTTCTGACAGAATCAATGCTTGTCGATGATGAACAACAGGTCTTGGATGTTTTGATAGAGCTTTTTTTTATTTTACTTGTTACTTCGAAGCTCAATATTCCTAAGCGGCTAACAAACACGCTTGTTACTCTTCGAAATCAAGAACTTAAAAATGTGGGTCAAACCAAAGATTATAATATATTGATGTCCTGTAAAATTTAAGATCAGTTGGTAAAACGGTGACTCATTCATATGTCCTCGTTGAAAAGGTAACTGACAATGATGAAGAAAAGAAACGAGGAACCTATCTGCTACCATAAGCCCCATGAATGGTTTAATACAGCTGGCGGGCTGCAAAAATTTATTCATTTTAGCTTAAATATCCTGAAAATCTACATATATCTTCGAAAGGAATGTAAGGAGAAAAACCTATGTTATGGAGTGGGAGAGACGTTTCTTGATTTGCTGTCAGTCTGCGTCTACTTGTCATGGAGTTTCCTTTTGGCGCGATGTTGTGTTCTAACTTGGGTAACTGAAATACTGATGCGGGCCACGTTGAATGTTCACGCGGACCGCAGGTTACCCACTCCTTATCGAGAAACTCAACGACTCACAACATTGCGTAATTTGAACAGATGAATCAACAGTAACAGCGTAACTGGTGACTCACAACAATGTGTAATGTATCGTATGACTCTTGACAGTGATAGGTAATAATTAGACTAATATTAATGCACTGTTGGTCGCACAAGTGAAACATTTGGAAAAGCTCCAGCATTGACATCGACACCAAACAAATGAAGATTTTCTCAGCACGTCTTCGTTTCAATTTTATTGCAGTATAACGTTTTTTTTCTGGGCACAACGGTATTCCTGTGCGACAATTTTTAAAATTGCAGTGTTTTTGATGAAGTATTGTGCAAACAAGGTCAAGAAGAATTTATACGCACAAACGTTTCATTGATCCTTTCAAACCATTACATAAGACGTCATGTGAAAAACATGCTCGCGTCTCACAGAAAGCCTTTCTCAATTCAAAGGCTTAATTGTTCTATTTGTGAATCGATAAAACGTTAATGCTTCTGTGATGAGCTTGCATGACTAGCGTCACGTGCGAAGGCGATTGGAATCCAAATGCTGGTGATTAGTCCATCGATCAATCATACTTAATTATCAAAAGGGCACGGTTTCTCATGCGCAAAGGGAAAAAAGTTAACAACACGTTTTGAAAACCATACAAATTTTTATTAAAAATGCACATGAAACTCATTAA
>Ga0210059_1012774_pt1 | contig 12636 bp, 7 predicted proteins | sample Ectturendosymbi2_FD_188042 | JGI IMG/M metagenome (GOLD analysis project Ga0210059, IMG submission 188042) | Ecteinascidia turbinata endosymbiont from Florida, USA - Sample 2 (SPAdes) (version 2) | ecosystem: Host-associated > Tunicates > Ascidians > Unclassified | place: Key West, Florida...
TGATTCAGTAATGAGAACCCATGCATAAATGATATCTACTGGATCAAAAGCACATTGTTATGCCACCCCATAGGGGTCGCATCTTGTGTGTTACATAACCTAAATAATAGTAGCAGTTCAACAAATTATGTGCAAGACAAACCATGACAGTACTGTTTCATACAGTATGCTGATTGCTGTGGATATTATGTAGGCCTATGTACAGTAGTACAGTGCATGTATGATGTATGTCATGACATACGAAAGGTAATTTTTTGTGTTATTTTCAGATGTACCTGACAGTATTTACTTAACTAACAGTGATGTAGTCGAGACTGTACCCTTCGAGACCGAGACCGAGACCTGGTCAAAATTTCGAGACCGAGACTTCATCAAAAACTCCGAGACCGAGACTTGAAGTTCGAAACCGAGACTCGAGACTTCAAAATTTGTGCATTTTGCCAAATTTTTTTGATGTGTAATCACTTCTGACTTGATTTTTTTTTCAAATTTCTGGCAATTTTCCGACATGTTTTGGTTGTTTTTTACCTGCAAATACAACAAACACAAAATCGTTGAATTATAGAAATTTTATTAAACTATTTTTTTTGCAATATATTCAAAGTCTCGAGACCTGAAACCTTCGAGACCGAGACGAGACCTGAAACCTTCGAGACCGAGACTCGCAAAAATGGGTCTCGAGACGAGTCTCCAGACCGAGACCAAGTGTCGAGACTCCATCACTGTTAACTAACCTATAACAATACTATGTTTTTAATGTACCCTTCTCTTTTACTCATTACTTTTTATTATTAGACTTATGCAATCTGTTGCTATATATGAAATTTCTGACTGGCTGATATTTCCACCCAACTTATTCAGGTCTGCTGTGTACCGGCAACAGTAGTTTTCATTGTGGTCAGTGCTTGATTGTGTTGCTTCTGTGTGGTCTGGTCTGCGTTGTGGAAAATTGCTTGTTGCTTCGGTTATGCACTTCTAAACTTTGAAGTTCTTATATGATGACAGCCATCATGCTTGCTGCTTGACTTTCTGCTATATCATCTCCATTTTCACTTATTTATCTTGCCTATTCTATATGCGTGACTCACTTCATGTCCATGTTTCTCAATTCTTCATGCATTGCTTGCTCTGTCTCTACCTCTGTTTATATGAGTGACTGTTGTTCCATTTGTGATTTGATTTTTGGGTTTGTTTTGTATTTCTATTTTGTTTGCTTATTATGTGTTTTCATGTGTCGTGTTTGTATGGTGTTTACATCTAACACCTCAATTAATGTACTGCTGTTTTATGCTTTGTTTTTTACTTTGTACTTGTATGCTATGAAATTTCGTTTCTATTTTTTTTTAATGCAATTTGGTGATTAGTGCCAAAAAATGCTAATTTCCTGTGAATTAATTTTTAATATCACGCAAGCTGTTGTGGTGTTTTGTTAAACTTATTTTCCACTATTGTAGTTTTGCCTATGAACTGCACCATGTTGTTGTCTTTCTGATGAAAAATTATTAACCTGAAAGACTTGACACACCAGGCGTCATAAAGCTCTTGTCTATACCCTCGTTTTTCATTTCAAGATGCTTTTTTTGCCAGTGCCGATGTCTGAAATGTCCTACAGTGCTCTCACTTTTAGGGATGTTGTTCCTGGGTTGAAACTTTTGACTCTTTTTACTTTTTTGGGATTTTTCAGGGATTTTCGGAAAAGTTTGAAAATGTGCAAAATGAGTCATTTCACTTTATTTCGCAAATCATGGTTGAAACTCCAGAGGCCGTAAATTTAAAAAAATAATGTTTGCTTCTATTTTTAACGCTTACCATGGCGCTCTGTTGTTATGCTACACCACCGCAGATTTAATAGATATTTTTTGGTACTGTTCTTGGGATTTCTGGAGTTGCATTTGTCAGAGCGCTGAATGCCCTGTAATCTACTATGGTTAAACGCAGACAAAGAGCAAGGAGTGAAAAGTTGTAGTGTTGCTGCAAAGCATTCCCGCAAGCAGGTCAGATTTCCCAGGAATGACATTCCCTATATTCCACATTTTTTCATGGCATTTGGTGATGTCAATTTTTTATGAATACATCTCTTGCTTCAACTTGCACTAGTGCTGGAAACTGGTAATTATCCTCACTTTTGAGTATAATGTTGTTTCTTGCTGAAAGTCACCATATATAACATTGTTCTCAGTCGGTTTGAATCACGGATGCTTAAAAAACCTTGTGTTGAAGCAAAACAATTGGTTGCACTGTACAAATGTACAGTGGAAGCAGCTGCAGACTAATATTGTAACTGCTAAAACTTTTTTAGGATTTTCTTGTTTTTAATTACATACAGGATTTTTGGCTGGTATACACAAGAAAATCACACGTTACAATTTAAAATGTATTGTTGTGTTGTGATCATCTTCTGCGATCACACAAACAATGTTGAAATCACCCAGCATTCGGGCCGCATCCAGAACTGTCGACAGAAAATCTTCAGTAGGGGGGCATTACGTTTGGGCAGGGGAGCTTGACATTGTGAAAATGATAAATCTTTATGATTTATAGTATTTACTGTTTCATATTTCAAATTGAGGGCCTTGCGATTTTTTTGGGGAGCATAAGCCCATCAAAACCTCCCCGCAGCGACACGACTGGTCGCAACCAGCTGATATCTTTCGAGGATAAAATGATTGCAACTTGTTGCACCTAACAACTAAACATGATTTTGAAAATTTCTGGAGGGTCAATGGCCCGTTTGCCCCCCAAGGTTGTGGGCCTGCCTACCATTAACAACATATCATGTAAACTGCAAAAGCTGGTTCCAATGCTGAAGTTATACCGTATCTATGCCAGGCCCGCCACCAGGGAGGTGCAGCGGGTTTTGACCTCCTGCAAAATTTTTCGACCCCCTGGAAAAATGTGTTGGACATAGTTAGGATATAGTTTTAAGAAATTTGGGCCACTCTCAGAAAACTCTTCATCCCCCCTGGTGTCTCAAGCTGGTTGTAGGCCTGGTCAATGCAAGTGAAAAACATTCAAGAACTGCTTTAGATGCATCAACGTGCAGTGGGATGTTGTTACGCAAAGCACATGAAAAAATTTAAATTTTGCATTCCTGCTTGCGCGTGCATATGGAGTTGTGTGCTGGTGACAATCAACCCTCAAACTTTAAAATGTTGGTGTTTCAGCAGTTATTCAAGCATCACGCTGCTTTACTGCTTTAAAATGTTGTATCGAGAACAAAACTCCGAATTTATTTTTCCAGAATCGCAGAATGCTGCCGTGATGTGTTCGTTCTACGTGGTGCAGCAATCTAGCAAAGATTTTTAGCACTTTCGTTTCGTCGTGCAAAGTGCTCTAGTCCTGATAATCAAAATCGCCATGTGAAAGCACAGCGGATTGTGGCCGAATTTAGCCACAATTTGCAGGCCGACCACAATCGAAAAAACCACAATTATTGTGCGCCATGTATACAGGTATGTTCAGTATGTTGTATTTTAGGCTTTCGTTATGAACTGTGAAAATCAGGAGTTAATCTGATGTTCCATAAACTGATCATGCCATAAATTCTCAAGTTTTACCAACATCATAAACAGCAAAGGGAACCGAATTATTTGTGGAAAATCAGTACGGCCCGCCATACCTTGCAGAGTTTGTTTTTGGCTCACGACTAAGGAAAGTTTGCCGACCCCTGCGCTAGAACATTAGATGAAATGCAAAATCGATAGATCTAGTGGAAAAACACAAGAAGTGAAAAAGCAGTGATAGTGTGACTTGAGTCAGTAACTCGACTCGACTCGAATCACGATTTTTGGAGACTCGGACTCGACTCGAGTCACCTTGAAAAAGATGGTGACTCAACTCGACTAGAGTCATGTTTTTCACAGAATGACTCGAGTCTCGAGTCAGAGTCATTTTTACAAAATCTCTGAGCCTCTGATGGACAAACCCAGTTCATTTGCACATGAGCATTTTTTGCTTCGGTGATGAACAAAATTGGTGCAAATTTTCTGTTTTGTCTGTCTAGTCGTGCTATGCTACCTTTTAATGATCAAATGTTCCCGTCTGGCACAAGGGTAAACCTGAGATTTTGCTTTTGACTGATGGGCCAGCAGGGCACAATGTAGGCTATTGACACCTTATCATAGTTAAATGTAGTATTTGCTTATCGTGATCATGGCAGTCGGCCTCATGCTGTTACTTTGGGTCTTTTCTAGATAGCGGTGTCAAGCGAAATTTCTGACCTGCTATTGTTTGTCAGTTATTTTGCTTTTCAGAATAAAGAAATAAAGTTTGGCATTTACTTTTTGATGTGTGTTGTGTAAATTAAAACATTTTGCTTAGATGTCAGATACCCACAACAAGCTTTAGTACAAAGGTTGCCAGACGTCCTTGACCGCCAAGGACTGTCCTTGAATTTGCTATCAAAACTCGTTATGTCCTTGATTCTTGAAAAACATCTTGTTGTCCTTGAATATTTTCCGGCCTCCTTGAAAAATCTTCAATAGTTAAACTGTTAATTTTTGAAATAAACTGATTAAATGAAACATTCAACAATTAAGAATAAACAATGTAAATGAAAAGAACAATGTGTAGACTTGTTCCATCTTTAATCAGTTGTGTAGAAAAAAAGTAAACGATTCAAGAACGGTTGTGTCGTCTCATACTACGTTTTGTTTAGTTTCCAATTTCGTACATGGTTAGCTTAGCCTGACTTGCCCATACGTCAAAGCTTGTTGAAAGGGTGAAAGTAGCAATGGACGTCGCAGAATTTTTCCAGGAGGGGACAACGTGGACATTTTGCTTATGTTTTTTAGGTTGCTGACGTTGCAATGCAAATAGATTTTCACAAAACGCTTTAATGTTTCTACACCACAAAGAAAATGCCCCATGGAAGCACGTGCTCCATTCGCTTCTATTCTGAAATCTTTTTCAAGTGGAGCTGTATACGGGTTTGCCTCAAAGGTGTACTTTCTGTCAACCATTACAGCTTTTGCTGAATTGACGCATAAATGTCGTTATCATTGTGAACTCCCCACAAATGAGTCTGAAATGGATTTGAATTATCAACAAATGCGTTTGTGGTTCTCTCGTTAGTCTGTGCTGGTTGAAATAAACTCGTTTCTGAAATGTTTTGTCCGAATTGTCTTTTACACTAGGCATTCAGAAATGCTTTTTCTCATAAACTGCCTAATATCCATTTTTGTGAACAATTTCTACAAATAAGTCATAATTTAAGAACGATCAAGGACCAGATCAATGTTAGTGGTGAAAAAGCAAGAAACTTAGACACTCTCGCAAATCTGTTTCAAACAATGAGAAATAGACCTGTAACTTAAAAGCACTAGTGTTTCTATATGCTTTCGAGGAATCAGTCGACTGCCATCTGCTTTCATCTTTTTGCGATGATTCAAACTTGCACATATCTCTATTCAAGTATGTACTTTCCACGATGGGTGTAAGCAAGGAATCGATCAGCTAATTTTTAATAGGAAATCGATTTCACGTAAAATTACGCATCCTCAATCCTGAAAATTTCAAGCAAAGCTTACGGGTGAAAAGCTGAAAGGCTGAAGTAACAGCAGAGAAAAAACAAACTCTAGACTACAATCAAAATGTCCTAACACAAGCTCATAAATCATAACATCTTAACAAACTGACTGACATCAAGAATACTAGTGGCGACAAAAAACTGACTCATGACATAAGTGTTTACTCAAAAATTAAAAAGACGTTTACTGAAATAAATAAATGACTGAAAAATCTAACTAGTTGATGCTAATGGCTGAAAAATTTCTCCAACTAAAAACTAACTCTTGCTGAAATTACTAACAACGGTAGAGAAAAATAGTAAGCCATGTGCTGACAGTAAGTCTCTGTGGTACGCATTTAAACCTGCCATCGAGTTCGCTTCAAACGCTGCGGTGGGAGCAAGCAAGCTGTGTTGAGAGAAACGCTAGCACACAAAGCGGAAGACAACATCGGATTGAGTTAGACCTGTAACTTAACACAACTGTCGATCTTGCTAAAATTAGACACATGCGAAAAAACTGAGCAGATGAATTATGAAAAGTCACCACAGCCTTTGCACTTCGTACTTGCTCAGAAGTCAGAACTAAGCCTTAACGATTAAGACGTATTCCCGCAATCGTTTTGTAGTGGTATTTCTAAAAAGCCACGTAGTTTTATACTGTGTGAAAAGAAGCCTGCATAAGCGTAGCTTGATTAAGATATTCACTCAGGCCCATTGGTCACACTCACAATCTGACACTATATTAGATTTTTCAAACTTGTGAAAGAGGAAGTATTGCTACAGATTCACACCTGCTCATTTTCACAAAGTATAAAACAACGTGTCTTACCAGTATCAGCATTCACTGTCTCGCTGCATCACCTGCCAAAGATGTTTGAGGTCAACAACCACATCCGGAAAAACGCACTACTGTCGTAACTTGAAGTGAACCTTTGAAGATTCGATGCCATGTTATTGTTAAGGAACAAAGAGCAACAATAGAACAATGCGCTCGCAGTTTCGCATCGTGAGCCTGCAGACGGAGTGGACATGAGTTAACTGCAAGCTCAGTGGACATGAGAAACTGCAAGGGGGCCTGCCCCCCTGCGGCAGGCCCGTAGCCAGGCCATAAGATTTGAGAGCGAAAAGTACATTTTTAAGGGGCAAGATTTTTTTATCATTATATGTTATAATGAAACTTTTAAAGACCCAAAAACTTTGGGGGCACAAAAAATGGGGTCACTGCTCACGAATGCTCCTCGTGGCTGCGGGTGTGCCCTGGGGAAGCCCATGAAAGTAGCTCACCGAAACTCTTGAAAAAAAATTGTCCTTGAAAAAATTTCCAGTGATCCGGCAACCCTATATAGTACAGGAATAAATTTAACTACTGAAATTTTTTGGATTTTGTCTTAGACCTCAATCATATTTATTTTTCAAACCCTAACCCAACCTTAACCCGACAAACTTACCCAAACACGAACCCCTAAGCCCTAATCATCAGTTTTCTCAGCGAATTTGAAATGTAGAATATTACTGTTTGCATGCGCACATGACGTGAAGTGTGAAATTTCGCTTGACACCGGTAAAGTGATTAAGTTTTTCAAATTCAAATCCAATCCAAAAATGATATTGCAAAATATAATACAAATAGGAAAACCAAATCTTGTTTTCAAATCCAAATTTCTGTCACTGTTATTAGCCTAAGCCCATGTGGCGACGTGATTATGCCACATATAACGTTGAATTTGTAGCACCAGTAGAAGAGTGAATATAGCCAAATGGGTAACCACAATTGGTAATTTGCTTAGGATCGTCGGTTAGCCTCTTTCATTGGTTGGCTCAGGGCGATGCAGCATTATGGCTGCAAAAAACTGGGTCCCAACGTGTCGGTGGCTGCAATCCACTGTTGGAGGTCGCCGCCTTGAGCTTGTGAAATGGGGAAGCAATGTGGTGATGTGATTATGCCACATATAGTCCTAACAATATATTCGTAGCATCGGCCTAAAGAAGAGTGAAGCTAGTCGAATAGGCTATCCTTATTGCTGTTATGCCGAGGATCGTCCGTTCGACTCTCTCTTTGGTTGGTTCAAGCCGACACATAATTGTGGCTGCAACACTCATAGCCTATATAATCCAACTCAAGACAAACAAATAAATAGCTTGAAAAGTAAATTATGTTAACCTGTGCTCTGACATTGGCTCACAACATCAAATGTCTTTTATTAATTTTTTTCTGCTTCAGCAATAGACATGCTGTTCATGTGCATATAACAAGTGGTGCAACTAGAGGTTTGAGCCAGGGGGGCAAACTTTGCTGAAGGGGGCCCATTGGCCACGGTTTGGGAATGCAATAATTATTTCCCAAAAATTGACATGTATTACATGTATATGGGCTTTAGCCTTCGCATGTTCGTGCCACATATATGTGGGGTACGTCTTCCTGCACACCCGGTTCCTGGTGAATCGCACATTCAACGACATGTTAACCAAGAGGCTGCAACAAAGGATACTCGAATAACACAAAAATGGTTAGTTATAGTACAGTACAAAGCAGATGTTGCATTACAAACATACATAACACAGGCATAGGTGTTCACTGAAATTTTTCCATTGATCGGCAAAGTCGACATTTGGCTTGCCCATTTCAGGCTGCTGACGATACAATGCAAATGGGTGTTCACATAAGGCTTTACCATTTCTACACCACAAAGAAAATTACCCATGTTATGGCAACAGTCCCAAAAATGAGCTTCATTGGCAGCAAGTTTTCTTTTCACATCGTATAAAAATACACGACTTACTGCAATCAGCAGTCATTGTCTCGCTGCATTACCTGCCACAGATGTCTTCAACAGTCATATGCGGCTAAACGCCTACTACTCCAACTTGAAGTGAAACTTTGCTGCCATGTTACTGTTGCGCAATGAAGGTCAATTTTAGAACTATCCGCACCCAAGTTTCGCAACCTGCCTCTGGCATTTTATTTGAATAAGGGTTTGTCTCTAATGTGGTAATTGTGTCAGCTAGCTCCTACTCTGTCTAAAACTTTGTGCTGCACTGACTTATCTGGATTTAAAAATGGGCAACAACAATAATGAGAACACCAAAGAGCAGGGCAAGTGTGAAAAAATTGCAGCAGCTCCTCGCAATGGAAAAACCCAAGTTACAGAGACTGCTGGAAATTATGAAGCTTGGCAGTCACTCACACCACCAAAACCGGTTGGCTACCCTGAGGAAGTGCTGGAAAAACTAAGTTCACTCGATGCTAAGATGTCTGGCCTTGAAACTCTACCCAAACAAATGAGTGATATAGCAAGCACCCTCAAAACAGTTTCCAATGATGTTTAACTTCTTCACAAAAAAATCAAAAGCCTTAGGGAAGAAAATTGTTCTCTAAGAGAAAAAAATAGGTCACTAGAAGAACAAATATCCTCTATTGACTCTGATTTCAATGACTTGGAACAATATGGCAGGAAACAAAACTTGGAAATTCATGGAATACATACGAGTGATGATGAAAGCATTGCAGAAGTTGAAAGCGAAGTCCTGACAGTGCTAAAAAAATTGATGAAAATATATCACATGAAGATATTGATGTCGCTCACAGACTAGGTAAATCAAAAGAAACAAAACCCCCAACATCATTGTCAGATTTATCTTCAGAAAAACCAAAAACAATATTTATAAAGAAAGGAAGAAACTAAAAAATGCTGATGCTGGAAAACCTACCACCCAACGTGTTTTCATCAATGAAAACCCTTACCAAAAAATTAAACAGTTGTTTTACTTCGCTAATGACAAAAGAAAAAGATTTGGCTGGAAATACATTTGGACCAACAATGGAAGAATTCACCTTAGACAAACTAATGACAGTAAAGTCATTACTATCCGACATGAAAAAGACCTCGAACAGGTCGAAAAGCCAACAGCCGATTTTGGAAATCTCTATGGATCATCTGGATTTGCTGACTCTGTTTGAAAACTCGCCGACGAAATACCTGCCTCCTCCTTTTGGTATGGTGAGTGGTCTACATATTGTCCTTACATTTGCTTGGTGTGTAATACTCCATTCAATAATACCCTTAACCAATAATCATGGCTCTCTGCAAAAAGTGTAATATGTCTAATTGTTTGCATTGTACTCAGTGTTCATCATGCCATAAGTATATCCGATCACTTAATGATTCCCCATGCTTCTCCAACCAGCAACAGCCTTCACCATCATCATTTATTTATTCTGCCTGTGTTGCTTCAACTATACCATTTTCCAATTTAACCAACACAGAGTTTTACAACCTCCTTTCATTTGACAATTCTGATTTATCTAATTTCATCGAATCTTTTGCATGTGACTTATCACTTCAACATTATCAAACTAAGTATTCAACTTTAAGTGACACTAGCAAAATAAATCATGCAAATAAGCCTGAAAATTTATCTTATTTTCATTTTAATGTACGAAGCCTGCGTAAAAATAAGCATAAACTAGATGACTTTTTCCTAATGACTGAAGTAAATTGTACTTTTATAGCCATATCAGAAACCAAATTGAAACCCAACTTCATAGTAAATATTGACATCCCTGGATTCAACTTTGTTCATAATTGCAGTAAATCTATACCACAAGACCTCAACAAGGCTTTATTCAGCAAAAGAGAACAGAAGTGAACAGAGCCACGGTCAAGTCAGAATGACAATGACGAACACGAAAGTAAGGACGCAAACCAAGGAATCCACAGCAAGCAATCAACGCGAGCAACTGTTACGCTTCAGGGAATTGACTACCACATTCTCCCCCCGTACAAATAACAACATGCGTTGAACGAACGAAAATAAAAACAGCTGAAGATTACTAAATATACGGCACAGCACCGCATCTGTCAACGGACTTTCTTTGACGAGTTGATCTTCGCACGCCACTGGAGACATTATCTGGCATCTCAGGCGAGGGCACTTCTGCAAGGGGAGTTTCGCCAGTGTTAGTGAAATCGCTGTCGTCTGGGTTCTCACCGTTATCACACACTCGATTGCACGAGTAACTTGCATCAGGCAACTCACTAGCGTCAGCGTTCGCTTCGGGATTTACGAGGTTCCGGACCCATCAGGCGAGAATGTGATTGATTGTCGCGAAGGTGCAATGTCACGCAAAGACACAGCACTTTCTGTGTCAGTAAGAAAGCGCACACAAGTAGGAAAGCGCACACAAGCATAAGACGGTGTTGCATGTACAAGGTCAACTTCTTCAACCACTGGGTCATACTTAGATGGAGTCGCGCGGCGTCGCAAGTACACACGACCTGGTGGGCTTAACCAGGTTGGAACAGATACACCAAATGATAATCGACGCTTCTGTTTAGACAAACGTTCATGCAGCGCTTCATTGGTAGTGGTGCAAAGCAACGAGCGAATTGAATGCAGCACATCGGGCAACACTAACTCCCACTGCGAAATATGGACCTTGCGAGATTTAAGAGCTAGTTTCACAGATGACCAGATAATCCTGGTGTATCGTTCACACTGACCATTGCCTCTAGGATTATAGATAGAAGTTTTGCTGCAGCCGATGCCTCGATGGTGTAAGTACGAAATGAGGTCATGTGACACGAAGGCCGAGCCCCGATCAGAGTGTATATAGGCAGGCATTTCGAATAACATAAACAATTGATTCAAACAAGAAAGCACGGTCTCAGCATCAATACTTCGGCAAGGAAAAGCAAAAGGAAAGTGTAAATACTCATCCACAACAGTCAACATATAATGGTTTTTGGTTGAGGACGGCAATGGGCCTATAAAGTCTAAGCTCAATCGCTCAAAAGGTTGAGTGGCTTTAACTAGTTGAGCATCTGGTGGCTTATAAAAGTTCGGCCTTACTTCTGCGCATACCGTGCAATTGTGTACTACTTTACGAACGTCGTCGAGAGAGTACGGTAAATTATTTGCTTGAACATAATGATTAAGACGAGTGATTCCAGGATGACACAGTGCCACATGAATATTGTACAGCGTATTTTCACGCATGGCAGCACAATAGACCCCAGAAAGGGCGTCAGGAGCAGCGTTTAATTCCCTGAACGATACGCAATGTCAAAATCGAACTCGCTAAGTTCCATCCGCCATTGCAGTACTTTGTCATTCTTTATTTTGCCATGATTATTGTTGTTGTACATGAAAGCCACTGACCTCTGATCAGTTACAATTTTGAAATGGCGACCGGTCAAAAAGTCTGCCCCTTTCCTAACAGCTTCTACGATGGTCAAGGCTTCCTTCTCCACGCTTACATGGCAACGTTCATTCGAGTTTAGCGTTCTAGAGAAAAACGCTACAGGGCGATCTTGTTGATTTAACGTAGCTGAAATTGCGTTTTTGAACGCATCTGTTTCCAAGACGAATGGGAGCTTCTCATCAATTGTTCCAAGCGCTGCTGAAGATAAATCATCCTTCAACACTTTAATAGCTCCAACGACATTATCATCAAGTGGAAATACTTTTGCAGCGGCTAGGAGCCTAATTTTGTCAGAATAGCGAGGGATCCACTGCGCATAGTACGTAAACAACCCGACCAGCCGCTGCAGTTCTTTAGAGTTTCTGGGCACAGGCATGTTTAATACCGGTTTGACACGATCTGGATCAGGTTGCAAAACGCCTTTCGATATGTGGTATCCAAGCAAACTAATCGTTTCTGTAGCGTATTTGCATTTGCCTTCATTTAGTGTAAGATTGCACTCTTTCGCAGCATTAAGAAAAACCTTAAATTTTCATCATGCTCTTCTTTCGTTCTGCTGCACACCGTGATGTCGTCAAGATATGCGAATGTGCCTTTACAACCATGAGCAGCAATGATGTCATTGATGACACGTTGAAAACAAGGAACAGCGTTTTTCAGGCCAAACGAAATCCTCTTAAACTGGTACAATTGGCCATTAGCTTCGAAAGCGATATTTTTTATCTCTTCTGACAACAAAGGCACTTGGTGGTATGCAGAGCGGAGATCCAAACTAGAGTACCACTTGTACTGAATCACGTTATTGATAACGCTTTGCATGTTAGGAAGCGGATAAGCATCAATGCATGTGAATTTGTTGATAGTCTAACTATAATCTACACACATCCGCTTCTTGTGCTTTTCGTTTTTAACGATTACGAGTTGG
>Ga0210059_1012775_pt1 | contig 12635 bp, 12 predicted proteins | sample Ectturendosymbi2_FD_188042 | JGI IMG/M metagenome (GOLD analysis project Ga0210059, IMG submission 188042) | Ecteinascidia turbinata endosymbiont from Florida, USA - Sample 2 (SPAdes) (version 2) | ecosystem: Host-associated > Tunicates > Ascidians > Unclassified | place: Key West, Florida...
TTCTCTGGGGGGCACGAACTTTTTTCTTTAGAACTAATAAGGGAATTAATGAGCTTCCACATTTTCCCAGAATCATTTCGACAAGACAAGAATTGTGACTGATAATAGCTTTTTTTGTTGATTTCCAATAAATGAGTAACTTTATTCCTGTACTTTTTATACTTTGCATAGGCCTTTTGACTACTAAAACCAGAGCGCACCAGGGCTCTATATAGCTTGTTCTTGGTATTAATCGATTTGAGAAGACATGGAGTTATCCACGGTTTATGGGACAGTTTTTGTTTGGCTTTGGACAGCTTTTTTATAGGAGCCTGTTCATTAAGACATACAAGAGTCTGCGCATGTGTTTTGAAAGTTCGCTATAGATTGCTGGCGAAACACATTTGCTTGCCACGGCAGTGGTTTGTTCAGAGGTGCCAAGAACACCTCTCCCCTGTTTCGAGAAACCATTCATGTGGCGCGTTCAAGGCCTTGTAATTCAATAAACGTCAAGTCCGTAAGTACGGTAAGAATCCTTTTACGCGCGGCTGCTACATGGCAACACGATTTTTTCATTATCTTTCCGGAAAATCACAAAATCCATGCAAACAGTAGCAAAAATACTTCGTACAGTAGTAGGTTGCCCGTAGTCGTGTGTTGAATCTTTTCAATCCAAGCGAAATATTTTTGCATCCAAAGCCGGCAAAAGAGAATGCGGTATTTGATGGTTTGGCATGAAACAGGGTTGACGATGGCAAACGTGTTTGAAACAAGGCTGTGCCAACAGCAATATGCTACCCTGAGCAAAATAACTGACTGAAGCGAACATACAGGCAATACGAAATAAAAATTTAAATCAGTGGTTCCAAGTCACTTTCGAGATTCTGCATCTTTTTCAAGTACGCTAAAAGCTTGCTACACCCATACAACCTTTTTCAATAAAGATTTTAGGTTGTCTGGCTAGGAGATGAAACATTTTCTTCAGTGGTGCCACTCCTAGTGTTTTTCCACTAGATCTGGTGTTTTTTCATTTCATCTAGTGTTCTAGTGTTTTTTCTAAATTCTATGAGTGAGCTGAATGAAATAAATTGCACGATTTTGTGTAATCGTAACTGCAATTGAAACCTTTTGGTTTTGTGCCATTGTAGTTTGCAAAAAAATCTACCTAATTAAATCTTAAATTGCACAGGACATTAATTTTTAGTTAAAACGCTGTGAAGTCACTTGTTAAAAGTTTCTGTGACCTGTGCTCATTGCTGTACAAACAGCTAACAAACACAAGCGTTGCTGCTATCTCCCGTTTTCTTTGTGTCTGGGTTATAATGAGTTGCACAATGTCTATGTGTAGTGGTCACATTCGTGCCACTACATAGAAAATCGACAAAGTCCAAGGGGACAGCACCAGATGAAAGTCCCTGGTGTAAAAAGTCGAAACTCAAAAAGCCTCGATCTGCAAAGACGAGGGAAGTGCATTTTTGGTCGAATGGGTTGAGACGCAGATAGCGACAACAATTGGCTTCAATCACTTCCGGAGACTGAGGGTTCGACCCTTGTGCAAGTGGAACCGCACCGGGGATCGTTCCGCTTCATATGTGGGCAGTGTAATGCATTTTCTGGGCATTTTCACTGTGTGTGAGTTTGATTTTGTAATCTTGTGTTTTTTAATGATGAAATCTAGTACTTTTCCATAACAGCAGAGTGGCAACACTGATTCTCTTGACCTACACAAATTAGCATGAGGCCTCGAAATTTGTGGGCCCCTCAGGGAATTGTCCATCCATATACCCAAAGCAAGGCCTTACTTCCAGACACGTTTCAGTTAGCGATTCCAACAAATTTGGTAGCAGCAGATGATGCACTTGGTGATAATGATGTCATTATCAGTCGTGACACTGACAAAAGTGATGTACGCACGCGAATTTGTTCTAAACTTTGCGTGAACTTTCTTTTTCACCAAAACACCAGACCGTCTCCAATCGGACAACTTGCAAATCGGTTGCACTTTTCTATTCTGGCCACCGGACAGTTCAGGGAGCTGTAGCGCAAAGAAAATAAAACAGGAACATCTACATATATATGAACAATATCTTGAGAAAAACAACGTTGTAAATCCGCAAACATATATGGCGTAATTTTAAGTTTCAAACGCCAGCGTAGTATGCATACACATTGTGCTTAAGTCTGAATAGCAAACAGCAGCGTTTAGGGTACTGGGTAGGCTGATATGAAATGCTACTGTTAAGTCACCAAGTAATACAGTTCAAGGCATGATGTTACAATGCAACCGGTGATGGGGGTGCAGTTCGGAAATTTTGCAGTTTTAAGAAAACTGGAAATATATTTATCCATTGTTATTTACTGATTTTTACGTCCGCTTTGGTCTGGAGTGGTGACTCTTGACAGGGTTCCAGCTGTTGATCGAATTGTCTTTTACCAGCAGTCTGGGTTCTTCATCCACGCAAGGCAATCAGTCAAGGTATGGAGAACCGATGGGAAAGTAGAACATATTTCCCCACTTTGGCAGCACCTGCAGCTGAACATAACCCCAACTTACTGGCCGCACCTTTCCTTGGGACTTCCTAGGGCATGTACAGTGTGGTCTACTGATACCTGGACAACTCAGTGACCCAAAACTATGCCTGTGTTCGCTTTGAAATTTCTCAAAGCGATCATTCTCTTTTATAGAGGTTCCTCCACAAGTGAAAAGGCCCAATGCAGAGAAGGCTTAACAAGCAAATTTAGAAAAATATGGGTTTATGAATGATACAAGAAATCATGAAAGCGCAGTGTTGTCACAACGTAACAATGCCTAAACTCATCCAAAATAACCGTCCAACAAGATGCTCTGATCAGCACAGTGGCGTAGTTTCTTGAATACAGCCCGTCCCACAATACAATCCACTCAAAATTACACTAAAAGCCGCAGTTTGTCTTCAATAAAACTTTCGAAGTGCATAAGGAGGACATTTTGGCGTTCTTAGCGTCCTCTGAAGACATTTTATTTTTCTAGAACGTGTGGTAACCTTAGCGATGGGGAATCAGAAACGTTGGACACGATAGTTTTGCTGTACCGCAAATTGAGAAAAAGGCAATAATAATTTTGCAATAAGAAAAAGGCAATAATAAAAAAAAACTCTTGTCACTTCTTCCGAACTGTACGTCCAGCGGCATTGGGAAAAAAGGGTCTAGATCAGTGGTCCTTGGCCTTTTTTGCAGATCTTACCTTTTCATCAAACAAGATTACCAGATTTACTCCCAATACACTCAATGGTGCTCATGTATTAAAAATACGAAATTAACGAACTCTCACAGTTTAGAAAATTTTTAAAATTTTGCATTTGCTGCAATTAACGGTTCGGTAAATTCACCCCTTTGGAACTTGGAAGATGAAATTTACCCCAGGTTAAGAAACACTGGTCTACGTAATTAATGCTACCCACAACAGCCGACTGGTGCTTAAGGAATAAGCTTTCAAGGAGAAAACGCAAGCACGATGGAGCTCCCACTCCGATGGGATTCCGAGTTTTGCGCTTTCGGCATTATTTTCTGTGGCGAACGCTAGCTTCCAAAGGATTACACAAAAAGGCGTTACAGCAAAGACTTACTTATCCGTTCCATGCGTATACTGTCGACTTCTATTAAAAAACATAGCTCAATAAATTGCTGCAAGCACATAAGTTATACAAATGTCCAAAGCAGGCCCGTAACCAGAGACACCAGGAGTTATCTGAGGGGCCCAAATTTTTTGAACTATGTCCAATATTTTCAAACTATATCCAACACATTTTTCCAGGGGGGAACCAAAAATTTTCTGTTACGGTCCTGGTCCAAAGTACACAACAATGTAAGAGGAAAGAACCAATTAAACATTTCTGCGAATGCACCTGGGGCAAAAATCGATCTTTTTACCAACGTTATGTGGATGTTCTTTCTTCAAGATCATATCAAGCTCTACTCAGCATGAGCAAGTGAAAATAAATAAACAATATTATTGCAAAAATTCAAGCGCGAATTATACTACATGTCCTTTCATCTTCAATCTCATAGCGTTGTTTCTTCAGTCATTTGATTCAATTAATTCTTTTCACATGTAGGCACATGACCTTTGTAGCTATAAAAAATGCTTGTAGGAGCACGCCCAACATGAATAACCCCATGTATCCATTCTCTGCACGTGTGTTTACATTGGCAACTAATTTGTGTTAAGTCTGTATAATTGCTTGTTGTAATGTAGAACTTAGTTTCGTTCTTTGACTGATTTCCAATTGGTTGCAAAAACAGATACAAAACTACCTGCTGATATAGGCCAAAGTAGCTACGACCAATTCATATCTATTTCGCAAATGCTGCGCGGTATAACCTTAGTAATATATATGGTGATATTTGCGGCGGAAAAAGGGGTTCAGAGACCTCTACTATTTTTCAACGGGGTTCGAGATACAAGGAACTCCCATTATTTTACCGCATTTTCAGTTTCGTTATAAACAAGATCACCTTAATAAATTTCGTTGAGTGCATGGCCTTGCCGATAAAGCAAGCTTTTGTTCATCTTAACCTTGTGCCGTTTTACGTACACCAGTCTTTCGTCTTTCATTGATAGCCTGATGCAAAACATCTCTGTGACAAATCAATGAATATACCATCTGTTTGCAGCAACAAAACTGGGATAGTCGTGTGCGCAGTAAAACTTAAAAATGTTACGTAATTACAAATACATATTAGCCGCACAAGAGTTTGGCGCCCCGATTCTCAGACATAACGTCTTACGAACAGATACGACGAGAACGCTTTTGGAATGTTTGTTGGTGTGTAAATTACCTGCAACACTTGAAAATTGATACCAACCTTGATTACGCTAATTGAGATTTCTTACCGAAGGTTTGCTTTATAGAGAAACGTGTACCTGTCAGACCGAGTGGTATTGACACAATATGAAAATATATGCGATAAAACCACAGCGCGTGCTGGTGCGTTTTCGCATTTCAATCTTGTCAGAAATTGTACAATAAGGATATTTCAAGGTTAAATGATCAGCGACAACGTCACACAATCACTCGATCATAACGTAGGTAGTACGCCTTGGTCGGATCCCGGACCTCTCAAAATTTGTTCCGCCGCCGCTACAGGGTGACCCCCATAAGGGAACCTATAAAAATTTTATTCAATCCTACCGGACTTGCACTTTAGTTTGTGTACGATTATTTCCCAAAGTTTCAGTTGAATTGATCGCGTAGAATAAAAAGCATATTCTTTCCGAAATACGCACCAAATGGGCTCCTGGGCGTTGTTACGAAATTTACATTCGTCGCGCCGGATTGTCACTTACTCGAACGCATTCCTCTATGGGTATTTCTCAGAGTTTAGCTAATTGCTGTCTTCAATTCATCAATCATTTAAGGGTTGCTGTGGCACACATTATCCTTGAGAAATCCCCACCCAGATACAAATCTGGGGGTTAAAGTCACGTGAGTGTGGTGATCACTCAACGTCACGCTTTCTGCTGGTAAGACTTTCTTGAAATCGTTCTCTTAGCCAGCCAGGCATTCATTTGATGTGTGGGATTTGGCCCAGTCTTGGTGAAACCACTGTTCATCTCAATCTATTATTCTGCGACCTTCAGCACTGCGACATAACGCTCAGTATTAAGCATTTTGAGTTCTCTCATTTTCGTCGTCGAACCAATATGGGTCGAGGTCGATGATGCCATTTTTAGAGATTATTACACATGCTGTGCAGAGTGTAACGTACCCCAAAACGTTATTTTTGGTGTTTACATTTCCTGACAGCGGAAAGTTCGCTTCGTCAGCGAAGTAAATATGATCCAAAAAGTCTAAATTGGCTTCGACTGGGTCACAAAACCGTTCACAAATATTTTCGCCCGTCCGGGGCATATTTCGGAAAGAACATGACTTCTATGCAAAGTAACCAAGATAACTGAAAGATTGAAATTTAAGTCCAGCAAACTCTTAACATTCACTGAACTTTCGTGGGATTTAGTAAAATTTGTATGGGCTGTTTTTTGGTTGACATGAACTTGCAGCTTTAAAGCTTAAAAACAACGCAGGGCCTTTTCTGACCAAATGGCGTAGAATCCATTAGATAAGCAAATGTTCTTTCATTAATAGTTCGAAACAGCGTATTAAAACAACCGAGCAACCTAGCACAGTTTAGAAGGTTTAGTGCAAACAACCAGACAAAATGATTAAATAAAATGTGTTGTCATGTGCTTTTGGAGGGTTATTAAACCGCACGCAGGCGGCCGTAAACAGCCAACTTGATACTGCGGTCAATGTGTCCTGTTAAAAGAACTTCTAGATCTGGTGCCACACACGTTGTTTTCCTGCGAACGCAGATCATGAAAACCTCATCAACAAATGCATATCTCAAATATAAGCTACAACTTCTGAAAAGGCTTTTAAATGATGATTGAAGAGGCAAGAAGAATGAGTGCTGCTTTAAGCAGATTGCGAAAAATTAACATGAAACGATGCTTGTTATGGACGCCAAATGGAAGTGCTCGGAGTATTGTTTAGAAAAATGAGCTTGTTCGCCAAATGTTCTGTTTGATCAGCTCCATCGTCGCTTTCTGATGAGCTTTCCGCTTCTTCATCACCATCAGAGGACTGAGCGCTCTCCTCATCATCGCTGCTGCTTTCCTCTTCCGAGGATTCACTTTGACTTTCTTGTTCCAGCTCTTGCTCAATCTGACGCGCAAGTTGACATCACACCACATGACATTTTTTACTGGTTTTATGTGTGTTGTTTGATTTAGATCCATTTCTTAATCAGAAGGCAACGTGTATGCGTGAAAAAGTACTACAACAGCACCCCGGTGTAATTAATATTCGCTGTTAGAAAACACGCATAAGAGATAACGCAAACAATTAAAATTCAAAATTTATACCAAGCTTGCTATTAACTTGCTTGAAATGCAACATATTACAAGAATGAACAGGTTGGATAAAGAAATTTGATCCTAGAACGTTGGTTGTATGTCATGGATAGATTTTTTAGTCCGTCTCGTAGCTTGAAATGCAAAGCTTTGAGTATCAGAAGAAAAGAAAAGGACGAAAAACCTCACTTCTCGGTTATGAAATAAAACCTTCATACATACCTGTATTTTTTCTTCTATTAAGGGCTTAAATTTCAAAGCTTCAGAATTATCAGGTTCATATATAAGAATCATTTGACAGAGTTTTTGCGCATCCTCCCATTTGGCCTCTCTGTAAAGCAGGACACACTGATTGCATGAAAATGAATTTTAGTACTCCAAGACAAACCATGTACCGGATATATTGCAAAAACTCTCCAAGCAATTCAAAGGGTGCCTTTATGGGCTCATCTTCCGTGGAGTCACTGGAATCTGACTCTTCATCAGATGATGCATCTTCTCCATTTACTTCTACATCATTTTGTTTCTGAAATAAAACTATATGGAGAATATGCTCAGAAACTGAACACAAATCGTCAATTCTGAATGTTACACCAAGCCAATATTTATGCTTTGTTATATGTTACCATAACTGTCCCACGCAAGAGAAAATTAAAACCCACTGATTCCAGTCCATACATACTGGTCCATATAGTTGGGCTACTGGCCTCAACAGTCAACACAGGTGAACTGAAGAGGAGGCAAGAGGTTTTTGCCCCAAATGTTTGTTTATCATGACTCATTTTACACCAAATATAATTTATTAATCAGTAAGTTCAAGCAAAACATTCCCTTTGTTTGCAAGTTAAATCCCTGTTTGAACTCATCTGGATGCAAAACAGGGCAAAACGTCTATGTTGGCATTGTTTCACAGGCTACAGACATTCTTATCTGTGTTTTAATGAGTTGTGCAGATGCACCTTTAGTGCAGATCCATCGCCACTGGAGGTTTGTCGTACCAGACCATTATTCATATTGCAAACTGCATTTTTAGCTTTCTATTTCAATACAAAACAATTGCGGTTATACCTATATCATGCAGGTGGGCATAGCACAAAATACTTTATTGAAAATCAGGCAAGGATTGATAAAATTTGTACAAAATCTAATTTGGAAAAATTGAATCTTCTGATGTTTACATTAGTCATTCACTGAAAATAATGCAAGACTTTCTCTATGTTCTTTTTAAGGGTTGGCTGACTTGTTGACCTCACCATCATTTTACCAATCTGCGTATCTTTTTTATTGAACCAAGCCTTTTTATACCTTGCAAAAAATACAATGGAATGATTAATTGGCACTGTGAAGAAGTCAAAAAACTTTGTTTGCCCCACCAAATACTTTCGTCTTGCTATTTTTACTGAGGTTCGATTCCAATGATGAAAGTTGCCACTGCATGCGATGTGTGATTTCTAAAACAGCACTATCCTGGATAGAGACCTACTTCATGGGTGGATATTTACACCTTGTCCAATGAGCCATCTATTGCTTCTATAGATCTATTTCCACGGCAGGTAAAAGCAGTGGTCAAGCACTGTTTTGAAGATATGTATTTTTATTTCAGACAGACTTGGGCAATTGTAATTGCATATGTTTAGCTAAAAATAGTCACCCAAATTTTACTATGCTGATTTCAATGAGTGCAATCACTTGCAAAATGTTCTGCATTAGAAAATTTTGTGTGAAAGTTTTTACTTGTAAAACAGATAAATCAACAAAATAAGCACCACAACAAGGTCTTGAAACTTGCATTCTACTTGGCATGGTTACTTACATACCCATGTGGTAGCATGCCTAATGCACTTTAAATTCAAAACAAAATTGTAAGTGACAATTGTCAAAATGGAAAGTATAAATTTGCATAATTATTTGATCTTGTGCAATCTTGAAACAGAAAAGCAACATTGAGTTGAAAGATTAATACTCCCACCATATTTTAAATAACCACATATTAAAAATGATCTCACAAAAACTAAGAAACCAGTTTACAAAGCCTTAGCCTGCAGATTTTACGAACAAATTTATTTATTCTTTTTTATATTAAAAAATAAACAGTGCATCAAATCTACTAAAAGATTGCCATAGTTGTTTAGCACATTAGACAGCAAAATAAATTCTAGAATGAACGTTGTTTTTTTTCTAACATTTTGTTCAGTTGCATGATCAACAAGTCATCACAATGCTTTTCTACATTTCTCTACAAAGCCCATCTACTTCCAGCAAGGATTGGTAAAGTTTCAATTTGTTAATAAACAATACAGTAGCCCTTTTTCCAATATTTTCCACAGGCATTACCAAAATTTTGCAGACTAGCAATGTCATATAATCAAAAGTTTTTTTAACACCACAAAATTCCAGCATATGCTTACTGAAAGTTTTATTTTTACCTGCTTCAGTTCACTATCATCACATTGGACAAAGTGATGTAATATATTATAAAAGGTCTCTGCTATACCTGCTCTTATACTTTTTCAGATTAATAGCCCATGAAGAACAAGTTTGACCTAAAAAGCCATTTGTCTTAAGATCAGAAAAACATGAAAGATCAGTATCTTTGATGGACTTCTATTGCCATTTTGTTGAGTCATCTGAGACATGTGCTAACTTATTTTTCTATTGTTTAAAAACAGCAACATAATACAAAATAAGGCATGTCCAGATCCACTATAAAAACATAAATACACAAAAAATATAAAATTATGAGCAAAATCAACCACATTGGAAACACTGATTTTTTGTCTACAAGTAATTAACTAGCCATCTCATTTCTTCTGTTGGTGGCTAGTTATATCCAAAAAACTTTCAAATAACACCACAAGTAAAACAACTGCTGTAGTACCTAAGTCAAAGATTGTAGATAAAGTACAGGGATATTCAAATTGGGATATTGAATTTAATGCTATCCTGATTTTCACACCACACGTTTTGTAGGTAACTGTAACATGGCAAGTAATCCACAGAGGTTACTTATAATTTTGCTTAAAACCATTGCTTACTGTTATTCCATTAGGTTTCTCAGTTGGCTTCTCATCAAGCACAGTTTCCTTCAGTGATTTGTTAATCATAGATTGGGCTTCACTTTCGTTCACTTGGTTCCCAACTTCAGGTGTGACAGACATTCCCTTCACCAGTTGGCACCAACATATATTTATGCCAATTTATTTCAAAAGTTGGCTAAAATTCAAGAATTCCTTTAACAAAAAAGTCAAAATTAATGTTACAAAGCTGAATGTCCAAACTAGCCTTTACATTAATGCAGCTATGTCCAACCCACGACCCACATGCAGCCCAGATGAAGGTTTTGTGCAGCCCAGTTTAGGTTTTCGCTGTAGTAAAAGCATCCCACATACTAACAACTTATCCTTATTTTGATAATCTTGAATTTGACATTTTTGTAGCAGGTGGTCCTCAGTGCCACTTTATCACGTCTGTTACCATTACAGGTAGTATTCGAACGCTTTCTGGATATTAGCTTTAGCTAAATTTAGTTTTCGAAGATTAAAGTAGGCCATTCAATTTGCAGCCCTCATCAATATATGTTATTCAATGTGCAGCCGTGGTTAAGATAGTGACATAATTTTTGGCCCAGTAAGCCATTTGGGTTGGACATAACTGCATTAATGGTGTTTGTATTTAAATTTAGTAAACATAAAATCTTGAAGCCTCATGTTCCAAAATTTTTAGACTATCTCATATTTAAAAACTAATGCAATGAGGAGGCAAAAAATAACTGATTGATGCATAGAAAAGACTTCAAAAATATATGTACTATTAGTGGGCTAAGTTAGTTTTAATTTATATGTGACTGCACTAGATAACACTTTATAAAGGTTGTTAAAGAGATGAGCAAGAAACAGAAGATTTATTTATTATGAAGGATGTCTTCAAAAATAATAGTGGTAACACATAAATCAACAACCAAGTTTTGCTACAGTAGTGAGTGCATTTACTACTGCATCATACTGTTGCAATCTGTCCGCTGGCATTGCATTTAATATGCGATTCACCACGAACAGGATGTGCGCAAAGAGCAACACCCATATATACGTGGTGCGAACAAGCAATAATAGAGTAATCATGGCATGTGATCTCTATTGTTGCTTGTTGCCACAGTGTGAAAGCTTTGCGCACTTGCTGCTCGGGCTTTCCGATTGCATAAAAATAGTGCTGTGACCAGGATGTGAAGGTCATGCCAGGTGCAGCCTTTACAAAAAGAACGTGCGATCAGTGCAGTTTGTTGTAAAAAGGAGGAGATGTTGTTGCAACATGTCTGTCGGAATTGCGTTGAATATGTGATTCACCACAAACGGGATGTGCGTGAAGAACAACACCCATATATACATGGCGCGAACAAGCAATAATAGAGTGATCATGGCATGTAATCTCTATTGTTGCTTGCTACCACAGTGTGAAGCTTTGCGCTCTTGCCGCTCGGGCTTTCTGATCGCATCAATACTTTCAGTATCATATTTTTCTGGCCTCATCTTACAGTGCATAAATAATTTCTAATAATATTTACAACTTGACAATAAAAAGCATAGTGAAATTACTTTTCAGCACTCAAGCAATAAAGGTTTACTGAAATCATTCGTTTCACCTTCTCTAAATAAATTACTTGATTCAAAGCCAGTTATGAGATACATGATTTTATGGTCAAAGATATTTAAAACTAAAACAATTTATGACAGATATACCCACAAAACACACTGGTGAGACCAAATTTTACAAAATTTGTAAAAATAAAAAGTCATCTAATATATTTTAAAGGTTTTCATTCTTCACAATTTTCTATTAAAATGGCAAATGTTAGCTTCTTTAGATTTTTAAAATTGCACCACAATAATCACATTAAGTTACTTGGCATACAAGCAACATTAACACGCAAATGTAAATGCTATTTGTCCTGGATGTCACAGAAGAAATTTAGCACAAAATATAAAAAATCTAAACATTTTGAGTAAAACATGTTGAAAACCAAACTCAGCAACTTGATTTTGGAAGGATCCTGTCCTCTTTGGAATGATCAAAATGAAAAGTAATAAGATAATCAGAACTGAAACTTGTAAATTTCTTCAACCAATGTAATAGTGCATGGAGCAAGCTTGCCTGATTTGAGCGCACATTGATCACAATGTAAAGCTTTCAAACTGCAAAGGCACCAAACTTAATTTTTGCCATGAATACAAAAATAGTTTCATGAATTGTAGTGTCTATTTTGCCGCCAACAGCAAAATCTCTGCTGAGGCTATTTTACCATTCGAACTGTATTCAGCTTTGTGCACATATAACGGTGTGTTCATGATCCTAGCAGTATGGTGAACCTGGTCGAGTGGGAAGTGTCTATTCCTGCCATGTGAGTGGTTGTCAGTTTGGCTCTCAGCATTGTTGCTTTGGCTTTGCTAGTGGAGATAATACTTGCTTTGAGAAGGAGTGCTTTTTATATACTTTTTAAAAAAGTTACGAAAACCAGACACAGGTTTACATTTTGGGTGAGGGTTTTACATCACGTGACAAGTACGATATGCTAATCCAAGTGTATTGTCCTTGTCACATGACCAATTGTGTTCAGCTAATGCCAAAATAGCTCCAGCAGTGCTATTACCACTGGCGGCTGCTATTACCACTGGCGGCAAAATAGGCACTGTCTTTATAAACTTACAAATAAAACTAAGTATTCAAAATGATACATCAAAACGATCAAAATAATGTCAAGAAAATCTTCATA
>Ga0210059_1012776_pt1 | contig 12635 bp, 8 predicted proteins | sample Ectturendosymbi2_FD_188042 | JGI IMG/M metagenome (GOLD analysis project Ga0210059, IMG submission 188042) | Ecteinascidia turbinata endosymbiont from Florida, USA - Sample 2 (SPAdes) (version 2) | ecosystem: Host-associated > Tunicates > Ascidians > Unclassified | place: Key West, Florida...
ATTTTGCCGATCAATTCAACTCCGCGGCCTTTGCGGAGACTAGTTACTTGATTAAAAATAAGCGAGGATAAAAAGTGATTCTTGAAATCATTTTGAAGCACTATTTTGAAATCTGGTCAAATGATGTACGTTTCAAGCGACGTGAAACTTACAAAATTTTTTACTTGCACGCCAACGGCACTTCGTAGCATTAATCTGCAAAAATTCGGTTCAAATATCGTCTGTTCTGAGATAAATACGAGCTAATGTTTCACGAAAAAGAGCTGATACGCTTTCATTCAAAGGCCTGTGAGAGGTCGATTCACGTCCCAATTCTTTTTAAAAAGTAAAGGTTAAAGCTTTATTTTAAAATAACAATGAAACCGAAGGTTAAATATTCAGTGAAACACAAAACCGCTTTAGTTTTGAATTACAATACAAAATTCACTAACCAATTAAAATACTTTCATTGCGATATTACAGTAGTAACGTGCATTTGAAAAACGGACAAAGGGGCTTTGCACGGATGTACTGTGGCAATAAATGCTCCACGATACACAATGCGAGACATATTCGGTGAAATTTCCTGCTTTTCCTTTGTGCAAACTTTGCATTTACCAAACACTATGTTTAACACTTACTTTTTTTCAGACAGCATAAGACAAGGGAACTATTTAGGCAGGAGATCAAAACGCTATATAGGCAGGAGATCAAAGAAGAACTATATAGGCAGGAGATCAAAACGCTTTTTTTGGAAAGTGTAGGACAGGGTTCCCATACCCAGGGATACATTTACCTATCTGAAGGGGTACATTTAAGGTTAGTAATAGAAGGATAGACAGATGTATATATTATTTATTTCCAAATATTTATATAAATATCAGTGAATTTTATTTTCAATAATAATATACCTTTATAGTTCTAAAAAATCTTAAAAGTTCAATTAAAAGGTTAGTGGATGTAGGTTATTTTGCTAAGCGTTTTTGTTATAAGAAATTTTAGGGGTACATGCTTATCTGTGGAAATGGTAAAGGAATACATGGTCTCAAAGAAAGGTTGGGAATCCCTGGTGTAGGATGACACATTTTGTAAAACTAAGTCACTAATTTCATTAAACCACTTACGTGGAGGTATCACCACTTCTGCCCTGAAACAATTAAAGGTTTGACGAATTACCTCTAGGTTTTGCAAACTTTGCAAGATATACAAAGTTTTCCACTCCAACGATGGTGCCATATTTACTATCTGAGGGCATACTTCCATGGGTACAAGTTTATCTATAATTTCAATCTTAATTTCGGCAGTGTGCTGTGACATCTATCACCACCATGTTATTAGCCAAAAGCGAAAAAAATTGGGTGGATGATGGCAAAAACAGCTGGTGAATCATCAACAAAAACATGTTAATGGCAAAGGAATTGCGCAGTAGCTCTGTGGAATTATAGATTGCATTTAAGTCTTGCTAATTTCATGTTCCAAATTTTCCACCAATTGCTCACATTTATCTAAACACTTTTGCACTTGGTTTACAATTGTTTTTCTTTGCAATTTTGCATCTTCAAAGGTACAAGACAATACCATGCCATCCATAGTTTCCAGGTGCTTCATTAGCTTTTCAGAGCAGGCACACGTCTTTTTCCTGATCGCCTCTAATGCTTTTATTTTACTGTCATCTGGAATGAACCCTTTCAAAAGGCTGTCTGCTTGACGCTGCAGTTCTTCAAATATTTTTAAACTTGAATCTGCTTCAGTGTGGATGTTCTCCAGCTGCTTTAGTAATTTTTTCTCTTCTGCATCATAGCGTCTTCCAATGACCATAATCTTGGCTCCACCTTTTATGTTAAATTGATTTAAACTCTGAGATGGGTCTTTAGAGATTTTCAGACCTTTGTAGATCAGCGTCTGTTCATCTTGCTTTATTTTGGTTAAAGTTTCGACAACGCACATCAAATCGCTTACAGGATCATTTGCATTGATAGTTATTTTGTGTCTGGAAGCACCACATATTAGGAATATATCCATTAGATAAAAAATGTTTCTTCTCTGCAGAGTTGAGGAGCTTTTTTGGAGGTTTTTGTATAAGATATAGGATGAACGTACACTTTTATGCACCTGAATAAAAGTAAAAAACAAACAAAACGTCAAAACGCCTTGCATGAAAAAAGCTAAAACAACTTATTGTGAGGTTGAAAAATGCAGCTTAATTAGTTCATGTTTATCATGTAACACAGGAAATGTTAGAAGAAAAACGTAAAAAAGATAGGTTTTACCATAAGAGAACTGCCTATTGGTTTTACAGCAAGTGTTGCAATCAGAGAGCATGAGTGGCAAGCACGCAAAGCTTCACACTGTGGCAGCAAGCAACAATAGAGACTACCTGACAAGATCACTCTCTTACTGCTTGTTCATACCACTAAGATATGGCTGCTGTTCTTAGTGCACATCCTGTTCATGGTGCAATGCGCATTCAACACTGCACCAACAAGAGGTTGCAACACAAGACAAGTAAATATGTTTGACAGAAGCAGAAAGGAAATATAACTTTATGATGCTAGTAGTATCCAGACGATCCATGTCTTTGCAACCTAACGTTTAAAAGACTGACCTATACACAGTTCTGGATGGTTGTTTTATGATTAGCATCACTTAAAAATACAGCTATTACCACCAAAGGTCATAACAAGATATAACTTAAATACTAGGCTCAGTGAATCTGTGAGTGCACACACAGATGAAATAAATGCTAGGAGTTACACCAAAAACCGAACATAGGTTGAGGAGTGTTTAATTTTCTAAAACCTCCACTTACCATAAGAGAAATTCAAATGGCTGGGTTAGTATTGCTGGTCTCTGAAACACTAGTTCAGAACGGCCTTGTTTAAAATAAATCAACTTTGGAAAGAAAACAAAATTTTACTTCTAGAACATCTTTACAAATTTTTTAATTAATCTAATTGATTAGTCTGTGAGATTCATTTTTGGTTGTTTCACAGTATTATAAAATCTGAGTGATTATTTAAACTTTAGGTTATTTTTCAGTTTAAATTTAGTTGGTATACAATATTAGTACCACAACATTTAGGCAATCTGCAGTATCTTAACTTTTGTTTGCAGTGGATGTATGCACGAAGAAACTTTGCTGTGTGCTCATTATTTGCTTGTATAACAATAAACAAGAGGCCGTGTCTATTTTGCATTCAGTGGCAAATGCACTGATGGAGCTAATTTGCCATTAGCTGAACCCGACTGGTTGAATTGGTCATGTGACAAGGATGATACACTTGGATTAGCATATTGTCCTTGTCACATGATGTAAAATCTTCAGCCTAACTCTAAATCCTAACCCTAATGTAAAATGTGTCTGGTTTTCAAAGCATTTTCCAAAAGTACGTAAAAAGTACTCCTATCAAAAATGTCATTTCTACTAGCAAAGTCAAAGCAACAATGCTGAGAGCCACACTGACAACCACTTGCACAGCAAGAATAGACATTTCCCACTTGACCAGGTTCACCATAATGCTAGTGTCATGAACATAGCGTTATATGTGGACAAAGCTGGATACGATTCAAATAACAAAATAGCCCAGCAGAGCTTTTGCCGCTGGCAGCAAAATAGACACTATACTATCTAGAGAAGAATAAACACATACAGCAAAGGAATAGAAAAGAGTCTTAATCAACAACCAAAGTGAAGATTCATCCACCACATCTTCAACAAGAGAAATAGCATGCTGCGATGCTGGCATAAAACATTTCATTGTTTTGTTTTAAATCTAAACCATTCTGAAAAACTGCTATTTCAAAAATGCTCAGAATAGCTCAGATGGTTAAGGTATATTATAGCATGGGACAAAAGAAAAATATGCTAAAACTATATCCATAAAATCCAAAAAACGTTTGACTGGTAAAGAGGCTCGTTTAAGCATTCAGTTAATATAATAGATGTTGCTTATTAAAATCCACCTTAGGACCAGTTAATTTTGGATGTAATATGCAATGGTTTTAAAAATTAGTGCACCTAAAGCAACATACCTAAGGGCAACATATAGCCAATTACTCTGATGTACTTATTCAACACAAAAATCATAATGATGATGCTTGTTTAAGTAGATACATCCTTCTGAGATTATCATGTACTTATACTTTTATAGCAAGAAGCACATCCGCACCTGAAAATGCAACAATCCTTCAGGTGCAATGGTAAAATTTTTGAAAACAGTCCAATCAGATGGCTAATTTGTTCATAAAAGATCATTATTTGCTCACACTGAAAAGAAATTTGCCTTGGGAATCCAAAATGAATTAATAAACTGGAATCTTGACGTTTCATCCAGTAATTTTAGAATGGAAGATACATGGGAAAACTGCATCAAGTTGCATTAGATTTAACATACAAATGCATTTAGCACATCTGCGTATATATTAATTGGCTTCCACTCTCAACAATAATGGTGCAAATCATCCTGTTTATCATTCAACATTAATCTCAATTTGTACAGTCATTATGTGTGTAAAATAACAATTAAAAACAATATGTTTTGAAGCATGGTTAATGAATCTGTTTGTTCTTGGAAACATCCAAATTCTGAATTTGATTTCATATGCTCAACTTTTTTTTCTGCTTTGATCATTCTGAGGTGAACTGAGATAGCTATGGTAACAGCAATTCATGGTATGAAACTGATGGACAAAAAGAACAATGATGAATTACTGAACATGCTGGGATTAAGAGAAACTTTTCATGAACATGGTTCCGGCTTCAGCCTCAGAGCTTTTGATTTTCATGAGTATGGCTCCAGCTCCATAGCTCTACTTTTTCATGGCTCGGGCTTCCGTTCGTTTTCATAAATTAATATTTTCACGTGTCTTGGTGTGCCTCAAGTTGAATGGAAAATGAATTATATCAAGTACACAAAACTAAGAGAATATACCAATCCTTTTTGAGTAATTTAATCTGGAATTTTTTTGCAAGCAGCCCTCTTACCAAGAGGAATTTGGCAAAAAAATAACAATCACAGGTTCAGACAATTCAGAGAACAGTTACTAGTGTTGCGATCGGAAATCCTGAGCGGCATGTGCGTAAAGCTTCACACTGCGGCAGCAAGCAACGATAGAGTTCACATGCCATGATCACTCTCCACGTACGCTAGTTGTTACGTTCAATCGTTCACAAGTTAATATTGGCAGAGCCTCCACACCACGATCACTCTTTTATTGCTTGTTTGCGCCACATATATGTATGGTGTTGTTCTTCACGCACATCCCGTTCGTGGTGAATCACACAATCAACGCAACACCACCGGAGAGGTTGCAACACTAGCACAAACTTACTTAGATAATGGTTCATTTAAACAATTCCTAGAAAGGCAGTTGCTGGTTTTGCTGTCAATGCCTGTGGACCTTTTGTTATGTCTTACGACCAAAATCAAGAAAATGGCTGATTGGAAATCTACATTTGCGTCTGAGCATTTAAACACAGACCAGTCCCAATCAACCAAGTGTTTTGCACTCGTTGCATGTTTTTCGCCTGTTGCAGTCTTGGCGATTCTAGCTAATAGCGTTGCCTGGGCAAACCACACAAAAAGGGCAAAACACATAGTCAATTCCCTCTCTCATAATGTGTATTCTGTAAAGGAAGTGGCTACTGAACCACCCATGGACCTCCTTGTGTCAAAACTTATTCGACCATCCCACCTCGCATGACACAGTTTGAATAAAGCTGTCAGTTTGTCATTCAACCAGCGTCGATCTGGCAGGTGGCAGCCTATGGGATAGGTTACAAGTCTACCATGTCAATGGTTCAGGGTTCGCCTCTCGGCATGGCACCTTACGTTTTTGTAAGGTCTGCTTGCACATTTCAATTCGTGGGACCATTTTTTCTTTTCTTTTTTCAAAACTTTCTAACTTTTTCTTTAGGGGTTAGGTTTAAGGGCTCAAGTTAGGTTAGTGTTAGCTTAGCGTTAGGTTAGGGTTACAGTTAGGGTTAGGTCTACCTTTTGTGTTTACTTTAGTAGAAAAAAACAAAAAACAACAGATAAATACAACCAAAAAAATAAAAAAACACAATAGACATCAACACAGATGATGGTGGGCAAGCAATGGGCGAAGAGTTGATACATGTACAGATGAGCAGGTGAGGCAAGCATACAGGTCAAGGAAGTGACCAGCAATAAGGGTTATGAGGCAGAGAGCAAGCCATTTTAACACAACATTTCATTACAAAAACAAGTAGCAAGAGCAGAAAACAATGTTTATACATTCAAATCGTGAAGAAATGCAAATTTTCCCAAAGACCATAGTGGGGTGGGTTGCACGGTTGAGTTGTTCCCAACCAGATGCATGGTGTCACCACATGAAGTTGAAGAGAGAAGGGTATGGTCAGGTTACAAAAATATTAGCAGTAAGCATTATTTATTCCAATAAGTGTTAGGTACATGTAAAACAAAATATGTTTAGTAAGTTAGAGAAGTATTTAGTCCTAAGGTATAGTTTCATGAAACGTCACGACTTATCTAAGATGTGAACAAACCACTTACTTCAGAAATATACTGTAGCTGGTGTCATGTCACTGACACTGTCACTCAGCTTTATATGATTGTGGGTCTAGGAATTAGGCTGAAGTCAATGTCTGTGAGATCCTGGAGGTGGACATCACTTCGTTTGCCTCAAAATCCTTGTATTGCAGCATGGGTGCTCCTCAAAAGGGCAAATCTGAGCTTTATCCTTATGTATGTTATGACAGATGCTTATGGCTCCCTGCGTTTTTCAGTTATTTTTTTCTGCTAGTCTTTTGTTGACTCTGTTGCATTCTGGTGCCATCCGTCCCTATGTTTCTACAAAGCCTACTGCATTCTCCTCGTGCATTACTGTCACGTTACAGGAGATCGCCAAGTAAGGTTTCAAATTTAAAGATCCATCAATGGTTCTGTAGCCACAGCCTTCTTTAAAATATGCACGTATTTGGGTGCCCTGTGAAAGACAGATATTCGTCAGCAGTGGACAGGGTTGATTGATTTGAATCATTTGATTTAAATCAGTTATTTAAATCACGCAATAAAAATCAAGATTTGAATCACACATTAAAAATAAGAAAACATGTCATTTCACAGCTTTGTGTGATGTCTACGACACATTTAATTAGCATTCCAATGGGTTTTCACATAGCCTATATACATGGGCACAATTTTGTTATAAAATGTGGGGGGGCACATAGGCGTAGCCAGGGGGGCCAAAGGGGCCATGCCCTCCCAAATTTTTAGAAAACATGGTCCTTGTGTGTTTTGCGAGCCTTTTTCCAAACAAAATAGCGTTATTCGCCTAATATCAAACATTTTGGCCCCCTCAAATTTTTGGGCTGGCTACGCCACTGGGGGGACAGCTTAGTGTGAAACCAAGGTGGTGATCGGGTTGATGCAGAAGTTGTTTTATATATACAGTTTCCCTATTTTATTTCTAAAGGTGTTTTGAGGGCAACACCAATCACGCTTTTTCCTTGCAGATGATTTACATATTCATATACTTAAATTTGTTGCTGGACACAGTACTGTACTCCAGCCTGCTTCCATTAATATCGTATCTGGATGTAAACAAGCACAGCAATATAGTAGAACACATCAATTGGGTTTTTATCAGAGCTGTCAGTTGGAGTGTACAAAATCCTGAATCGCATTGGTCGCAAGTGCATATCACTCTTAAAGTAGAACACTTCAGTTTTCATGCATTTTATAAGAAGTGTGGGTTACAGCACGATTTGATATCTTGTTCAAGATGATTAACATTACAAAGACGATATTTTTCTTGCACATTTCCATTTTTTGAAAAAGCTACAATTCTTTTTAATGCTAATAGGCATTATGCATGCAGCCCACCCCTACCAAAATCTCAATTGATATCCTCTTATCAGCACCAATAACATTTGGCCTTAAAATTATCGTAGCCCGCTTCACAAATTGATTTCAATATATTTTTACTGTTGGTGGGTGGAGGATGTATCCTTTCAATCTCCCCTTGTTGGCCCCTGCATACATACCTACACAGAGTTGTAAAAAGGCCTCATTTTGAAGCCTGAACCCAGTCCGAGCCCGAAGTTACAAGCTCGAACCCGGCTCGAGCCCGACATTTATTTTTGAAGCCCGACTTAGGCCTGAAAGCCAAATTAACTGAGGGAGTCAAGATATGCGCAACTGCAGAGTAATAAAAAACGTGTGCAGGTGTAGTAGCAGGTACACAGTTTATCACATCGAAAATAGCAACCACCTTGACCAAAACATTGGCATAATCTGGCACAAACGTAGCATGTTAGTCAACGATAATACTGCGGAATATAATGTTTCTCAAGAAAAAAAGAAACTATCACAAAATTATCTACGATGGCACCATAGGCATAAAAGAAACTTTCTAGGATGGCTCTGTAGATATGAAAAGCCGGCTTGTAGGCTTCAAAACAAGCCAAAGAATCGCATGAGTGATTGATCTTTTCGACGCAACGCCATCGTGTGCTAATTTCCTCATCCCTGTCGCCTTCTCAAAAACAGTATGAGACTATTCCCAGCAGAGAATAAAAACACAGCTGTATTTGCAAACACAATTAGTCTTAGAAAAATTCCAAACACTTCGCTCACAGAAGTCACCGCAGTGAGCACAACAAATCTATGTCACGAAAGAAAAAAGTCGTTACTCTTAAAAACGTTTGTATGCAGGCCTGAAATATTTTGACAAACTTACACACGAGCCCAGCTCAGCCCGAACCGAAAAGCCCTGCCAGACTTATTACTCTGCACCATGTCAAAAGTTTCATTCTAAGAGTTCTGCTTGCATAACCACACAAAAATATATTTGAGATTAAATCAAAATGCACAACGGTGAACTGGCAAAAAAGTATCAAGTTTATATCTGTAAAGCAAATGTTTCCCACTTGGATTACAGCACCAAACACGAAAAAACATACGGGAAATGCCACAGAGCTTCTAGGGAAGCAATTTTGAAAAAATTGAAGGGTAACCAGGCCCGCAACCAGGCAATTGCCCCCGCTTAAGAGACTTTCCATTGAAGATGTGCTCCCCATGTTTGTATTTTGCGAAAAGGCTTTCTCAGTTATAAAGCAATTGAAAAGCGACACGAAACAGAATGGTTGATGAAACCTACATGCATGCTTGTGTCTGCTGACTACAGAAATTAAAATGGACATTGACTTCATAACCAAAACCAAGAAAAAATATGTATTGTTAATTTGTTGGTGTGTTGTGTATCTTTCTTCCAGCAGAAAATATCTATTTTGAGTCGCAAACAAACAGAAAACTTAAAAATTACCCTAGAATTGAAAATTGCGTTAGGTGTGCAGCAAAAATTAGGTCTATTAGAACAGCAAACGAGTCTTTTAACTACAATGGAGTTCCTCTTTTTGCGGCCAGCAAATTTATCCTCAAACCGTAATGCAGCCCCTCATGTTTGCATCATTAAATGATACGTTGTCTGTTCCTGAATACGTGACAGCCAATGCTACAGCAAAGCCAGTTACATTTCTGCACGAAACAAATCATGGCTGTACTGTGGCCTCTCACATGTGCAGCTGTAATATTCTCAAAAGGAAATAACCTTTCTAACAGTATACCACACAGGGTAAAATGTCAGACAGAAGCAGTTAAACGTCTTTCACGGTCTCTAGAAACTTGAAACATGCTAAAAATTATTTCATCGAAGCTAAAAATTTATAAACTAAAAGAATCAGTGATACCACACCAAATTTCTGTTTCAACATGGCTATGTGTGGCCTACCATCTAACATGAAAAGCTCATCACACAAAACGTGACAAACATCACTTTTATTTTTGAAACCTCACCAAATACAAAACCTAAAGAGAAAAAAGTGGGGGGACATGGCATATGTCCACCCTCATCTGAAAAAGTGGGGGGACACGTTCCCCATGTCCCCTACCAAATTGCGCCCATGCCTATATAGCAGGAATTCCCAACCTTTCTCTGAACATGTATCTCTTTGGTATTTCGATAGATGACCATGTACCTCTAAAATTTCCTATGACAAAAAGCCTGAGTAAAATATTAAAATTCTACTGAATTTTTAATAGAACTTTTAGAATCTTGAAACTATAAAGGTAGATTCCATTTTCATGTCTCAAATTTAATTTGTTGCAAATGTACAATAAATGTACCCTGCAGATAAGCAAATGTATCCCAGGTTGGCAACCTCTGGTTTACAGTATTAGTGTAGAAAGTCAAAAATTCTTATGACGACACAAGTTGAATCCATTTGAAGTTTTATCAATCATATCAACTGTGAGGTCACACGGAACAAGACTTTTCGGTCTGGCCAATTCGGTCTGGCTGTTTTAGTCTGAGCTGTTTCGATCATGGGACATTTTGTCTGGGCGTTTCAGTCTGGGGAAATTTCGGTCACGACATTTCTGTACATAAACAACTTTACATTTCTTTTATTAAGTGATTATAGGCAGGCAAAATGTCACGCTAGCCGGTGTTATACCAACTCCCTTTGAGGAGTCATGATTGCTATTAAATCTGAATTGTAATTGTGACTTGGAAGAATTTGTGTTTAATTGCAAAGTGTTGATAATGATTTAATTTGCTTGCTGATGATATAATGTACATTATATGTTGATGCTGATTAACTGTTGGATCTTGGATGATGTTTGTAGTTTTTTTTTAATTTAAAACTTCTCATTGATTAAAGTATGTTTGCATTAAAATGAGAACATGTAAGATTTCTGCAAGATTTCATAGTCTGACTAAAATGTTCCCAGACCGAAATGGCCCCAGACCAAAACAGCCCAGACTGAAATGGCTCAGACCGAATCGGCCAGACCAAAAAGTCTCGTACTTAAGGTCACAGATTCTACGCCATGTAACTGCAAAAATGACATATGGGCTAAAATCACTAACCCTTGCAGGATCAAAAGTCATAACTGTTAGAATGTCATAAGTTTGAAAGTGCAGATTGGTATAAAGTGAAAATTGCATTTAAATTTCATCAAACATGAAGGCTGTTGACTGTAAACATAGTTATAGAACATATTTTTGATTCATGAAACAAATATATTATTATTATAGGTCTTTAATATTTTATGCATGTGTGCCATGAGTGTCAACGAAATTATTAAATTGGCAGTTTCAGTATTGGTATTTCAATAAATATTTGATTTTGCTCACTGGTACTGGTGTTATGAACTTATTTGCATGAAGGGATTTTGCATAAGCGCAAAAAAATTTGAATGAAAGTTTTGCTATTTCTGGTCAGGGTTGATTGATTTAAATCATTTCATTTAAATCGGCGATAAAATCAACAAAAACAAGCAAACAATCATACGCAGTTTTAAAGTCTTGTGTGATTTGTATGACACTTTTAATTAGTATTTTAATGGGTTTCACTTATGATTATAGAAGGCAGAGACTTCTTATGACAACACAAGATATAAAAGCAATTAAAGTTTTATCAATCTATCAATTGTTGCTGTACAAGAAGAAACACAGCACAAAAACTTATATTAAAACAAACTCTTTAATTAAAATTATAAATTACTACTTGTTTGGTGGCCAACCTGTCTTTACCAAAAAAATCCAGATCTTGTCCCAAAAAAAGCCAGATAGCAGTTTTAAGGCATTAACACATTGACCCATATATGCATAACCAAACACAAAACAGACGTTAAAACTCGTTAGAAACATTGCTACAATACTATTTAACTCATCAGAAGTTTTTTTTGATCTTGTGTAATTTAAGATGTAATCAAAAATAAAATAAAATAAAACAAACACAATAATTCATAGACATTAACTTAACACAGATGATGGTGGGCAACCAATGTGTGAAGAGTTCATACGTGTACAGATGGGCCTGTGAAGCAAGCACACACAGGTGAAGGAAGCAAGCCTGAAGCAGCAATAAGGGTTATGAGGCAGAAGGCAATGCATTTTAACACATTTCATTACAAAAACAAGCAGCAAGGGAAGAAAACAAAGTTTATACATACAAATCATGAAGAAATATAAAATTACCCACAGACCTGAGATCCTAGTGGGGTGGGTTGCATGTAGGCTATGAGTTGTTTCCAGCAGATGCATGGTGTCACCAAACGAAGTTGAAGAGACAAGGGTATGGACAGGTTACAGTAATATTAGCAGCAATATATTCCAATAGAATAGGTTAGGTATGTGAAAAACAAAATATGTTTAGTAAGTTAGAGACTGAAATTATAGTTGTAACACTGAAGGCTCAGCCTGAGGATCAAACAGTGATAATTGTTGGAACGGAGGATCCTATTAAATATCACGGAACAAAACAACATCACGAGAACAGTTTTACATATCACTAAAGGGAACATAGCATCTGAACAATATCGGAAGATAAATTGATCAAGATTTTCGATCCGATCCATCTATTGTCTTTGGAAAAGAATTACAACATTATCGTTTCTATTTCTTCAAATTACAGACCCGTTGCAGTAGCCACAGTGGTGTCAAAGCTGCTTGAGCACTTCATTTATCTAACATCTCTCCTTTCCTTGGTACCACAGACAATCAGTTTGGTTTTAAGGCTGGTCATAGTACTGATCAATGTACATTTTTGCTAAAGCAAACTGCCTCATACTTTGTAACCCATGGTTCATCTGTGCATGCTGTGTTTT
>Ga0210059_1012778_pt1 | contig 12635 bp, 6 predicted proteins | sample Ectturendosymbi2_FD_188042 | JGI IMG/M metagenome (GOLD analysis project Ga0210059, IMG submission 188042) | Ecteinascidia turbinata endosymbiont from Florida, USA - Sample 2 (SPAdes) (version 2) | ecosystem: Host-associated > Tunicates > Ascidians > Unclassified | place: Key West, Florida...
ATTTTCAAGGGTTTATGGAGATGCCGCAGCATTCCGAACAAAGTTTTACAATGTTGAAGAGTTGATTTCTTCTCCAAATATAACCCCAGCAGATTACAAGGAACTGTTCCCAATGTTTGTCTTTGACGTGACAAAACAGAGCGAAAAACTCAAAAACTCTGTGACTGACATTCAGATAAAGGCTCAGTTTTCAGCAAACGTAGCAGCAAACACAGAAGCTTTTGCAGTTGTCATCAGTGATAAAAGTCTCATTTTCCAGAGCGATGGACAGAAAATGAGTGTTGAATAGTAAAAAAAACTCTTTTTCAACAAACTGATTGAAATCGGATTATGTTTATAGTCTTCAAGGCTATAAACATATTTTGACGAGAGTGCTTTTTCACAAATGAGTATCACACTTTTAGTTTGCTTTTTTCACAAACTATCAAGACATGAAGTACCCATCTTTGGACAAAGCTCCGGTAGATTGAAGCAGCCTCAAACAAATCTTACCATTTGGTGGCAATAAAGGGTTAACACAAAGCACCTTTTTGAACAAAGCTCAGACGGTCCACTCAGGACCAATTCTCACACCGATTGAAACAGCCTTAAACAAATCTAACCATTTGGTGGTGAAAAGAGTTAACACAGAGCACATTGCTTGCAATTTCAAAAGCATTGATTATGTAACAGCAAACCAACCAAAATTCAAGGTAAACCATTACAAACAAAAACAAAAGCAATTATACTTACCTGAATAGAAACACAGTCTTTAACCTATTACCTAACAATTTCTAAAACATTGAACTAGAGAAGCTCTGTGCAATCTTCTTGTGTTCAGATTTGAAAAAACAAATTAACTACACCTAATGGATACTCAATCTCTAAGCAATGAAGAACTCTGAATGTACAATACAAGAAAATAAATTAAATTAAACACCTTTTTACAAATGCAAACAGCTCGAACCAATGCACAATCTTTCAAACGATAAATCAGAAACATGCAAACCAAATCACCCTATGCTAAACTATCTTTCAAACAATTAAGAAAGAAACATGCAAACCCAAGCCTATGCCTAAACTATACACAATTTTTGAAACGATAAGTTAGAAACACGCAAACCTAATCACCCCATACCAAACTATCTTACAAACCATTAAGAAAGAAACATGCAAACCTAAGCCTATGCCTGACAACTTTTAGAGACACTTTGAAACCGACTGCATCAAACTCTGTGGTGAAATAAAACACCGCTGTGCGCGCAATGGCTAAAGTATCCAAACCGTCACGCCTTTTGATAATGAAAAACAACGCATCGGGGCAAAGCTTGGCTTTGCACGCAAAGCTTAAGAAAGTGCATTCAAACGAAACAAGGCGCTTTGCGAACGACTGTGAATCACTAGAAAAAAATTCAATTCAACGATCACAAGCCAAACAAAGCAATCAGCTGAAACGAACAACTTGGCAAACCATCTAAAAGGCAACGGCAGCATGATGGTAAAATACCTAAGCTCACAGGCATTGGAGGGTTTCGACTTTCAGACAAAACCTCAACACAGGCTAACAATCCAACAGGTCGTCTGGCAAAATATAAAACTCTAAGCTCACGGCTTTCAAGGATAAGGACAGACAGAGTAGCCCAAGGGAAGGCAGAGGGGCCCTGGGGTGGGGAATTCCTATGCTATTTTGGGAAGACAGAGGGACCCTGGGAAAGAATATGGGCCTGGGGTGGGGAATACTTCATATGGTTAACTGAGGGTGTTGCGAGAATATTTCTCTGCCGAGCAAAACTTGTCTTCATGCTGTTTACGATCGGCCTATGGCACATAGTGGATTAAAACACTATATTTGTATTGTTTGGAAAATGACAACTTCAGAACGGCATAAATAAGCTCTGTGTCCACTTAATGGATTGTGCTTGTTTGGTTCATAAAATATGTTGTTACTGTTACTATGAACAAAGGAGTTTACGTACAGGTAATCAGATCGACAACTAGACGATATTTTCGAAGGCGGCAACACGGTCCCGCATGAAAATGTATATATCCAAAAATAAACCTACAAAAAACATTAGAAATCAGGGCAATTTAACAAAGAAAACTTCTGAACTACACGAAAGAGCTATAAATTCCAAAAAAAGATCGCAATGCCGTTTGTGCTTTAGAAGAATGTAGGAAAGATCCGAAAGACTTTAATTTCTGTTGAAGATCTAAGGCAATTGTAGAACCAATTTCGGCAGAACAAAAGATAGAGTTTTTAGGGGACACTACACATAATAGTGGTATACTCGCACACTTTTCAGACAAATGGCCAAATAGGTCACACTTGCGTGGGGCCCCAAAAACTAAGATAGCCTAGGACCCGCGTTCCGTAAATCCGTCCCTGCTGTTATGAACAGGTCTGTTACAAACGTGGTCTGTTTTGAACGGAGACCCTCTGTGCTATACCATTAACAGGAAAAAAACTAGTCTTATTTTTCACATAAATGCAATAATTTAACACTAGGTAGAATTTGTTCGAAAAAATTTCGAGGGCTGTTGATTTTTACGGCCGACGAATCCCGCTGGACTCGAAAACCTAGCTCAGTATACCCGTCCACGAGAAACTCAGTGTAAAACAAGTTGTACTAAACGCTTTATTTATATTAACGTTTATCTTATACTTTTTCTAGACAGGGTCCTCGAGGCTGGTCCCCTAAAGACTACCTACCCGAAAGTAAACAGCCAATATCACCAACCCTAGCTGCTGGTGACAGGACCGTTATACCCATATAAGCGGGGATAAGAGTTTATTACACTCATGACAACGAACCAACGACGCTAAAAATCAATAGAATAGGCACACACAAAATGACTTTTACAATATGGCCCCCCTGTGCCAGGATTTTTCTAAGTACAAAATTATAAAAAATTTGACCAGAACTCTGTTTCCTTTTTTGACTTAATTTTTGCTGATTTTTATTAAAGTACAAAACCCTAGAATATTTTGACAGGACTCTATTTCATAATTATATCTAGCATGCCAAGATTTTTACAAAGTACAAAGTTAAGTAATATTTTGACAGAACTTCATCACTTACGGTTTTTACGGAGCATCATTCCACAGCATCTGACTATAAATCAGTATACAATCCTAACTAACTCGAAACCAGAGCCAAAATTGCCGGAACTTTCGTGCCTAGAAAGTCGGCCAAATTCAGTCCTATACTCCTTTGAGTGTTAGCTACAAGTGTATCCTGGTTCACGAATTTGCCAGGCCCCACAAGTTCGCCCTTCGACTGCTAGATCACAACTGCTCTGAAAACGGTCAGAGACGGCCAGGTCAAGACACAATGTTTTTATTCTAATACTCAGTAGCAATGCTAGGTAGCAATGCTTAGTAGCAATGCTTAGTAGCAATGCTTAGTAGCAATGCTTAGTAGCAATGCTTAGTAGCAATGCTTAGTAGCAATGCTAGGTAGCAATGCTTAGTAGCAATGCTTAGTAGCAATGCTAGGTAGCAATGCTTAGTAGCAATGCATAGTATGACATCACCCATACAGTGGAATTCACTTTCTCCCATTAAGTGAAACTTCACATTTGGTATATTCACATACGGTTAAGGGACATAATTCACATATGCTTAAAGAATTCAGTTGCTATTCATGATAACCTTATTATTCCCTAACTAGGGTTCTTGATTCACAGTGGCTTTTACCCCTTAATATTCAAGATCAAAAATTGTTGGTAATTGCATGCACACATAAAGTTTTGGATTATATTTCATTACAATATAGTGAACGATTTACACGACCTTTTCTTTTGGTTCTGCTGGAAAAGGTAAAGGAGTATGCTTTTTCATCACAAATCATTGTTAAACATGTTGGGGTTAATTTTACCCACAACATGATGCACCCTATGTTCAGATGCCCACGGCTTCAAGAAGCAAGCCAGTTCACTCACCGAGAGCACCTTATTAGAACTTGGCCGCCTTACTTGTATGTAGCGTGGGATAGGTCTTGAAGTAGGCTTTGTCTTTGAGGTGCCCTTTCAGTGTGCACTGTGCTTCATGTGTGGTCAGTCAGCAGGGATGAGTGAACATTGATTTGTCATTCCTGCCCATCTCCGGAAAATTTTTCCATATCTACATCCCTTCTTTATATAAAAATTTTGTATCTGATATCCATATCCGAATATAATATTGGTTCAATGCAAAACCAAAACGCCTTGTTATTTTTATGGACAACTCCATGAAATATCGTCACATGCTTATTACTCACATAAGAAATTGTGCTTGAAAACCTGAAACAGTCCTTAACACCTTCACTACCACTGAAACCTGAATGTGTAACAGTGTTACTGGAGGGCAGTTGTTGGCTATTGTTCGATAACGAAATAAGTTACGTTAAATTATATTCACAAGCGAAAAACACTCGCCTGGACTTACGTCATGGTCCTGATGTCGAAAATCGCATGAAGTAAAAGAGACAGGATTATGTAAAAGATTCCTGATATGAGATTTCTTACAGACCCGTGAATCTCGTTAGGCAGCCAGATCAGAACTCTTGTAATGTATGTTGTGTGCTGGAGTGTGAGACGCCAGCAAAAAACGCTTCTGCAATGAGAATAGCAATTATTTTGCTGGAACTTCCTCTGGATCCACCACTGCTTTCAAAAGCTTTTTATGTTTACTGTGTATTGCAAGTCTTCTTTACATTTTGTTGTTTTTTTGTAGTGGGTAACCATGCCTGTTCCTCATCTGATTGGTGCGTACGTCACGTTTATTAGTGCAGTAATTCACTGTTGGATCACAACCTTTATCACATGGAAACAACTGCTTCCGGCCACAGGCTGCAGATGGATAGCTTACGTTCGCACATGCACGCTGGTTCTCTTAACACTATCCGCCATAGTTTGTATCCTTTAACAATTTTTTTGTTTTTAACACTTTATTTAGAGCTTTTTTTGGTAGCAAATACGAAATGGGAGAGATTTGTCAGTGAATAAGTTGTGATTGAAAGTTATTAGTTTTCATCCCTTTCATAGGTAAATTGTAAGATCCTGTTACAATAGTTTAAACTCTCTTCGATTTTTGTAATTTCAGTCTGCTGGGTTTCCAATTATGTTTATTTAATCTAACTATTATTCATCTAAAAAGTTCAAATTCTTATCTTAGTAAGCAATTGCCTTCGGAATGATGCTATGGCGCCCTGCCGTAATGCACCCGGATTGGGAATATGGGGCTTGTGTATTTAAGCTGAAAAATGTATTCAAACAGATGCTTGCCTTCACGGGAAGACTTTCCACTTTTTTCCTGCCAATGTACAGTAAACACTGCATTATGACTACCTCTTCTAAGTAAACAATATAATTTACCCTTCCTACCGGTTTTGTTTCGCCCAGTTTCAAGGCTTATTTTTGCTTTTATTTTTCAAGATCCACAGCACGGTCTTAGGTTCAAGCTAAAATTTTTCTAATAATTGTCTGTCACTTATAGACATAATTCCCAAACTTCGTATGACAATAAGTGGCCCGGGAGTCATTGAGATCCAGAGACAAAATTCTGAGGTCCCAGTATTGAACAAAGGGGCAGGGGGCCAATGACTATAATGGCTCTAGCCAGGGGCGGCATGTTCCAGGCAGGGCCAGATTAACGGGGGACAACGGGGGCAATTGCCCCGGTTCCCCCGCTGAAAGGGGGCCCCCCGTGATGAAATTTATTTGTTTGAAATAAAATACTCGTTTGAAAAATTCCGTGATTCAGAAGCGATACAGGGATACAACTCTATATTATATTACTATGTTGCGTTAAGTAACAAGGGCCCCCAACAGCAATTGATTTCTCTACAAGTTTGACTGTCTGCCAGTCTTAGTAATCGCTATTGAATAGCCTATAAGTATTTTCGGTTTTGTTCAATACAAATATATTTGATTTCCCTGGTAACGTTTTCCTAATACTCGTTCTTTTGGCATGGGTATGACTCTCTACTCGTGCATCAGGACTATTGCACAAATGTCACGAAAACATTACATTTGCGTGCTAAAACTAGTGGTTGCTGCTGTTTAGTGTCAATCAATGTTGCCACTGGGGTCACTCTCGTTAACATCAGAGTGTTGCCTTTTTCAGCATCAGATAACATCAAATTTTTATGCTACGGTTTCACATAAGCTAAATGCTTCAATTAACAAATCTAACAAAGCGCGATTACCCTCGTTGATTCCGAAACAAAGCGAGATATCGCCATTAAATGGAGAAGTCGTTTATAATTTACGCAAAATGTTAGTCTCAACGCAGTGAAGAGAGCTTCTTTAGTTTGAAACGATAACCAAACACACATTAGGGTCAGTGTCTTAACTGACAGGGGGGCAAAAGGCGACTTCCCCCTGGCAAGCTAAATATAAAAACTGGGCCTCCTCCAGTTGACATTTTGATATTTAGTATTCTTTAGATTGTTGTGTTTTGCGTTTTTCGTGGCGTTTTCATGTTTTTATCTAGTACAGACATCCACAGAATCACTGTCTTTCTTAACTTTTTTCTAAGTTTTTGGTTAGTGGGCCCCTACGGTGACCAGTGGGCCCCCTTCAGCTAAGATTTCGCCTCTGGGTCAAATATCTAGTTACGCCACTGATTAGGGTGAGAGATTGATGAAAGAAACTTAAAAATCATGAATCTAAATTATTTTTGTCCTAAAATGAGAGGAAATTTGGAAAACACAACCCAGCCAACATAAGATTTGTCGACAAGACATCAAAAATTTATCTGATAACATCACATCTGATGTCATGTTAAAATATCAGAAGTGGCAACACTGGAATCAATGATCCCGAACCTCTGGTGCAGTCTCGACGTCGCCGCAACCGAACTGCACCTTTTTGTTTCGTCATAAAGGGTAACGTGTGGTGGAAACGCACTTTTCTTCCGATGGTTACTATCGATGTGTTACATCATAAAAATATGAAGCTATTCGCGCCATTTACACCACATGTTATTGCGTAGTCCGTCAGAAAAGGTTTTAATCAGTCGATTCGTAGAACGAAAGAGCAGAAAATGAGGTTGCAGTGTCTAGCTAGCGCAGGCGTTCCCAAACGTTCTCCGTCCATCTATCCCTTCGGCTTTTCAATAGATGAGCATGTACCCCTGAACATGAGCGCCAGAACGATTTTTTTCAGGGAGGGGCCAATAGTGCATTTTCCAGGGGTGGGCCAAAATATTTTTGCAGGGGGGAACAAATGTGGCAAAATTTGATTTTCACCACTCGAAACTAAGAAAACATCTTCTTATCAAAAGATTTGATGGGAAAATGTCAAATTTCAAAATGCTGGAGCGGCCTTGCCCCCCCTTCTGACGCCCATGCCCCTAAAACGTCTTATGACAAAAAGGCTGGGGAAGACAACAAAAACATATTTACCAATACGCATATAATGATTTTTGAAAATAATATTCACTGACATTTAATTTAATATTTTAACATTTGAAACAGACATGAAGTTCATAGAGCCAAGCACAAACTATCTGCACAACACGGATTGATAATGACAGTCACAGAACGGTTTGTAACGGCGTTGGTGGTTGGACCACAGGATTACAGACACTTGTTCGCTGACACTTCGCAGAACTCTGCATTACAGACACTTTCTTAACATAGTTGTTGACTATCTCGTAACACTTGATACAATACTAAATTCAGAGAAGAACACAAAAATAGCATGTTTAAGAAATGGAGTCCAACCCTGGCTAAGGACCGGTGAAGCACGAATGTGTTGTGGCCTGCACATGCTCTCAAACTAACACTGTAACAGCCGGGCACTCAGTCACAAAGTAAAATGCGGTTGCAGTGTTCAAAGAATAAGGACAAATACCAGTAAAAACAATCTGGCTGCATCAAAGTGTGCAACCATACATTGTTGGATTTCTTGTATCGTTCACGAAACAGGTAGGCCTACACATTTTTTTCAATAAGGCCTCTAAAGTAAGTATGTTGTTACAATGAACCTGATGACTATTAACACTGGATAGCCACGGCAGGTTGTGCAGAGCACTACAACCAAAGTTATAGGACACGCAATCTCTGCATGTATGCCTTCCTGAAACATCAAGTGATTTAATAAGACTTCACCAATACAACACTCAGCTTTAATGTTGTTTAGTTCAAGAAATAAATCATAAAAAATACAACCAAAGTATGGACTCAATCCTCCCCCTTGTCTAACCCCATTAGTAACATGAACAGTTCGGACAAATTCATATGTGTATATAATTTGAAATGAATTATGTATAAACATTTTTCCCTTCTATTGTTAACATTAAATGTACTCCTTCACATAAGCAAATGTACCACTAGGGATACATGTATCCTAGTTTGGGAACCCCTGAGCTAGCGCGATGCCGAAACCTGTAATGCCATCAGGAGCTACGAAACACGTGAAGCTTCTAAGAAGAAAAACCGCAATGATCTGGCAGTGTGAGCTAAAACGCCGTTGCTGCATCGCTTTTTCTAGCAAAACTTTCAAGCAGCAACGTTAAAAGCAGTGGCGTTAGCCAAAGCACCTGAAAATTAAGGTGAAAAATCAAGACATTAGCTTGGAAACAAGTTTCACACTCAGTCTGGCTGGCCATATTGACATGTTCTGTTTCCGGTGTTTTTGTTTGTAATCTCTGGTTTCTGCTTGTTGTTTCGGTGAATGTTGTTTCTTGCCGAGTCACTCTCTTGTCTGTGAAATATTTGTTCTTAGTAAAAATACACCCCAGTATTCATATAATAAATTCTCTTCTCGCAGCTAACTGTATGTAAATTTGAGTAAGCACATTTTCGACCACCGGAAAAAACAAACGGGAACCTTGTTAATCAGCGAAAACATAACTTTTACAAACGATGACGTCATGAGTTACGTCATAGGGGCCCCCTACCCTTTAATCCGGCTCTGGTTCCAGGGTGCGGCAAAATCTAGTCGCTTAATTTAGCCAGATATAATTGAAAAGAAGCGTGAAATTCATTCAGAGTGATTTAAACTTAAGCTCTCTCCATTTCACCATCTACCTCCCCACGGGAATTTTCTTTGGCAAATGGGGACGGCAAAGTTTAGTATCGCCATCCATGATTCCAGCCGTATTATGCTCACCACCGCTTCGTCCAGTTGCAAAAGAGCCATAGCCACCTGTCTCGCAATATTACAATGGCTGTAATTTCATGAATCTACTTCGAACGTGTCTGCTGTTGCTGTATCAGGCTGCAGCATCATTCGTCGGTCAAGCTACTACAACTGCAGCTGCGCTTTTAAAGTAATAAAGCAACAAGCTGCCGCAGTTTGCCAGAAAGTTCTACAGTAGTTAGGCTTTTGTCATGTACTTAACTGACATAGGAAAAGAAAGCTGCTGAGATAGGAAAAGTACTGAGAGAATGTTAAAAGGTGTTTATCTAAGAGCTCCCTCTGCAGGTTTTTCAGATAAAATCTGAGCGCACTGTCACGACATTGAGCACCCAGAAATAGAAAAGAAATTTTACCAGCTGTTTTTAGTCTTATGTTGTACAAACAAGCGAAACTTTGCGTAACTAGTCGCAGTAAACGACTACGACGGAAAATATCAAGTGACACTTATAGCATGTAGATTTATAAATCGTAGAATTGCGAAGAAAATTGATGAAATACATTGCTTTGTTGTATGTTCTGTCTTGCAGTTAAAGTAGCTTAAAATCAGTTAACCTAAAGTTGGCTAGCCCAGTAGACATTTGTGAAAAGCATGATCATATAAGCAAGATAACTGCAGACGAGCATAGCATCCGAAAATGAAGCGGGCCAAAGACAGCGTAGCTTCTTTCCGAAAGAAGAAAAAAGCTATAAAGAAAAGAGCTAAAAGAGTGTGAGGGAGCCATCCTGAAATTTGGTAGCTTTGCAAATCTTTCTTCAGCAGTATCAACGAATGAAAATCTTGAGGGCAGTGGTGTGTTCAGAAAGATATCGAACAAGAAGTAATCGCATTAGCAACGATTCAAGAAGCACCAAGCAGGCCCGCAACCGGGCAATCTCCCTGCGAAATTTTTGAAAATATATTTAGTTGTTAGGTGTAACAAGAAGTTACAATCATTTTTCTCCTCCCGAAATATCAGCTGGCTGCGTCCCTGGTAACAAGTATCCGAAGTCTGAATAGATACAATTGAGACAGGTGCAGGCGGAGACGTAGGAGAAAATGACGTAACAAGAGGGGTTGTCAGCAATTTGCCAAATGATGTGGCTGCTTGGTCTGAAGTCATAGTTTATAACTTGAGAGATGATCTAGTCCAGCTATGTCCAACCCAGTTGAGGATTTAGTGCGGCCCAGTTTGTTTTCGCTGTAGTAAAAGTATCCTGCATACTGACAACCTGTCCTTGTTTTAATAATCTTGAATTTGACATTTTTGATGCAGGTGGTCCTTAGTGCCACTTTATCAGGACTGTTACCATTGCAGTTAGGATTCGAGCACTTTCAGTATATTAGTTTAAGCTAAATTTAGTTTGCTAAGATCAAATAAGCCATTCAATTTGCGGCCCTGGTCAAGATAGTGACATACTTTTTGGCTCAGTAAGCCATTTGGGTTGGACATAGCTGATCTAGTCAGAGCAGAGTCAGAAAAGTATCAAAACAAAGGTCCGATTGGAAGTCATTCACTGAACCTTATTCATGCAGCCGGACCTTCCGAGTTAAGTAATAGGATTTTGCGCTTGTAGTTCTTTTTTCTGCCCTAACTCACAGATGAGCCGTCCCTATGAAAGCACGTACGTACCAATTGCATTGAAACGAATGATTGATACATGATGGAGCGCATATTGCGCAGTTGTAGAGGCGCTTCACGCAGGAATTGATGCAGTAGTGAGTGTGTTAGACGAATTGTGCGATTCACATGAAAATCTTGATACAGGAGGAAACGCTCATAGCATTTTAAATGCGATCCAGTCTTAAACTATTTTATTTTCTAAACTGTTGGAAGGTAATCCTCCGAAAATCACATATGGCCCAAATTAACCTGCACCCAAAAACGATTGCCGTTAGCACAATATTCTAACAAAATGAAACCGTTTGCTCCTTTTTTGATTGAAACATGAGATAATTTGATGAAAGAGTCCATTGTCGCCACGTTAGATATAAAGAGCAAGGCGTTCCGCTTGAAGAAAGGAGAGTATGTGGAAAAAAAAGAATGTCAGGAGAAAATGCTGAAGACGCAGGCCTGACTGTTGTAGAAGTGAGACATTGCACGTTTTAAGCTTTGGGCAGGTTTAAGATTGAAGGGAAAAAATATCCATCGGAATTATTCAGTTAAATGATATGTTTGGGTTTTTAACCCACAGGACTTACGGCAAAACAAAAACCACGAGACTTGTATGAATGCTCTTGAGAGCATCTATGAAGACGAAATTGATTTTTCGGAGTTGACTGTGGAAATTGATAGATTAAAGCGCCTCGTACGCAGCAGCGGCACCACTTTCGAAAGCAGTTGACGTTTAATAATGATTTTTTAAAAATGTTGCTTACTTGTCTCGACACCGTACTCATGTGTGCGTCTTAAACTTTATCTTAGCATTGGTGTTTAAATTGCAAGTTGTAAGAGGAGTTTCTCCAAGCTCAAAGTGATAAAATCTTATTTGCGTTCTGCTATAAGTGAAAGTCGGTAATCGGTTTGTCAATAACTCTGTCTTTCGAAAGTGGATTTATGGAAAAGCTTGAATTTGGAGATATAATCTCTGATTTTGCTGCAGCAAAAACTCGACGAGTTCAACTTCACTAATAACGAAATATTGTGAGAGTGAATGTGATCAGGATCTTAGGTTCAGCATTGAGTTGGCGGTTTAGTTTTGTGTTGATGGAATATGGCGTTGGTTGAGTGTAGCTTGGGCGGGCATAGAGCGTTTCTTGCAATGTTTTGCGTGTTTTGATTGGAGGCGCAAGCTCTCTGCATTCCGTTGAATCTTTGGCCTGGGGCTAGCGTACTGCGTTTCTTGTTAACTGTCATGGGCGTGCGAAAAGAATCTCTTATTCACAAACGATCGGGGCCCTTGTGGTCTGTTATATCCGTTGGTGATTTTTTCCTACTTACGCTTGTTATTTGCACAAGTTCTACTTATTTGTTTTTGTTCAGGCTTCCTTTCATTTATTATAAAAATCTTTGTTTGGCTAATATTCGTTTTGGAAGGCGAGTGATGGTGGCTTCAGTCATACCGATCCTGCACTCTGCAAACACTGTGCTTGTGCGAAAATGCCAATTAATGAGTAAATGTGATAAATTGTTTTTTTTACTTTTTCACGTTCATATTTGTAAATTTATTGTTGACCTTATTACCTCATATTATAATTTTGGAAACAGCCAAACTTAGTGCAGCTTTGCTGTTTAAAATAATTGTTCTAATACTCGGCTGGTCTGACAGGAGGGCATTTTCTGTGAGAGCCAGGAGCGTTAGATAGTGCTCCTATGCCACTGATGACAACCACAAAAAAATCAATGTATGCGACTGACATAACAGTAGGTTAGCCTATAGCATTCAAGACTTTTGTTTTTGCTATGTTACTTGTATCGATAAATTATAAAGTCAACCTTTCAGCAATCAGGATTACCAAAATTTTTGAGGATATATTCTTAACTGCTCAACGTTATACACGGTAGTCGCTGTTGGAGTCATCATAGTCTGGGTAAGTGTAGGCTAAGCGT
>Ga0210059_1012780_pt1 | contig 12632 bp, 8 predicted proteins | sample Ectturendosymbi2_FD_188042 | JGI IMG/M metagenome (GOLD analysis project Ga0210059, IMG submission 188042) | Ecteinascidia turbinata endosymbiont from Florida, USA - Sample 2 (SPAdes) (version 2) | ecosystem: Host-associated > Tunicates > Ascidians > Unclassified | place: Key West, Florida...
TTATCCCTATATAATGATAGTGCAACCTAGTAGTAGTAGAGTGAGCATGGCATGTGAGCTCTATTGCTGCTGGTTGCTTTCCCGTTAGTTAAATGCCCCGAATTACCATAATTCGCTTGTGCTTGCCTCAGTAGTTCAAGGCGATGCAGACGACTGCAACAAGTTCTTAGTCTCATGACATTGCATGAGTTATTTTTTTGTGAAGCCTTGCAAGAAGCAGCTCCTTAAATTCGGATTTATAAAGTAATTGTTCAAAATTCAGCCGTTCAAAGCGGTCAGTAGCTAAGCTGCCTTTGTTGTTATGCTACTATGGAGAAAACAATTTGCCCTCTACCATGTTTGAAATTGGTACTGAAATCAATAAAAACAGTGTGTGTAGCAGTGAAACCGCAGCGCATAATTTCTGCAACGATAACAACGAGACGTTAGTAGTGCTGCTAAGGACTATCTTTCAACTGTTTTTGCAAGCAGTTTTGTTGTGAAAACCCATATTCAAAAGAAGTGCTGGGAGAGTGCCAACAAGTTTCTTTTTTGAGCAGCCAAATAAAACGAGGTCTTTTCTGCGAAGTTATTTTCAAAACAGTCTTAAAACACGTGAGTGAGTTTTTTTGTTTTGCGTAATGCCGACTTTGTAAAGTTCAGAAATGCCCCGGAACTCTCTTGAGAAAACGTTTAAGTATTTTATGAAAAGAAGGCATTTCTGATAGCCAAAGTATGGAAAACATTTCAGACTAAATTTTGAGAAGTGAGGTTCAACCCGCACAGACTAATAATGTGAGCACCACAAAAGCAGTTTTGGATAGTTGAAGTCCAGTTCAGACTCAGCTGTCTGCAGTTCACAATAACAATGATATTGGATGATGTCCCAATTCAACAAAAGCTGCAAAGGAGGACAAAAACTACAACCTTTTCGCAAACTCGACTACAAGTCCACCTTAATACGATTTCAAAAAAATGCGAACGGAGCGCGTGCTTTCTTGGGGATATTTCTTTGTGATGGAGGAAGTGCAAAGCGTTTTGTGAAGGTCCATTTGCACTACATCGTTCGCAACCTGAAAAAAGATAAGCGAAATGTCGTCGTTGGCCCCCTGAAAAAATTTCTGCGGACGCCCATGATCAGGAGTGCTATCACTGGTCGTATGAATTGTGCATCATCGCCGGCGGCCCGCAAAATCAATTAATTTTATCCTAAAATTCTTCCTTTCTCTAACTGTGAGGAAGAGTGACTTCTTATGACTTACTATCCAACCACCTGCTTATCATGGAGCTTCGTTTTGACGTGATTTTGTACTCTAACTTGAGTAACGAAAATTTTGATGCGGACCATATCGAATGTTCACGCTGGCCGCAGGTCACCCCCCCTTGATGTATTTGCTAAAACAAGACGAAAAGTAAGGCAGGTTTACTAGTATCCTAAATATCTGCCACACTAAAGCCATGACTTCACTAGTTGAGTACGGAACCAAGTGTTTGTAAAAGGCTACTAATTTTTACTCTGTCCTCATCGTCCGGTCTGCATCTTGATTAAAACTGAAAAAGTCTCATTTTCGGAAATGCTGCGAAAACTTTATCTGCGACGGTTTGCGAAAAAGTTGTACCACTTTTGAATAAGCACGATGGCGTCATCGAATGAAATTTACTGAAAATTGCCATCCCCGAAGTGAAGAGCTGGTTGCGCCCCTGAAACAGAGCATAGGCTGACGTTGTTGCAACTCGCCAAGAGATGTACAAAAACCTTGTTAGTCAAGCGGCTGTTTTGAATCCACACAATTAGGTACATGAAAATCTTTGATTTGGCGAAGACGAAGTAAATAGTTTATGTAAGAGCTTTCATGTCAGTAACTAAGAAATCCATCTTGGTTTCATTGAATACAAGGCAAGTGTTGGAAAAACCATTTCTAATAAATTCAACAAACTGCTTGTGGCAGTTAACAGTTGACACTCTATCACCAAGCAGTGCCGACTGTGAGCGAGGGTTTAGCGCAATGAGCAATATTATAAACACGATAGACCAGTGGTTCCCAAAGCATGGGTCGCGACCCAAAGAAGGATCAAGCAATGGGTCGCGGGGAGGCGATCCAAAACTGAATTGTATATTTTCAACGTTACCACTATTTGTCTGTGCCTGTCTGTAACGTATAGACACTTGAGAAAAGAGTGGATTTCTGACTTTTAAATCGAACTTAGCAAATTACTGCCAAAAGTCACCCATGCAATCAGTATTTTTTAATACGATGTTTGCGTCTTGGGTCGCAGGGTATCCACCGAACTCACATTTGGGTCGCCCTAAAAAAAGTTTAGGAACCACTGCGATAGAAGTCTGATAACTATAAGCAATGCCGCCAACTTGCTATTTATCAGCACTGTGGGATCTCCAAGCCATTCATACGTCAAAACATGGCTTTGAAAAGCTCACTCAACAAGTGGCATGGCTAGTCAAAAGCAAGCGAATAATTACTATGAACCTTTGTGGCAAGCTTTTAAATAATTTTTTACATTTGTGCTGTTGCAAGTTGCGGTACGTAGCCCATAACTCTGTTTGGTTGATTTTTGAGTGGTTGTTTTCAAATTGTACAGTAGATTTTTTTGTGGTTTCAAAATGTGCAGTAGGCCTACAGGGTGGACCAAAAATAGACGTGCTCTTGATTGCTTTTTTACAATTAGGCTATGGCTGAAATTTCGAGACGGTATATTGACAAATACTGGGTCGTTCCGGTAAGTACATTAGTCTACTTTCATCACTGGTGTCACATAAGATTGCCAGACGTATTTGAGCGCCAAGAATTGCCCTTGAATTTGCTATCAAAACTCGTTTCGTCCTTGATTCTTGAAAAACATCTTGTTGTCCTTAAATATTTTCCGGCGTCCTTGAAAATTCTTGAATAGTTTTTAAATTGTTCAATTTTCAACTATTCATTACATTGAACATTCAAGAATCAAGAATGAACAATGTAAATGAATAGAAAAATGGGTAGATCTGTTTCGTCTTCAGTTCTTTAGTAAAAAGTAACTATTCAAGAACGGCTGTGTCTTCATAATACGCTTTGTTTAGTCTTCAATTCCGTACATGGTTAGCTTAGCCTGACTTGCTCATTCTTCAAAGCTTGTTGAAAGTGGCCACGCACATCCTCAGAAATTTCTCCAGGGGGTGAAGCGTCGACATTTTGCTTATCATTTTCAAGTTGCTGACATTGCAATGCAAACGGATGTTCCAAAACGCTTTACTGTTTCTACACCACAAAGAAAATGCCCCATGAAAGCACGCGCTCTATTCGCACCTATTTTGAAATCTTTTTCAAGTGGAGCTGTAGCCTATAGGCCTACGAATTTGCCACAAAAGTGTACTTTCTGTCATCCTTTACAGATTTTGCTGAATCGGCGCATATTCACACAACTGAGTCTGAAATGACTTGAACTATCAATAAATACGTTTGCGGTTCTCTCATTAGTCTTTACTGGTTGAACAGAACTCACTTCTGAAATCTTTTGTCCGAATTGTTTTCTACACTTCGCCTATTAGAAATGCTTTTTCTTATCATGAACTTCCTAATATCCATTTTTGAGAGCACTTTCTACAAATAAGTCATAATCAACGACCAGATCAATATTAGCGGGAAAAACCATGAAAGTGAGACGCTCTCGCAAAACTTTCAAACAATGAGAAATGGATCTGTATCTTGACACGACTATCGGAACTTACTAAACTTAGAACATCACGCAGGCGTAAAAACTGAGTAGATGAATTATGAAAACTCGCCACAGCCAATAGGCCAATAGCTTTGCAGTTAGTACTCGCTCAGAAGTCAGAACTAAGCCTTAACGCTTATGACTTATTCCCACTAGCCTTTCATAGAAGTATATCTAACAAGCCACGTAGTTTTATGCTGTGTGAAAAGAAGCCTGCATTAGCGTAGCTTGATTAAGCTATTCACTCAGGCGCATTGGTCGCACGCAAAGCTAATTTCACACCATAATGGACTTTTCAAACGTATGGAAGCAAGAGGGGACATCTGCCCCCGGGCGCAGCGTTTTGGGGACGCCAAATTGAGGTGGGAATGTTACGTAACAATTACGAAATGTCAAATCTCAACGGATGCAATTAAAGAAAATGTCGAATGCCAGCGACTGCTACTCAGTTGCGAGATCTCATCAAGATCGCAATGGCTCCCAAAGCGAATATTTATGAACCCTGGTGACGTTAAGGTAGAGCTACTGTCTCCAGCAATCAGCGCCAACATGTGGTTTGACTGACGGTCACAATGCTTTCAGATTATCAGGGTTGCGAACTTTTCAACTTCCTTCTCAATCTATAATTGCATCACAACGGACGCGAATCTAGCTAGAGTTCACAGTGCATGCAGTATGCTACTGCGCAGTGCGCATGCTGTTAGAGCAGCGATGAAACCTACAGTATATGTTGTTACGACAATAGATGCTATGTTTTCGAAAATTTTTGAGATTTGATGGTTTAGCAAATGTCTTGTTGAAATGGATGTGATATGGTTCTGAAGATAGTTATGAGTTTTATTCGTGGAATTGAAATTTTAAATAAATAATAGAGTGGCTACTCTTTCAAGATTCTAACTGCAAGTGGGCAGCAGCGCTGAGTATATTTACAAAGTACAGTATATTTCGTTATAATCGCTAACTGTTCAGTTACTACTGCATGCGTTTTATATTAATTCGCCGTATAAAGTGAGGATCTCCATGGACATGACTGTCGAAATTCAGGTCAAAAATTGTTAACCTAGAAACATGGGCGTCCGCAAAAATTTTTCCAGGGGGTGGCAACGTTGATATTTTTGTTTACCAGATTCAGGTTGCTATCGATGCAATGCATACGGACGTTCACAAAACGGCTTATCTTGTTTGCTACACCACAAAGAAAATGCCCCATGTCGCGGCGACCGTCAGAAAAAATGCGCTTCGTTGGCAGCAATAGCCAGGTATATTACAGTAATTTACACAACAGGCTACATACAGTTTTTAAAATCAGGGTAAATATTTTCAAGGAAACATTGCCATGATTCGACTCTATTTTACGTAGCAAGTGAACTTTTGAAGATTTGTGGCCATCGTATTGTTGCCTAATAAAGACTAATAGAACAATCCCCTTGCAAGTTTTTCGAACTGCCTTTACTAACAAAGTAAACAGACATGAGTGAAATTTAACCTTACCACTGCGTAACACCAGAAGTATCAACCTGGTTCTTGAGCAGTGTGAGTGTCATATTGCCAAGTAAACTGTTATTGCATGAATTAGTTCAATTGATCGGAATTAAGCTGCTGACTTACGGTTTTCAAGAATTTTTTTGGTTCTTAGTCCCAATTTCCAGGGGCGGGGAAACTGCTCATGCCCCCGTGCGGACGCCCATGCCTAAAATGTCCCACGGAGCGTCATTGGTCTTAAATTTTTCACAGGTCAATACATGTGATGTAACACATTTCAATTATATCAGTTTTTTAACGAAATAATCGATAAATTTGCAGCAGCAAAGGCAAGAAAACTTTGTCTATAACTTTGGATTATAATTACTGTACACTTACAAGTAAAGCATTACATCGCAGAATTTCTTTTCTGTTTACGTTTTAGAGTGTAATATCCAAAGAAATGCTTCAGTAATGTGCAATTTTTACTTGTCTAATAGTTTTGCATAAAACATTTGTCTTCACTTTTACATATTTATTTTTCTATCTGTGCTTATCTTTGATATATTCGTGAGTTTATCTTCTGTCAGTCCCTCACGACGTTGTAAAACTCAAATTCTGGGAGTTCATATTCCCAGCCTTCAGAACCACATGAAATCCATTTCAAAATAAAGTTAGTCAAGCCACCAAAGCTAAAAAGATTTTTTTTAAATCAGATCTGTTGTTGTAACAACATGCTGTTAAGTTTCAACGCTACTCTGAAAGCATATGCAGTAGCATGCTGCATCCAATGAACGCTTGTTTCCCACCAATTGTGACGCAATTGTAGAATGCAAGCGAAGTGGAAGTTCGCAACCCTGGCTACTTGAAAGCATTGTGACGCAGCCGTAAGTCAAACCACACCCGGATGCTGATTGCTGGAGCCAGAAGCTCCGCCTTCAAACGTCGCCAAGGGTCGTAGCTGGTCGCTTTGCGAACTGGGGAAGGTTAAGGGATTTTTGAATGACGTAATCAGGGCTTGAGAAAATAGTTAGTGGCAATTTACCAGTTCTTTTAATGAAAATAGACAATAATCCTGATTTTTAGATTCGTTGAATGGCCATCTAGCGTTAGTGGTTAGCAAATTATGGCCTAAAAACAACAATTAATTAATTCCCTAGACTAGAGGATTAATTAATTGTCGTTTTTTGGCTTTGCGATCGATAAGGTGTAATGGATTCCAAAAACGTTGACGGGTTGCACTTGACGGCTTGTAATAGGTTTAAGTCAGCCTTCATCTGCCGTAATGATCATAGAATGTGATAATAACCATCACAATCATTCATCGTAGAAGTCCACAAAAAAGAAAGCTTTGTTTTGAAGCAGCATGAGTAATAAATCCAGGCAAACTTTAAAATTAGTTGATTTCAAGAAACACTGCAATCGTACCAATATAAATCAATGTTACACACAGCAAGGATCTGACGTAATGGCAGGTGCCAGTTATGTACAACGAGATCTTGAGATAAAACTGATTACGCGACGACATGCTTATTCTCAATGTTAATTGCGTTTGTTGCAGCACAATGACTGATGGTAGCATAGTACAGCAGTACTGTTTGATTCTACATGTTATGTTGCAGCAAGTGAGCGTGGATCCGTAATAGTCTGTGACTATTGGGTTTACTGATTTTCGCATGCTGGGCTTGCTTGCTTGCTTGATCACACCAGTCGCGTTGATCAACGAAAAAATTTGTTAATAAAATTAAATAAAAACCACGTTAGGCCACAAGCATGATGATTCGGCCGTTTATGCAAATTCGCTTGGCCATTGCGCTGATGAAGTATGTACCAATCATATTAAACCTGCATACCTTCCAAACCCGCGCCCACCTCGCTCACACCTGCCACTGTGTCTGAAAACCACTAAAAACTCACGCAACAGCGTGTTTCATCGCTAGTGGCTAGTCAGTGATTCATTTAAAAGCCACCAGAAGCTCTTAAAAAACACTACCTGTAAACATGTGAAACCTTTTGGTAAACCTTGAAAGCTTCATACTTAGCTTCAAGTGTAACTACTGTTGAAAATGAATTTCATTCACTGAGGAACTTTTAAAATTTGCTCTTCTGCTATTCACGTCATGCCATCCATACCACACCAAGGGTCTCCAAACAACGGCCCGCGAAGCCATTTTGCCAGTGATGAAAAAATAATATACAGTACTCACGAAAAATTGTTTGATCTGGTAGAATATAACATATCCCGCAACAATCTCACTGCGTAAGACGTCCGGCCCTCGACATGTTCTGTATTACCTTACGTGGCCCTCGAACAAAAAAGTTTGGAGATACCTGTCCTACACACTCGGATTGCCATGACGCAGAACACTGAGAGCTGGGAATTCCAATCTGCGGTATCGCCACCACTGGAGAATGTTGCCACACGCTTGTACAACAAGCTCTCTGTAGCATTTAATTTCTTACTCATGCGTATTTCAGATGCATTGGGTCATCATTCAATAACCCGCACAAAAAATCATTATCCCGCGCCCGATCCAAGTCCAGCCCGCCCGCATAGCCCTGCGGGTTAACCCGTCCCGCGCAGGGCTCTCTACACCGAGTCTAGTCATACCCATAAATTGAATTAAGACTAGGCATACCATATTTTCGTGACTGAAAACCGGGACGCTTCGGAACAACGAGCCTTATCTGACAAATGTGGTTTATATCTTACTTGGAGTATGTAGCTACTTTCACTAAGTATTGCAGCAGTTTCACCTGAAATGATTTCAATTCTTTCAGCTTCACTTCAGGTACAGATCAGAAACGTCGCCAGAAAGTCTTCAATAGGGCGGCTTTACATTTTTTCAGAGGGGGCTTAAACGTTTGTGCAGGGTCTTGGAGCTTTGTTTGGGGGCCTAAGCCAACGAAAGTCCCCCGTGGCGACGGGACTGGTACAGATATCAGGTCCTAAGTAGCGAACCACAACGAATATTTTCGCCCTCATTTCCACGGATGCCAGAACAGTAGGGCAGGGGGAAGTAAAAGAGTTGAGGCAATGAAATTTTTAAAATCAAAAAATCGTTACCAATAATGCTTGTTTCTGTTCAGCGACAATGTTGACCTCAAAAACAACAACAGTTATAGAAAACTATTCTGAAGTTTCTGGGTGTGAGAACTGCGAATAGTTGCAATAAATATGTTTTGAGTCGATCTTGATAAACCATTATACTTTTATAAAAAGGCACCTCCGCCTCCGTTGCCTCCTTATGATAGGTCTGGGGGGCAGTGCCTGCTCTTCGTCCCCACTCTCCGGCGTCTCTGCTCTTCTGTTCGAAGCATCAATAGTAACCGAAACAAAATTCGCTTTATTTAATTCTTGGCGTAGTTCAGCAGCAAACATTAGGGCAATGGAATCAACAATTACTGATTCACACTTTGTTCTTGCAATGGGAAGTTTTGGTTCAAATAATTTGAAACTAGCTTAGACTTGCAATCAAAACTTTCAAAATACCGTCCGTAAATAGGAGCGTGATACGCAAAGGTATAGCTTCTTTCTCTGCAAAGACTAGAGACTCATCAGAATGAGAGCTTTGAAAAAGTGTGTCACACGAGATGACATCTCTGCCTCAACAGATTTTTATTTTTTGGTGCCACGGCAAGATTATGATTGTGTGATGCTTCATTGACTACGTCACTCGCCCCGCAGTGGCGAGCATTCCAAGTCTCAAGTCACGTAATCACGGCGCGCCTGCATGTTTTAAAGTTGTGGAATTGCTAGCGGGGTCCCAGTTGAAGTAATTGTGGGGTTGTGTGTTTGGTGGTGCAAACGTTGATTGTTGCGACCAGCTTGACGGTGGTGAAATCGGTTTTTAACCGATTCTTCTCAACGAAATATTGCTGTGATCCTTTGTGACCAATTGTTTTATGCAGAACTATTTGATCTGTCAAACGTAGAGCCAGCCGACCTGTAGATTTCAATTGTATCTGTTGAGTGCGCTTATTCGACAGTGATCGTTTCGTTGGGCGCGAGTGCGCAGTTGCTCAAGTGAGCTCATTTGATAGTGAACCTTCTACGCATTTACTGATTGGGCGCGTGTGCGCATTGGCTCGAGTGAGCTCATTTGACAGTGAATACTGATGAGCGCGAGTGCGCGGTAGTTCGTTGAGTTGTTTTCTTTTGTCGTTAAATCGCGTTAAAACCCTTTTTGCCCACTGTGTTACCTGCTGTAACATTTGGTTTCCAAGTAGCTGTCAATATCAGAGCGTCCGCCATGGCGAATTGAAAAAACAGGCAATTCTAATTCAGCACAGCAATTTTTAGACAAGGTCCAAATCGAAGCCTAAATAAGAAACTGTGAGACAAGAAAAATTACATAGGCCTGTCAGTATTTTCAGCGTGATTCAATAAAATGAGAAAATGTCAAGTGGTTTTTGCAGAAAGAAATGAGTTATAGGTAAATCATTTCTAGCCGTTTGTACGTTCGTTAAGAACTTGTTCTCTCGCTAGCCGAACTCTTTTAAAGACAGTTGAATGAACTATAAATAACGTCATTGTTATGAGAAAATTCCCAAAAAGCATTGCGGGCCGCACAAAACGCCCTCCTGAGCCACATGCGGCCCTTGTATTTGAGACCCCTGATCCAGGCCGGTAATCAGGGGGAGCAAAGCCCTGCTGAAAAAAATTTGCCCATCTGGAAAAATGTGTTGGATATAGTTTAAAACTATTGGACGTAGTTTTGAAAATTTTGACCCCTATCAGAAAACTCTTCGCCCCTCCTAGTGTTCCAAGCTGCCCTGATCTAACACAACGAAACAAGATCACACATCACTCTTCAGCAAGTTGGCTAAACAGACCAATCGCAGCCTGCTAATATTCGTGTAGGGCTATGCTGGCTGACTGAATGCTAAACCGGGACTTTTTGGTTGACTGACCGGGACAAATCTGTAAAAACGGGACGTATGGTATGCCCAATTAAGACATTTGCTATTTTTTCAGCCTTGTGCTTGGCGTTAATGGAAAAGCTTTACTCGCGGTGCTGCCACTAACTTACCAACGTAGCATTCACTACAAAGTAGTCGTGTGGTCCATGGAGATGAATAAACACAGATTTTCCACGCGATACTACTGACTTGGGTACAAAACGAGCATAATGAAATTTTCTTGTCAAGAAGCTCTCAAACGTTTAACATCAACTGACCTTACCGTTATATGATTGGACTGACTCAGATTACACAGTTGGTTAGATTAATTATTTGTCCATATACTTCACAATACAAATTGCACAAGTGATCCATACAAAGGGTCGATTGCAACTGACCATAAACTTGTTCGCAAAATCACACGTTTCACAGCTTTTTAGCGCTCAAAGCTAATATTTCCAAAGCTTGTAGCGCCAGTGTAAAACAAGAGCAGGTTTTCAACGGAGTCTGGCAAGCGTAATCAATACCTTGATCGCAATATAACTGCGTAGTTAGATTTATGCGTTGTTCACCAACGATGACCAGTCGCATCACAGCAAATACGACGGTGAAGACGCAATCATTTTTGAAAAGGTTTACAGCAATATGAAATTGTAAAACTGCAGTTGTCGTATGCAGCTGAAACAGTGTGGCTTAGGCAAAATTAGTGGTTGCTAAAAACTCTTGCAGCAAACGACCAAACACTTTGTCTCCAGCTCATAATTATCTAAAAATGTACCTGCTTGGAATCGAAAAAATGTGTGTTACCAGCTACAGAGGAAATATGCGGTAGAGGGGTTGTCGGTTCGCAAACGATACAGGTGCTGCATTTTATAAAGCTTCTAATGTTTTGTAGGTACTACTCTTCAGGCATATATTGAAAATTGTAAAAAATATGGATACTATGGACCAAGCTGAGACGGTATGTGAAGGCAATTTTGGAGAAAGCAAGGAACAGGGTCAGAGCAATTGTGTTACATTGTGATGCCACAACCAATGTCAACTTCCACACAACTTCAGAAATGTGGCAACTCGGGCCATATTTTCAAAATAAATGGAACAGCATTTGACTTTAGGTCGACACGAAAATCCACTGCAGTAGTGTCTTGTCACGATTTCACCGACTGATAGTTTTGGTCCAAAGTTGATATTACAGTATTACCTGTTTGAGTTGGTTGATTCATGTGAAATGGCAGAAACGATTTACGGTTTGGCCTGGAAGCTCGACCCGACCAACACAGGACATATTTGCTTTTTTAGATCACCAAATACAAATCTGGGGTACAAGAAATCCAGTATACGTATCATCTTAAGAAACTTGCAGAAAAGTAGGGGAAATATTATTAAAGTGTTTTCACAACGATCTCCTCTCGAGGATTTAAAATTTTAGGGATATCTGACTTCCAAGCAAAAGTGTCACTGAACTGCTTTCTGAATTTAACAAGTCGTTTGGTTCAGCCTCGCTGTGACAGAAAATCACATATCGGTAAAGTACAATCGTAGGTTTAACGAGATTAGTCGTCGGAAGTACAGTAATGAAATTGCAATGAACAGGGAACAAATCGCTACACACACTTTTGGCGAATAAAATGTCAGCGCAGCTACCTTTTCAAATTACTTGTAACTGACAATAATTTAACTACGAAACAAACACTGGCAGAACAGTACTTGAACGGTAACAGCTTCACTTTCAGTTGGAAACACTTCGTATAGGACCTCGTGTGTTCTTCCGCGCAGGCAACAGTCGACGTCACGAAACGACAACAACGATATCCGCAGTCATCATTTCAGATGCGCGCGTGCTCACACTGATATGGAGCCGTCGCGGAAGGATGTCTTTCCGATGAGAGCATTCACCAATACTGGAAGTTGCTCATCTCGCGATATTTTAACTGCATTATTCAAGGTTTCGCTAATGTCCGTGCCTCGCTGCATCAAAAATCCCTTCCCGCCGTAGCCGTCGGCAACCACGTGATAATCTGCAAACCAATCACAATGCAGCAAGTCGCACTTTAGCAAGGCCAACAGCAACGAACAGTGGACGACTGCTTCACCTGTGTAACTGAGTCCGCACGCAACATTGCTTCCAAACACGGGAACCTGTTCTCGTTCGATCTGCGTCCATCCCGCGTCGTTCCCAACAAGCGCGATCACAGGAAGCTGCAATCACAGTTCATACGTCATTGCACGTTAGAGTTCAAGCAAAACCCCCATATTCACACTTAGGCGGCACTATCCAATACTCGGGCTATCAATCAGGTTGGATCAAGTCTTTGATATGCTCAAGATGCTCAGTAGCCCGATGCAGGGTTTTTTTAAGGTTTCGCTTTGGTGACCGCAAGGAAATTTTAAGAGACCGCAAATATTTCATCTAAGTATGTAAAAATAACCACAGTTGCAAAAAACGAATTATTTATTATTGACAGTGCTTATTTTACAAAACAAATTTTTCAGTTTCAATCTCGTTCAACAAAAATTCATTTCCCCATCCATCAGCATTCATTTCATCGTCATTTTCCGAATTTGCAGATTCCAACGCCTTC
>Ga0210059_1012781_pt1 | contig 12632 bp, 7 predicted proteins | sample Ectturendosymbi2_FD_188042 | JGI IMG/M metagenome (GOLD analysis project Ga0210059, IMG submission 188042) | Ecteinascidia turbinata endosymbiont from Florida, USA - Sample 2 (SPAdes) (version 2) | ecosystem: Host-associated > Tunicates > Ascidians > Unclassified | place: Key West, Florida...
AGGCTACCTTGCAGATATATTCAGCCACCTCAACGACTTAACACCTCCATCCAGGGAACGGCAATGAACATGATCAAAGCTAGGGAAAAGATCACTGCCTTCACTGATAAATTTTCAAGCTGTATTTGTCTCATGTGATCAGGCAACTATGCTAATTTTCTACAACTTAGTATCAATTACTATTTGATTTCAGACAAGGGGTACGAGAAAATTTAACGAAAGCTCAGGGGGTACGACTGGGTAGAAAGGTTAAGAACCACTGTCTTGAAGTATTTATCAGTTCCATTTTATTTAGTTACCTATTCTTTCTTATTCAGATAGAATCATGGGATTATACAGATTTCACGTTTTCTTTCTGCCATTCCCGCTCATGAATGTAACATTCTAAATGCCTTGTTCGGTCTTTAATGCCAACCGCATCACTTTCAGTTGTTATTGTTAAATTGGAAGTTACTTTGTTTTAGTAGGCAAGGCTACTTGATTCTACCGTGTCTTTCAGCCATTCCATTTCTACTTGAAAGTTTCGTGATTGATACTCTTGTTTTTGAAATCCCTCGACTTCCTGAAATATGTTGCGTTTTCCCTCATACGTCAAATACAGATCATACACGTTATTTATCTTAATACTCACACTACATTCTTATCGGTAAACAACAATACAGCACATAATTAACATACACACACAACACATTTTATCATTGTCTCTTTCGTTCTTTAATTCACTTCTTCCATATCTTCGTTGTCTCGTATTAAATCAGTAAATCGTACAGTCTGTCTTGTCACCGTTGTTTTATTGCTATTTTAAATGTTTTATGGGTAATCCATGTTATGGTCACTTGTGGCCATAACACTGAAAAACCGCTTGTGAAAATCTTGATGCTATCCGTGCCTGATCTGGTGTATGCTTTTTGCAGTCAATGTTGCAGTTGAGAAAAAAGTCATCGTGACCGCCATTATGACTGCATTTTTTATGTTTACACGCTCCACTCGATTCCTGTGCGGGGCGGGTTAACCCGCGCGAGTTGCGGGTACGTGAACCCGCAGAGCCATGCGCGCGGGTGCAGGTTTACAGCTCGCAGTGATCTTGCAAGAAATGCATTCTGTGTCATGGTAACTATTCGCTGCTGGTGAAGAAGTGTTTAGTATGCAGCGCCGGATTTAGATGGTGGGGGGGCCCCGGACCCAGGCGTGGTGGGAGGCCCCATGTGCGTTTCGGATATAAAATCTTTAGATAGGGGATGACCGATGAAGTCACCAGTGTTTCCATGGATCATTAATATTTATGACGTAATCTTGTGACGTTACATTTGTTAATTCAACTGTAACAAACTTTATGATGCAACATGATAATTGATAATGAATAGCGATTTGTGAAACTGTTGCAAAACCAGTCACCAGAAGCATCGCATTTTCTTTTTTTGAAATTTTGCTTGAGAAAAGTTTCTGAGCGATCCAACGTTTTCATCATCTCTGAACGCCAGTCCTCGCTCAGCAATAAATTTTACGACAGAAATCAAATGTTGCAGGCAGAAGCGATTTCCAATATTGTTGGCATTGATTGACCTGACTAGCTACTGTAGCTCTGTATCAATTCTTCATATAGTAATTAATTACATCTGCGACTAAACGTAATCGTGGCATCTTTATGTTCCATTGATTGCTCGTGGCTCCTCAGCGTGCTTCCAGTCGCAGATTCCTTTTTTCTTCTAATAAGGAAATTTTTTTTTACTCGTATCCGTGCACATCAGTCTAAACGTGAAACAATGAACACAAGTTTGTGAAGGAGGTAAACAAAGCCAAATTCTTTCAATGACTTCAGCGTTGTGATTCTGACACCGAATAGGATTTGTGGTGCATTTCCGTGATGAGTTTCTGTCTTTTCTGTGTTGTGGAACATCATGTTTTAAAAATACCTTTTCGTTTTCAACTAATGCTCCTGTATTTGTCCGGTATATTGGATAACTAGAGACCGATATCTTCAGTCCCGTCGCCACGGGGGGCTTTGGTGGGCTTAACCCCCAAACAAAGCTCCAATCCCCCCAAATTGAAATTTGAAACACTATCACTTTCTGGCGACGGTTCTGGATATCTTTGCTTCCAGTGATAGCGTCAGACAACTCATCTGTCATGTTTGTCGGTGATACATCTTAACGTTCTTCTGCTGCTACACCGCTGGTTAAACTAGATCTATTGTCATTGTTACGTCATCTAAGTCTGTAACAACATGTTCTTCGATTTTCTGTCCTCTTGCAAGTTCCGAAAAAATGTCTCCGCTGGATTTCACTGCCACTGCAAAATAGTAACTTGAATGTTTCTTGACTTAGCTGCAACTTCTTCCCCTCTCATTTTTGCCTCTTTTGCTTTTCAATGTTTTTTAAATTACTTAGATAAGCTCTACACTTGTAAAGGGGACGATCGCTTTTTTCTGTCCATGTTTATTTTTAATAGGCTCAATAGGGCTGCCATATTTTCAGCGCAAAAAGGGAAAACAATTTACGACTGTCACTTACTTGAGTGTGTCATCTGCACTTAAAAAGTCAAATAACAATTCGGGCTATTGGTTTGTTTTAAGCATTGAAGTAAAATGTTCAGTGTTGACGATGTTTCATTCAAAACACACAAAACAAAATCCCTATTTACTTAACCTATTTAGCCCATGGATGTTTTGCAAATTTCTTAAATTTCTTAAAAATGTAGAATCGCCTTTTACAATTTTATGAAACTGCTTGCATGAAAGATGTTTTAAATTGCACACCAGCTTTAGACGAGAACAGCTATGTCCAACCCAGATGGCTTACAGAGCCAAAAATCATGCAACTGTCTTGACCAGGGCCGCACATTGAATGACATATTAATGAGGGCCGCACGGTGAATGGCCTACGTTGATCTTAGCAAGCTAAATTTAGCTTAAGCTAATGTACAGCAAGCGTTCAAATCCTTACTGCAGTGGTAACAGACGTGATAAAGTGACATTCAGGACCACCTGCATTAAAATTTCAAATGGAAGATTATGAAAATAAGGGCAGGTTGTCAGTATGTAGGATATTTTCACTACAGCGAACACCTAAACTGGGCCGCACAAAACCTTCGACTGGGCCGCATGCGGCCCGCGGGTTGGACATAGCTGCGCTAGAAACTGGTTCAACCAGAAAGGTTTCTCTTTCTTTTTGGTTTATGACTACATCAAGGAAAAAAGCGTTCCGTATCAGCATAAAGAGCCATAATATTGAAGTAAAACCGCGCAATCTTTATCAGTTCTTTAAGCGTTTAATGGTATTGCAAGTTGCAAACTTTTTTGCCCATCTGTCATGTTCCATCATTTTACAATAAATTGCATTTGGTTGATGCTCTTTTTGCACGAACTCGAACAAGTTTTGATATTGGTCAAACAGTTTACTACAGCTTCATCAATAGAAACGTTTCTATCAAGCAGATACTACTCACATGTTTCATCATTTTCCCAATTAGTTGTTTGCAAACGGAGGAATCTAGTCAAAGCATTTGAATTCAGCAAAAAAAGTGGTCGATTTAGCCAAATGTGAAACACAAGACTTGTACAACACAGGAACATCTGACATGAATGAATCACAGTCATGATCCCTGCCTTCGCTGAATTTTCTTAGTGCTGATTTTACTTGGCGTGATATGTACATGCGATTGTCTCTCTTGAATCCTTGCCTTCACAGTGGCGAAATACGATACAACCTCAACAACTGATGCTTTTGACTTCTCAATATTCTGCACTTGCTCAAGAAAAGCAACCACAAATGGCTGCAAATGTCTTAATGTGAACAGAATTCGCTCAAAAAATTTCCAAACAAACGTTTCAGAACAACAGTTGGCTTGTCGATGGACATGAAGTATGAATTTGAAGCTGGGTACAATTGAAGCATCCTTGGCAAGCTGCGATAAAGTGATAGCCACTTGGTTACGCTACGAGAAATACGTTTTTGGTGCTGAATATCCACAAAGTCACAATAGTCTTTTCACTCTTCTTTGCGAACTGTGCAAATGCAAACACACGTAATTCACTCAGCTTCAAAATAATTTAGTCCTTTTCTGAAAAAGAGATACTTCTGTCATCTTTCTTCATTTTTCAGCATTCTTGATTAGCTCAGAGCTGCAAAAATTTATGTGAATGTTAGTAGCGCGCAGAAATTTTTAGCAGCGCCTATGAGCTTTACCATACAGCATTAATATGCATAAAATGTAAAATGCAAAAAAACGTTTGCGCGCTCCAAGATTGCTCGGCGCGAGTGCGCGACGGCATTTTTGCACCCCTGGATTCGCTATGATTACTAGAAACTACCACACTATACAATACACTGGCCAGTGGGCCCCTTTAGCTAAGTTATCCACCCTAACCCAAAGCTGTGGTTGCGCCACTGATTATAGCTATGTGAAATAAGAATGCAAAAAAAAGGACAGTTTCGAATGTCCTCAAAGAATATTTCATTTCTCATGAAAAAAGTGGACATGTCCTTCAAAAAGAGGGCGTATGATAGTCATACCTAGCAATGCTACGCATATGCGACCTATGCAAATATGTGTAAAGCAGTCGCAAAATCTACCAGAAACGAGTAGAGACGTAAGCTAATGTGTTCTACGTGGCTTGGCCTTGCATTCACTAGATTCAGATACCTGACCGACTTTCAGGAAACCAGTAAGTGTAATAGTTGTTTCGTCACAACATCAAATATTCTTCAAATGAAATATTGCTGTTTGGCCGACCTATATATAATTAATAATGTCTGCAAACAAACTTTTCTCATTAAAAATGACTAAGTGGCACGCATATGTCGCACATATGTTAAACACATGAACATGGTGGGGGGTCATGGGTTCCCCCTAAATCCGGCGCTGTTAGTATGGCTGGGCATATCGTGACTAGCAGGAGAGAAAATTTAAGGAGTTTGTCAGTGAACGACATACTTTTTCAACAATGCTCGAAAAGCTGACAAAGAAGCACTGAAGGCTGACTAAAATGTTTTGCAATTTTAATTTAAAATGTTTTTAAAAATTCTTTTTGACTTTGAAATTGAAAGTAACAATTGAAGAAATTGCCATGAACTAGCGCTGAAACATGTTGCTTGATTTTTAGTGGTTTTCAGACACACAGTGACAGTTGCAGGTTTGGGACGCAGTGCGGGGCGAGCGCGGTTTGAGAGTGCGCGTAGGGCGGGTGGTGCAAGATTTCTCAAATTCCTCCGGGTGCGGGGCGGGTTTAAATTTTGCGGGTGCGGGGTGGAAAAGAACAAAACTTTCAACCCGCGCAGGACCCTAATGTACACCATCACACGTTCAATCGAAACCGAGTAGCGACTTTGCTTTAATAGACCGACTCCCGTAGCAAGCCTTGTTCAAAAGTTGCGTGCATATTAAGACGTGGATCCTATTGTCATCCAATTCTTGAGCGATTATTCGACTTATGCAGCTGATAAACGTAAACGCTAGAATCTCTCAGTGCGTTTGGAAAGTGTTTGGATTTCATGTCATTAATACGCTGTGAAATGCGACTGCTGCAGCATTTTTTTCACATCACACCAAGCGTGCTTATCAAACGATTAGGTTTTCAGGTAGCTATTTAGAGTTTAAAAAATAATTTGCAAAATTGGTAAAGATATAATTGTAATTTCTGGGCAGTTACACTTGTCCTCTAAACAAACGTGCATATGTTTGAAAATGGTTGAAGTATTTGCGAAAACGAAGCCACAATCGCTTATCATTACCACTCTGCAGTAAAGTTAAGAAATACTTGTCGCCTCAGTTTGACTCAACAAATTAAGAAATACAGCGCATGTCGGTTGACCTAGCCCAGGGGTCACCAACGTGTTGCCCGCGGGCACCAAGTCGACCGCAAGGACCATGTAGGTCGCCTGCCGGCCTGTTCTAAAAATGACATTAGCATGGTCAACGTCTTCACATTAACGAATACCAATACTAAAATAATTGAAGGTAAATTGAGCAAAATGTTTAGTTCAGAAGTGTATATCAAACTAGTAGCCCTTCGCATTAATCAGTACACAAGTAGCTCGCAGTTTCAAAAAGGATGGTGACCCCTGATCTAGCCGTTCCAGCGTAAACACTTGAAGTCTTTTTTAAAATCCATTAGTGTTTCGCTACAAAATCTAATCGATGAGGAAAAAATTCAATTTAGTTCCATTTTGTTCGCATGAGCTTTATCGAGAAAGTAAAATGCAAGCAATCTGTAGTGCCAATGCCCTTTACCACTTGCAAAATTAAAAGCATTTTCCTACATAAGTCAGATTTTGCTGCTGACTTTTCCCGTTGCACCTGAATAATTTCAAATTTACTGTAGGATAGGGTGGTAATGAACATTAGATGAAAGTTGAAACACTTTGAGACGATGCACAGCCAACGCAGGTTGGAGTCTAATTACTTGATAAGACTGATTTTTCACTTGCTGCCAATGGGAAATCATTCATTAAAACTTCAAGGCTCCACATAATTGTGATTGAACCGTCACAATGCATGTTTAGTCATCTTAAACAAATAAAAAAGTCTTTGAAACTGGATTGCTTCTTAGCCAAAGTTTGAGCTTCCAGGCATATAAAATATATATCACCTTTTCGAATTGAAAGAAATTTATTGCAACTATTCGCGCACCCAGAAAATGCTGAATGGTTGTCTATAATTTCTGGTATAATTTTTGAGGTTAACATTGTTGCTGAGCAGAAACAAGAATATTGGAAACGATTTGCTTGTTTTTCACAAGTTTTCATTGCCCTGAACTCTTTCTGCCCCGCTGCCCTACCACTGTTTCGGCGTCCTTCGTAAGATGCAAGTTTCTATTTCACAATCATCAACTCCCTCACGTAGAAGTCAACGATGATATGCATTCTCTAGCATTTACACTATAAAAAATGTTTGATAAATCATGGTCATTACTACACCATGTTGCTTTGATCAGGTTCCCTGAATGAGGAGAGGTTTCTGCAGTTTCATTGAGTAACCTGAACTTTTTCTTTGGCTTGCACATCAAAAGCTTGATTAACCTGAAATTTTTGGTGTAACTTTTCAGAATTGAGGGGGGGCAGTTGCCCCCATCTGGCTACGCGCCTGCATGCAACCCGCCAAAGCTTTTCTTGCGGCCCGCGAAAGCTTTCTCAATTGTAAATGTTGCAAAAGTTCGACCTTTAATGTGTAATAGTCGTTCTAGAATCTCTTCCACACTACAACAAAATCTGTACATCGAAATGCAATAGACTTTTGTGGCCCGTGGCAAATATATGTTGATAATTTGGCCCTTCGAACTTTCTGAGTTGTGCAGGCCTGTTGTAGGATAATGCTGCTAGCCCTAAACATAACTCTTATCTGCATCATGCGCATTTCAAACACGAACAGGCACAAGTTCTTTCGCGTGTTTTACACGTAACAACCGGTACGATTCAATTAACACAGGACGTAGCCAACGTGTTTTGAGTATGTCGACATAAATAATCGGCATACGGCTTGACCAGCGGTCATATTGAGATCATAAGCGTAGCCAGGGGGGCCAACGGAACCATGCCCCCCAAATTTTTTGAATATGGAGTCATTTCGTGCTTTGAGAGGCGGCATCTCATAAAAAATACTGTTGCTGGCCTAAAATCAAGAATTTTGGCTCCCCCAAAATTTTTTGTCCCCACACAAAATTTCTTGCTGGCTGCGCTACTGATTGAGATTCATGGAAACTCGTTGGAACTTGGAAGGCCCTGGCGTTATCAGCAGTGACGTGCTGTGAGGTTCGTAGCTGGGGAGGCACTGTCTCTTTCAAAGGCAAATTTGCGAGTATATGAATTGAATGGAGTAGCATAAATTCAACACTCAACTGGCTGCTTGCAGAATGACTATTGCTTATGCTTTCTATCCCATATCATCATTTTTACACACACATAGGTACAGAGACTATTCTAGGTTTGAAAAAAGGTGAAATTGTTACCATGGCCCAACTGAAGTGACTTATCACCTACTTGTTTATTGGCTTTATTGATAAGTTGAAACAGTCTCAAAACTTATGCATACGTTTGCAATGCATACAGTGATCCAATCGAGAATGCAGACCATCAGCATGATTGGCAGCTGCAGAGAGCTTTAATGAAATATGTAAATTAAAAGTACGACTACGCGCAGTGCTGCAGATTAGCGCCGCTGACCAGTGCGCAACAACACACACCAATGCACTTCATCCTCCTCCACCTAAAATTAAATCGAACCGGAGGTTCAACGCACTGGCGAAGGAAGTATAATACATGATCGACACGAAGCACAAAAAGCTACCGACTGACTACAAGGATACAATGCGACCACAACAAGCAATTAGAAGTGACACGGACAATGGCGCAGCAAGGGTAAGTGCCGCCCGGGGCGGACCATAAAAGTGCCACCTTTTCAACCCCTCAAATTTGCTTACAAAAACTTTAAATGCAAAAAGATCATGTTTCGCGCTACAAGGATTAACAAAGCATCTTCAAAACCGCAGTCAAACACTAACGACCTGAAATGGGTCTTGTTTTTCATTGTCGAATATGAGTCTTGCTTTGTCTGCTTATCACCACCTTTCTTATTATTAATTTTTCTATTTTTTGCTTTCTTTACATGTGCATATACGAACCCCACATGTTTCGTCAAACTTTCCTCCCTGTCGGTTTTTAAATCTCCGGTAAGCTCACCGTATGACATTTTAATAGTTGACGGGGTATCAAACGGAAAATTAAGGGATGTGATGGCGGCATACCTACTTTACATATGTAAACATTTATGCATGTTAAAATTTCGTGTAGTATCCCCGCCTTTAACTAAAAAAGTATACATACTGCGTATAGCAGGCTATAATAGTTATTACATAATATGATCTCAGTGATGTGAAGAACGTTTCATTGTTCACTTCACGTTTCTGTAGCGGTTTAATCCTCGTAGTATAAAAGGCTTCAAACGTTAACTTTGTGGGCACTTGCGCGGAGCCCTCTATAGGTGCAGGGACCCATTTTGAAAAAATATTCTAAACACGTTTGAAACAGGCTACGGTTGAGAAGCGCTTTCTTGCAGTCTTCATCGTGACCTGCGCACTTGGTCTAGCTGTTGTGTTGGACCTCTTCCAATTACACGTGCATAGTGTTATTCCTTACCTTTGTTCGTTACCAACAGAATCATCAACAGAAAGTCTTCCAATGGAGACTGCCTTTGTGCAGGGGGACTGACATTGTAAAATTTGACAAAAAATCTACTGATTTATAGTGTTTCATAATTCAATTTTGGGGGATTTGTAGCGTTTTTTGGGGGCTAAGCCCACAAAAGCCCTGTGGCTACGGGACTGGTTACCAACAGACGTCTATTTCGAAAACTGTGCTACCAAGCCATGCCAGCTGGGACCCAGGCCTTTTGGATGCTCAGCAGTGATTACCAGGCCCGTAACCAGGGGGGCATTGCCCTCCCTAGAAACATTTTCGCCCCCCATGGAAAAATGTGTTGGATATAGTTTGAAAATATTGGACATAGTTCAAAAAATTTGGGCCCCTCTCAGAAAACTCTTCGCCCCTCCTGGTGTCCCAAGCTGGTTACGGGCCTGGTGATTACAACGTCGTACGTTCGACAGTTGTTGCGATTAACAACTTTTTTCAGTGCAGCCATTGCCAAGCTATCAACCATTTCAATTAACGCTCTTTTTAATAAAAGCGTTAACCACAATCATATCTAAACATATCGTTTACCTTGCGTTAGGTTTTCAGACTAAGGTTCTTGCTTCAAATTCATCAAAATGAGAGCAACACCTTTTTTAAACTTTTCGTGTTGAAAAAACTTTTTCTATGACTGCCGATGTTTCAAGTGCACCGTTGAGCAAAGGCGACTTCACGAAAACCACGTTGTCCATCGGCTGGCTCTTATCCACTCTACTTGCAGATCAAACCGATAACCTGAGCTCAGAGTTACCCCCGAAAATACACCAACTGCACTACCCCGCTTCAAGAAGTCATATTCCGGCACCGTTGCGCCATGCAGTAAAACATCCTTGTATTGAAACTGCGAAAAGTTATCTTTGCAAAGTTCTTCACTTCAACCGCCAAAATTTAATGTTGATTAACTCACCTAATGACTGGGCTATAGCATATGGCAGTCATTGATAATATCCCACTGAACATTAAAAAATAGCATGAGATGTGCCAAGAAATGTTTTGTTTATAATTTTGGCGACGGCAATTAGCGGCATGCCAATCCCTGAAATATGCTTCTTACCGGGGCAGTTTAGGCTAACGATCTTGCCCAAGGAGCACCACGGCGATTCACTCAGTGGCAGTGGATCGAACGCTCAACCTTCCAATTGAGAGGCGGACTAGGCCATCGCCGCCCCAACGAAATGTTCGTCGCCAGTGCCTGGGTGTCAGGAAATGTTATGATGTGTAGTTGGGACGTTACTGAGAAACCAAAGATACGAGAAAAGGGATTAAGCTAGCCTTGATTATTTACCGTAATTTCATGCAAACTTTTTTAATCAGATTTTGAGGAGGGGCAATATAAACCGAAAACAACTGGAGCCCTAACGTTTTTAGTCTGCGGTCGAGTGTTATCTCTTTCCTTTGTGCAAAGGGCTTTTGACTGAGATGTCTGGAATGGCTTTGTCTGGCGAGGAAGGTGTAGGGACTGAGGACAATTGGCCCCCAAATAAGCATGCTCGTAAATACGGGGCGCAGGAAAATTTTTCGCCCCCTTGGAAAATTGTTTTGGACGTAGTTTAAAACTATTGGACATAGTTTAAAAAGTTTGGGGCCTCTCAGAAAACTCTTCGCCCCCCAAACATTTTATCAATTCACTCACTCTAAAGCCACGTGTCGTGTTCTTTTAGGCTAGCCTACCAGTCTAGAGCTTCTAAACATGAATATTGAAAAGCGGTAGAACATTTAAAAATGAATTTAAAATAATAACGAAAAACTATAGCTTTTAAACTTCTTTCAAAAATTAATTTTTAGCGTCCCCCCCTAGCTACGCCACTGAATACGGAGCACATTTGCACGACTATGTTGATCCGTAGCCGTGTCTTAAGGGCAGTGGCGATTCTAGAATGAAAAAAGTGGGGGGACCGCTGCGGGGTCAAGGAAAAAGTAAGGAGGGCCAACATAAATGTCTATCTTGCATGGTTATTTTTCATTGTTTTGAAGATTAAGTTGCTATGATTAACCCTATCAAACCCAACACAGGCATGTGAATATCATTTGCATGAACTATCGTTATTATTCACTAGAGACACCTAAACGCCACTGTAGATGTAATCACACACGTGTACTGTTATGTTGAAAATTCTGTGCTAACCATGCAACTTCCAGGCCACGTGGGATACATTGTTTAGCCGCAGAAAGTAGGCTCTCGCAGAAATCCTGGTTTGCCCTCTCAATATCTGATGTGTCCGGAGGTGGCAATCTCTCAACGGATTCATCTGTGAGAAGACAGAAGCGCTTCCAAACGGCTTTGCGAAAGTTCCAACGCTTCACCGGATCGCTGTGGGCAGGAACCTTGAATCTTGGTGGCGTTATCAGGGAGGGCCGGTGTTGTGACCTCGGGAACTTTCCTAGAACACGTCTGTCCGGCAGTCGGCTGTCCTGGCCGAGGCTCGCGAAGGCCAGGTCTAGGTTAGTGCCGACATTCCAACGGCGAGAGAAGAAACTGGCTGTTTTCTTTGGGTCATACAGCAGTCCAAGGTTGTTGGATGTTGCCCAGGAGTCCAGGTTCTCACCGTCCGGGGATGTTGTGTTGTAACCCCAGTTGACGTGCTGACAATTGAAGTCGCCAACGTGCAGGCTGGGGTGTGGGAACGTCGGGATGGTCGTTGGAGTGAGTCGCGAGCGTGGAGGTTTGTAGACGTTGATGATCTTGTATCCTGCGACGTCTACGCACAACCACTCAGTCTCTGATTTTTCTGGAGACTGATCGACCAGTGACCATTCCAACCGCTCGTGGACAAACGTGGCAAGGCCGTGATTCCTGCTTAGGACTGACCCAGCTAGTGAGAAGTTAGGAATCACTAACTTGTCTGCACTTGTGCAGTGGGTCTCCTGTAGGACGATGATGAAAGCCTTGTTCTTATAGGCTAGCTGCTCAATGACAGAGATCTTGTCTGCAGTAAGCCCCTCAGTGTTCAGCTGGAGTATTTTGGGTCGTAGGTCTTCTGAAGCATTTCTGCTGCCGCGCCCTGAGAAGGGCGTTTGATGACCCACCCCATGCCGAACTCATCCAGTACAGGTAGCAGCGGTTGCTCTCAAGTTGACAGATTTAGTAAGCATTTCGAGAAATGCCGCAACAGGGAGGGCCAAGCGAAGGCATCTGTCATTTAAGTGCTGTGATATCGGTGAAAATCACGAAAATTGAACACATTTACGACCCAACAGCAAAATTTTTCTGAAGCAAAACGAATTTATTGATGTATTTACAATGGTACATCAGACTAGTTACCGCCATATCCAGGTAGTAATGACCAATCTTACGCTCATAATTTTAAATTAGACCTACTTGGCTGCGAAATGTGCGATCTTTGACAGAGGCAGACATGGACGTCGGAAGGATTTTTTCCAGGGGGGGGGGCAGTAGGGGATTTTCCAAAAAATTTTTCTAGGGGGCTGCTAAAAGTGGTGAAATTTGTTTTT
>Ga0210059_1012782_pt1 | contig 12631 bp, 14 predicted proteins | sample Ectturendosymbi2_FD_188042 | JGI IMG/M metagenome (GOLD analysis project Ga0210059, IMG submission 188042) | Ecteinascidia turbinata endosymbiont from Florida, USA - Sample 2 (SPAdes) (version 2) | ecosystem: Host-associated > Tunicates > Ascidians > Unclassified | place: Key West, Florida...
TCTTCTGTTACTGCACCACCGATTGTTGTGAAATTCGTGACCATGAAAGACCGGAACTCTATCTTCAACCTAGCTTCCCATGCCAGACAGTTTAAATGCAGCATAACAAAGCATCTTCCAGTGGCAATGCAAATTTAACGACGTACTCTCCTCAAAATTGCAAATAAACTCTACAAGCAAGGAAAGCGAATCCAATGGAAAATTATCGACGCAGACTACAGACTCTTTCCTGACGGTGAGCTAGTCCATAGTAATGTGTCATTGTCCAAACATCTGCCATTTAAATGATTACAGTATTTTCGTTTGTATCTCGTCACTAAAGTTCGCGGTATTAGGTACAATTTATGAGTTTGACATTATTTGTGTTACCAAAACCTGGCTAAAATCATCTGTTTTTAATAACCTACGTCTTCCTGGTTGTTTTCTATGCGGTTTTCTATTCGGCTTTGAACCGAATCGCCATGGAAGCGGAGTTTTTGAACATCCAACAATCTGCCACTTAAATGATTGCAGTTTTTTCATATGTATCTCGTCACTGAAGTTCGCGTTTTAGGTACAGTCTCTTATATTTATGTGTTTGACATTAATTGCGTTACTGAAACTTGGCTACGATCTTCTGTTTTAAATAACCTACGTTTTCCTGGTCTTTGTTCTCTATTCGGCTTTGAACCGAATTGCCATGGACGCGGAGTTTTTAGCCTACTTTCAATGTAACATTTTTTTGCTAGCATAGACTGGATTAAGAATGTACCGGCACAGAAGTATTGTGGCTGGAATATCGAAATTCAATTGCATTCTCAATTACATACAACTATGGATGAAACCAATATAATTTTAATTACACCAGCTCCAACCAAAATTTTCCGAACTTAGAAGCGTGTAATACGTATGGAGTACTAAATCTAAAGAATTTATTATCTAGATCTTCTTAAGGTAGACAAATGTTTATTATTCACCTTAATACTAGGAGTCTATCAAAGAATATATCAAAAATTTACGAACTTTTGACAGATATAGTAACTACTCCAGACATTATAGCCATTAGTGAAACGAAACTTGTCATTGTTATAACGACATACAATTACCTGGATATACTTTCGTTAATAAAAACTCATTAACACAGGCAGGTGGTGTAGGGATATATGTCAAAATAAATTTGATCTATAAAATCAGATCTGATCTGGACTTACACAATGACCACATAGAAGATATATGGCTAGAAGTAACAGATGTTAGCGATACGTCTATTTTAGTGGGTGCATTATACTACCATCCTAATAACAATACAAAGCATTTTGGAGAAATCTTGGAAAATAGTATAAATATTTTAAATATGGAAAGAAACTTTTTATCTACTTGGCGATTTTAATATTAACGCTTTATCTAAAAACACTGTGGACAAATGGTTTATAAATAACATGCAATCTATAGGTGCCCATCAGATGATCACCCTACCTACAAGATTTATGCTACATCAAAAACCATCCCTACTTGACCACATATATTGTAATGACTTTGTGCATGAACAACAGCCTGGTGTATTACAATATGCTATCAGTGATCACCATCCTATCTTTCTTCTAGCTAAAACAGTACCTAAACTAAATAATTTAACTAAATGGAAAAGATGTTACAAACAATTCCACCCAGAAAATTATGCGATGCACCGATCAAGAAACTTGGAAGAAAATTTTACTAGTAACCCTGAGAATCTAAATGAAGAATTCAATAACTTTTTTAAAATATTCAAATCCTCTGTGGACCACAATGCACCATTAATCAAATTAAGTAGGAAATTGACCAAGCTGGCATCAAAACCTTGGATAATGAAAGGTTTGTTGAATTCTTTTGAAACTAAAAACAAACTTTATAAAAAAGCTATGAATAGTGGTATTGCTTCCGATTTTCAAATATATAGAAAGTTCAATAACAAACTCACTTAAAAAAGAAGGCTAAACTCAATTTCTATAAAACCAAGCTGATCGAGAACTCTAATACTCCAAGAGAAACTTGGAAAACGATCAACAAAGTAATTGGCAAAAACTCTGCTGACAATTCCAATTCCATTCCAATTCAAAAAACTGTCCCAGGTGCTTCCTCTCTTCCACATAACCAATCTGTTGCTCAAGTTTTAAATCAATTTTTTACGTCAGATGGTCCATCACTTGCCAGAGCCATACCTCCCACTGTAACTGATACTTATTTACCTCCTTCTCCACAAATCTGTTCTTCAATGTTCATAACCCCAACTCGTTCAGAAGAAATACTGAAGCTTATTAACTTACTTGATGACAAAAAGTCTACTGATGCTTATGATATACCTGTCAAATTGGTCAAATTAAGTAAAAATATTATATGTACTTAGCAGATATATTTAATAACTGCTTACAAAATGGAATCTTTCCTGATAAATTGAAACTTGCCAAGGTTATTCCTATTTTTAAATCTGGTGCTAAAGATATCGCTTCCAACTATAGACCAATATCAATATTATCACACTTTTCCAAAATATTTGAAAAACTGATGCATAAAAACTTGGTGAGCTTCCTAGATACAAACAACATTATTACAAAACACCAATTTGGCTTTCGTTCTGGACTTTCTACATTTCTGGCTTTAAACCAACTTCATAACTATATATTACGTCTAAATGATTCTGGACAATACAAACGTGGTATTTTTCTTGATAAAAAGCATTTAGTATTGTAAATCACAAAATATTGCTAGACAAACTTAACCATTATGGAATTCGTGGATTGGCTCTCGACTTCTTCACATCATATTTAAATAATAGACAGCAGTTTGTTTTTGCGAATGGGGTTCAGTCTGATAAGATTCTTCACATCATATTTAAATAATAGACAGCAGTTTGTTTTTGCGAATGGAGTTCAGTCTGATAAGATGCAAATCACTTGTGGTGTGCCGCAAGGTTCGACTCTTGGTCCTGTGCTATTTTTGTTGTATATTAATGATCTCCCCCTGTCTTCCAATTTTTTTTGTAATATTTTTGCTGATGACACAGCATTACTTATTTCTGATACCGATGATCTTAACAACTTGGAGTAAAAAACTAATATTGAAATAAACAGTCCATTCAATTGGTTGCAAAAGAATAAACTTACATTAAATCTGTCTAAAACCAACTATTTTATTCAATAATCATTACCGACCTGTCACTCTAAACATAAATTGCAACAATGTTCCATTAGAACAAGTTAACTCTACTAAATACCTAGGCACCACAATTGATTCCAATTTAACATGGAAAGAACAGATTGATTCAGTTGAAAAGAAAGTAGCTCAAGGATGCCACGCCTTCTTCAAACTTCAGCCAATTTCTGATATCAAAATATTACGGAAAGTCTACTCTTTAATTTATCATCTCCAATATACAATTCTGACCTGGGGTAGAGTCCCTGGAACGTATTTAACTCATCTGAAGGTACTTCATAACCGTTCGATACGCTGTATTTGTAAAATATCTAGAGCTGCTCACGTCCCAATGCTAGATCTGTTTCACTCATGCAAAATATTTCAGATTAATCAAATATATGAATACGAATTGGGAAAATTTATGTACAAAATAGTCCACAACTACTTTCCAAGTTTCATCTCCAAATGTTATTCTCATATTAATGAAAGACATAATTATCCCACTAGAATAGCTACTAACAACAATCTCACTACAACTTCATCAAAAATCTTTAACACAAAGGTCTATACAATACACAGGACCAAGGCTCTGGAACAATATTCCCAAAGACTTAAGAAGCAAATCATTCCTAGCCTTTTGTCCAACATACAAAAAATATTTACTGGATAAAATTGTGTTTTGTGTTGTAGTGTATCTATCTATAGGGAAATAATTCATTAAATTTCAATTGTATGCTCCAGTTATGTGTAATGTTAACGATTCTTTTGATTTTGCTAGTCGATGCAGCTAATTTTTTACTGAAACTAAAAAATTTAACAAACGTGCTCTATTTGTCGCAGTGTCCCGTTTCACAAATTTATCGGTGACCCCACTTGGTCTGCTTGATGTGCTAAATTACATTACATTACTGCCTGTTGTCGTTTTATTTGTTTGTTTTTTTTTGTTTTATGTGTTGTGTGTCTTATGTTGCGTTTTGTTTACGTTTGTTTACTCTCGTTTATGTGTCTTTTGTTTGGTTTGTGTTGCGTTATTAGGGGCTTGATTCGATGACCTTGCGGTCCCTCGCCCCATAACAGTAACAACAACAATAAAGCAAACATGGTGAAAAAAGAATGTGTGATGAAAAAATTAGTGCTTCCGTTGGTACTTCTCTTAAAGCACATGTCCCTACACGTACTTCTAAGTGAGAAAAACACTTGGGCCGTCTTTATCCTGAGATTTTGAAATTGGTGCCAAATCCGTCTGGAACACCAACAGCATCAAATACTAAAACTTTGAGTGCTGGAAAGAAGCCTGCTACAGAAAATCTGACAAAGCTTTTTGCTAGTGATAAAGTATCTATGACAATGACTCCAGATGCATTTAGAAAACATTATTGACATTGCTGTTCTCAGTGGCATTTCTCTGAGATTCTTTTCTCAACCTGAAGTATTAGCACTGATTGGCGAATTGGCACTAAATCTAGGAGTGTCTCCAAATAGAGATAACATATGGAAACTAGGGCTTGACAAATATGAAAGCCGAAAGAAACAGCTGAGGAGTAAGCTAAGCAACACATTTGTTTATTAGGGAATGGATGCGTGCACACGCCAGCGCTACCATATCAATTACATTGTGATGAAGTAAAAAATACATCAAAACCTTACTTATAACAGACACTCAAGCCCAACATTCCAGCACGTTCTTAACACAATTGGTAAAAAATGTATCGCAAGACTACGGCCTTCAGAAAGACTGTGCGTTATCCATTGCCGCAGGCATGGGCGCCGGAAAGATTTTTTCCGGGGAGGGAGGCACTGGATGATTTTTCCAAAATTTTTCCAGGGAGAGGCTGAAACTGGTGAAATTTGTTTTTTCCCACTCAAAACTAAGAAAGCAACCTTTTTTGCTAAAAATTTCAAAATCCAGAAGGGGGCCTTGGCCTCCCTGTTCCCCCTTTGCGGACAACATTTCAGCTTCAAATATTCTAGAAATCTAGCTGTTTCGAATATTGTGAAGCTAAGTAATTTGTAGTTTTGTACTGACATTTTTTGGTATATTTTAAAACAAATATGACCACATTGGTAGAAAAAGTTTGCACTATTTTTCTGAGATGTATTGCATTTGGTTGCTTAAGATTTGGAAAGTGTCTGTATTTTACATAAAAAGTGGTTTGATTTACTAGGTATGATTTGAGTAGTTTTATAAATTATGGTTTGGATTTTCCGGAAACGTTACATACTCCAGTCTCCAGCTATGTTTTTTTCAAGCTATGTGTGATCAAATAAAAGCATGATGAAGCTTGAAAAAAGTGACATAAACCGCTAGTGCCATTACTGTTTCAGTCATGAACTAAACGTACGTGATCGAGTTTACTTGCATTTTGAAACAAACCAAATCGGCTTCTTAGCGATGGCCAGCAAAATGTGACATATTCTGCCGTATCTTGAGTAGGTCATGCTTCCATGCTGGTTTCTTACTTTGTAAATTACTGCTACGCGAATGTTCATTCATTCATTTGTTTTGGGAAACAAGCACACACAAAAAAAACAAATAAACAAGATAAAATAAGCAAACTCATAAATAGAAATACAATCAAAATTAAATCTGCATCTTCCAGGGGCACCTAATATAACCAGGTGGTTTTCTAGTTAGGTCCCCCACGAGTCTAATGTTAAGATAGTGCTATATTAATGGGGTTTAAGGTTTGTACCCTCAGAAAGTTTGGTTATGACAATGGGGAATACTTAAGGTAGCATATAATTGACACGGGTTAATATTGGTTTAAGAAGTGTAACTTGCAATTTTTTTGAAAACGTAGAAAGGTTGTACTTTTAAATTTTGATCTAAAGATTCCCAAATCTTAACTTCGGTATAAGCAAGAGATTTTTGTGCAGTTGCCAATCTTTTTCTGGGTACTATATATTCTTGATGTTTTCTGTCTAGTATTATATGAATGTATATTGTCCAACTTTGTGAACAAAAAGTTAAAAACAGATGGTAAGCAGCCATGCTTAAATTTATGCATCAATTTTGCTATTTGTAACTTATAAATGTCATTTAGATTTAAAATTTTGAGCTGTGCATACAGTTTTTCAGCATTTGATCTATATGGGCTAAATGTGATTAATCTTATAATTTTATTCTGTATTGTTTTTATTGTTTTAAGTAAATATGTTTATCCTGAACCCCAGCTACTTATTCCATATTGAAGATGAGAGAAGACTAGACTATAATATACTGTTATTAAAGAAATGATGGGAAGGTAATGTCTAAGCCTTGTAAGAGTTCCACAGGCTTGGGATATTTGTTTTATCACTTGAGCTATATGTGAGTTCCAGGTTAGTCTGTTGTCTAATACTACTCCCAAGTATTTAAGATTGTCAACTTTGGATATGATATGATTATTAATGCAAATGTTCATGTCAAAGTCCAGAGGTATTTTTTGTTTTGTTATCAGCATGCAATGAGTTTTATTGTAATTTAGAGATAGTTTATTATGTTTCAACCAGTTTTCAATATTATTTAGTTCCTTGTTAACCTTTTTTGTAAGATCAATGACTGATTTTGCTGAAAAAGAAATAACTGCATCATCTGCAAATAAAGTTGTTCTAAATTTGAGACATGTGTAATATCATTTACACAGAGTAAGAAAAATAAAAGCTCTAGATTTGAACCTTGTGGAACACCACATGTTGCACTAGCTTTTTGTGACTGAATATCCTCAATACTTACAAAATGTGTTCGATTGGCTAAGTAGTTTTCAAATAATTTCAATGGCAATCCTCTAATGCCATATTGTTTTTCTAGCTTTTCTAAAAGTTTTTTTATGGTCCACAGTGCCAAATGCTTTGGAGAGACCTAGAAATATTGAACAAGTTACTAATCCCTGATCTAAGTTTTGGAGATAATAGTTATATATTTCATTTATGGCTAATTCGGTAGATGTCCCTTCTCGAAATCCATATTGGCTTGGAGATAATAGCTCGTTTGTCTCAACATAAGAATACAATCTAGAATAAAGAAGATTTTCGAACACTTTATTGATTGCAGGTAATATAGATATCGGTCGATAATTTGAGCAGCATTCTTTTGATCCTGATTTGTGAATGGGGATAATTTGTGCAATCTTTAAATCATCAGGGTACTCACTATCAAGGATACATGTATTAAAAAGATCTGATAAGAACTTGGAAATTGTTGTACCAACTAGTTCGACCCTTTCATTCCCGCAAAACCCCCAAATCTTGCAGAGCTTTGCAATCCTATAACTCGTCAGGCGATTGTGCTAGAAGGCTATCCAAACCATCCACGGATTCAGCAAGTCTTTTAATCAAAATCGAAAAAAAACGTTTTTCGTTTTCGGTGGGGGGATTTCTGGAGGTGACGTCACAAAGAAGGCATGTTTTGGAAATTTTGGCCTCCTTTGGCCGGCTCTGGGCCCCAACCATTTGACCCATTCTTTTGGCTGAAAGTTTTGTTGAAAACTAGGTCAAAATCCGCGTCTGTAGAGCCCTGGATTGACTTGCTAGCATATCTGTAGCCAATTTTGGCCTAATTCAAATCTTTTCAGAAAAGGCATAATTTGCCCTTTCAGGGCAAACTTTGGCCAGCCATAACTCGGCAGCAGATTGAGCTAGAGAGGAGTTCAAAAAATGGCCCATTGGAACGGCGCCCAGGGCCAGGCAAAGATGGCCAAAATAACCCAAAACCACCCCTACTTGTGACATTCCCCCCAGAAAAGCTCAAACCCAAAACAAAAAATTTTTTTTCGATTTTGACTACAAGACTTGCTGAATCCGTAGAGGGTTTGAACAGCTCTCTAGCTCAACCACCTAGCGAGTTACAGGATTGCAAAGCTCTGCAAGAAAAGTGTCGCACGCGGGACTGAAAGGGTTGAGGTGTTTGATTGGTATGTCATTTATAGGTACTGCTTTTTTTGCATCCAAATTACTTAGTACTAGGGCAAGTTTTTCCAACTTTTGCAACTTTTTTTACAGCTTCCAACAGCTTCCTAAATACTCAAGATATATATCATTCAATGTTTTGAGCTGTTTCCAGGAATTTTATATTGCAATTTTTTGCAACTTTTTCGATTTTTGCATGCAACTTTTTGCAACTTTTTTGATTTTTGCATGCAACTTTTGCAACTTTTTCGATTTTTGCATGTTACTTTTTGCAACTTTTTCGATTTTTGCATGCAAAATAGGTTGTTTCAAGTCTTTCACAGTCAAATGTGCGCATAAATGCAACTTACAGCGCATAAATGCAACTTTCGCTGAAAATAAATGCAACTTTCTCGCTTTGTTACTGCAACAAAAACTTGCCCTACTTATTGTACTTCTTCTTGGCAGGTGGGATATAAGAAAAAGGATGTCCGAAGGTTTGATGCTGGAGAAGTCTTTGGTGCGGCTAGAATTGTTTTTTTCTATTAGGTTAGCTAATTTTTCTCCAGTGGATGAAAAATATTTGCTCAATGTGTTAGCAATATCAAAGGCAGTAGTATCCGATGATCGCAGTTCGTTTTGCACCTTGTTAAAAGCGTTTGTTTGTTTCTAATAGTAAACCATAATTTTCTGGAGTTGTTACCTTTTTGTGCTATCTGGTTTTTGAAATAAATCATCTTAGCATATTCAATTATGTGGTTCAACTTGTTCCTGTATTGTTTATATTCGTTCCATTTATTGCTATCAGTTTTATCTAAGCTTTGAATTTTAGAAAATAGTTTGTTTTTTGTTTTGATTGATTTTAATATGCCTTTAGAAATCCATGGCTTTCGGTGCATTCGTTGTAGCTTCCTTGACATCATTTTGAGGGGTGCATGTTTGTTTAGAGTTATTTCAAATAAAAGTGCAAATCTAGAAAAAGTTGTGTTAACATCTTGCATTTGCAATGCTTCCGTATTCCTTTGAAGTTCATCTAGAAAAGCTTCAGTCTCAAATAGGGTAGTATCTCTAGCATATAGTTTTTACATTTTTGGTATGATTTGGTTGAGGGTATGATGCAGAATATTGGGTAATGGTCACTAACATCCCATATGCAGATTCCTGAATGTATGGTAATTCTAGATTCATTAGTGCATAGATGATCTAATAAAGCTGAGCTATGATCAGTAATTCTTGTTGGTTTTTTTATCAGGCAGTGGATAACAGAGCAGTTTGTGAAATTTTTTAAATCAGCCTCTGAACTGTTTGAGTTTATCTTTAGCAAATCTACATTAAAATCTCCAAGAATATAATATGGGCAGTTACAAGAGGACAGCTTGTGTAAGGTACTAAAAAGTTCATCTTGGAAAGCTAGGAAATTACTGTTTGGATGTCTATATACTTCCCCTTCCATAACTTTATCCTTACTATTGCTGATTTCAACCCATATTGTTTCAAATTCATCTGTGAGATTCGACTTGTCATCCCTACAGTTTGCAGTAAGAGAGCTCTTTACATATAGGCCAACTCCACCAGCAAGTGGATGAGAGTCACGATGGTAGAAATCATAACCTTCTAGATTATCGTTAGACACCTCATTATTTGTATGATTAAGACGTGTTTCTGTTATGGAAAGTATGTCTGGGGTTGATTTTAGTTCTGATAGATATTGTTGCAAGTTTGGTGTTTTTTGCGAGCTCCTCACATTGCAATGTAGAAGAAATAAGTTTGTAAATTACAATTGAGTCAATTCATCGTCATTTTCTTGTGGTCTTTTCATAAAACTAACTGTGGTTCTTTTAAATGAAAGGACAAACAAATTTCTCCGCGAAGTCATGAATTACGTTAGGACATTTCAAATTTGTTACGAAATTTACTGTAATAGCAGGACTAAATTCGAAGTAAGAAGTAAGAAAAATATCTAAAAAGCATAAATTGCGTAACGCCACGCAATCTCGTACAACCAGCTGACTGTTGTGAGGGGAGCTTTTTTTAAAAATGCTGAGCGACTCAGACTTGTTTTTTCAGTTAAATATTTCTGGAACGATATTCAATTCAAACAACGTTGATAGCAATACTTCAAACAGAACAAGTCTCATAATCATAATTTTTTTCAATAGATGATCAAACACCAGCAACAAAAGCATCGTCACAGGATCCGGGAAAAGATAAAGATCCTCTCTACGAAATTATTTTTCCATCGGGTTTGCTGACCGTTTTTGTTCTTTGGATCAGGTTTGCTCATTACTGACCGATTTTTATATAAAATCTTGAGATACCCTTCTGTCTTTTCGAGGTATAAGTATCTAATCAAGACAACAGCAAATTGCCGATATTTACATTTTCTTTACTATGATAAACTTGATGGTGAAGGTTTCTTAGAACCGATCATATAATCTGTTTTTCCATTGAATAAGTAGAAATAATGTAAAATTTAACTAAAAAAGTTTCTTGGAAAAACATTCTGTCAAGATTCCTGAATATTTTGTTAAGTCAGTTTCCACGCAACGACTGTTTTTTTTTCAACTCCAAAGTAAAAATATTGCATTTGAAACTGCAAAGTACAGCGTTTCGTTCAGATTTACAAATAAAGCGTTTCTTTATCAATTCAAAGTAATGCTGATATGGGTAACATTTTTACAGTTTGTAATTTTCTTCATAATCTTTCATCTACTTGAAAACGACTTGGTAAATTACAGCGCATGTTCTTTAATTTGACCGCAGGTAGCACTAAAAGAGATACAAATTTTTGCAAAAGTTTCAGTGGTGTACAAAAGGTTCATGCCAGCAAATAAAATGAGTGCCAGTTGCTGCTTTTTTTGCTAAGTGTAAAAAACACTTTTACGTTGAATAGTGCATTCCACGACATTCGGGTAGCAAGTGGTTTGCCGGGAAAAATCCACAGGTTGCGGAGTACAAAATGGCATTATGCACAATAATTCATGCAAGCAATCACTTATAAGATTACTTAAATATAAACACAACCCTATACTTGCTCTACCACCTAAACGCAACACTAAAACATTGCAAAAAGTGCCTCACGCAAGTGCAACCATTTTGTATTCATAACCCAACCTGTTAGGCCACTTTAGGCAGTGTAAAATTGCATTAGACGCATTCATTTTTATATTACACAAGCAATCAATATCTGCTGAAAAAGATAGTTTCACAACTAATATTTATGCACAATGATCTTATCCAAGTATGTATTTCGAGCAATAAAGAATGAAATAAACAAATTTTCCTGCCTTACAAACTACTTTCAAATATCAGAACTTTTCTATGACAATTAACAGCTCTGCAGCAATCTCACCCCAGCGCGGCAAAACTTTAAATGAACTGCCTTCTAACGAGTAGCGTAACTGACGGGGGACAGGGGCGCTAACCGCCTCCCTGACAAGCTAGATCTAAAAAAATTATATTTCGGTTTTGAGTATTTGTTTGTTTTTCAGTCAGTTGCTGTCTTTTTTGCCTTTTTCGAAGTGTTTTCTCGTGATTTCGGTTTTTAGTATATACTGTCCACATCTAGGTTTATTATCGTTTCTCAACTATTTTCTAAGTGTTGGTTAGTGGGGTACATACGCAGTCACGTCGCCACTAGGGGGGCTCTGATGGGCTTATCCCCCAAACAAAGCTCCAAGCACCCCCAAATTGAAATATGAAACAGTATCAGTTAGTGGAATTTTTGTCAAATTTGAATGTCAAGCCCCCCTGCACCAACGTAAAGCCCCCGCACAAAGGTAAAGCTCCCCAATTGACGACTTTCTGTCGACGGTTCTGTCCATGTGGTGGCCAGTAGGCCCTCTTGATCTCAGTTGTCTCACTCTGGATCAAACGCCTGTTTGCGCCCATGTTACAAGCACTCCGCCATTCACAGTGAACCAACAATTCTCATGAAAACCTGTTTTTTTATTCTACGAAGTTTACATCTTCGAACTTACAACGTAAAGATATCACGACCAGTAGCCCAAAAAATGTCTGCCAAATGCGTTTTTGTACATATCATTGTGTAGCCATATGGCCATCTTCACCAAGTACATACCACATACCAGTGCGTGCCACGGGACCGAAAATGTGTTGCAGATGAAATACCATCATAACGATTTGGTTGTTTTTTTGATATGGTGGTTTGTTGTTGGCGCTTTATAACTACAATGGTCTTGTAGCGCCACGACTGAATTTCTACAATTTCAGGTTTCATTTCACTTTTTCATTTTTGTTGGTGTTCTGGGTGAGTTCCCTGCAGCTCTTCCGTATACCGTGCGTCTGGTAAGAAGGCTGCAGTACCAATTTACAAGGTCTTGGTAAGACCCGGCCGAGAGTCGAACGCTCGACCTACCAGCACCGAAGCGAACGCACTAACCACTAGGCCACGAGCTGGTCCATCATAACGATGGTGATAATGAGCAAACAATGCAAGTGTGGTGAATGTATGATTACTTTGTCGTTGTCACGTGGTGGCGCCTGCAATCTTGCAATCCTTAATTGTGCCCCTGTGTTTGCCCCGCGGCTGTTGCGTTGTGCTTGCGGTCTCGTAATGCAATACTGCAACGTGTTCTTTTAGTGCAGTTTG
>Ga0210059_1012783_pt1 | contig 12630 bp, 10 predicted proteins | sample Ectturendosymbi2_FD_188042 | JGI IMG/M metagenome (GOLD analysis project Ga0210059, IMG submission 188042) | Ecteinascidia turbinata endosymbiont from Florida, USA - Sample 2 (SPAdes) (version 2) | ecosystem: Host-associated > Tunicates > Ascidians > Unclassified | place: Key West, Florida...
CGGGGGGCCCCCTTGCAGCGGGGGGCCCAGGGCAATTGCCCCCGTTGCCCCCCCCCTTAATCCGGCCCTGCCGCCGGATCCAAATATGCCTGCAGCGCCAGGGAGTTCATTTGGAGCACATTTTTGAGCGCCAGTGAAGCAAAGAGTTTTTGTAGTACAGACGTGAAACTTTGGAGATATCTGCTGCACAGGCTTGACCTAATGTAGCTGAAGTTTTGTGTCAATCTAAATAAAATTTTGGAAGTTATTCGATTTTTGGTGATGACCTTTTTTTGTGTCACCTTGTACTTTATTGCCCAAACCTTTACATCATTTGCAAGTTTGCAAAAATTGATCATGTTGAAGCCTGGAAAATCTCATACTAACAATAAAATCTTCAAGCTGTTCAAGAGCAGATAATGACACCACTCGCAAGTATTTAGAGCAATCAACCTAACAGGTAATTAATTATTTCAACTGCAGTGTTCTTGCTAAGAAATGAAAATACTGCCATGGGAGGTGCAAACAATGAGAAACTCATATTGGAAACACTTGTTCGTCCTGTTGGTGCAAATCTTCAAGCAATAGTTCACATGATCAATTGTTTACGGATTAAAAAAGGCTGAAAATCTTTGAAAAGGGGCTGAAAAGTTAGAAAGACAACCAATTTTCTTGAAATATATACTTTTAAAAAATCACTAGATTGCAATGAAAAATCACTAGATCACTAAATGAGCCTAAAAACCACTAGATCTAGTGAAAAATCACTAGGAGTGGCACCCGTAGTTCCACTGTTTTACTCAAGTTTCGAACCAAAGTTTATGAAGCAGTTGACAACGCACTATGACGCGTTTTGCCTAATGTTTTGGCAATACTCTTGAAGTGGAACTGCCCGGTGGTTCCACTTGCAGTTGAGAATCGTACCCTCATGATTCTCAGGGAGAGTCTTAAGCCAAATTAAAACAACGCTTTACCGATTTGACTAAAGAAGCGCTTTGCTAGTCATTTCAGACTTAGGTGGTTTGTATTGTTTCCGGCGTTCGTCCTTAGGCACTTTCTCTCGCATGCTTGCGCGGCGGCATCTCGCATCTCTTTCTCGGGTGCTTTCTCGCTGGGGAAGTACCCTTGGACTTCAGCCGATTTTTCTCGCATGTAATGGCCTAGCGCCATTACACTCTATTACATAGGACAATGTTACGGTAGTGCTGTTGTCACATCACCAACCCTATCCTCTTGTGCTTTATAACCTTTGTAACCAACCATGGCATCGAAAGTGCATCAAATGATTGGATTCCTAAGTGGCAAATATCGTTTATATTTTTGGAATCAATTCAGAATTTAAGTACGTTCTATCCTGCAGAAATCGCCCCTTGTGGGCGATTTCGCCCCCGTTGAAGACCACTGATATAGACCAACGCCTCCAGCATTAGTTAAAGCAACAGCATGAACAAAGTTGTAGTTGGGAATTTTTACATTTGAACGACAGTTTAATTTAAAATTAGTTTCAGACATTGCTATAAAATCAGAAAAATTACACATTGCAAAGAAAATGCCAATTTTGTTTTGAGTTTTAGCTACACTCAGGGCCGGATTAACCATTGGGCAAACCGGGCAAATGCCCGGGGCCTTGCGCTTGAATATCCAAGCACTCCATTGCTGTTTTTTCATGTCTTTAAGCTGTTCACCACGCGTCAAAATTGTAGAGCTTTTTGATTAGTGCGTTTAACATATAGATTAAGGAAACTGACAAGTTTGGCATTTATCGTTGTTGCGTGACGTACAAGAATTGAACCAAAGAGCACCACGCCTTATGACCCAAGAATTTGATCGAAATCACTGGTGTCCGCAGAAATTTTTCCAGGGTGGGCAACGTCGAAATTTTGCTTATCCTTTTCAGGTTGCTGACGATGCAACGCGAATGAACGTTCACCAAACGGTCAACCCTTTCTACCCCATTAGTCTATGCTGATTGAACCTCAATTCTCAATCTTTTGTATTAAATCGACTATCAGAAATACTTTTACTTTTCATAAACTGCCTTATATCCAATTTTTCGAGCACTTTCTGCAAATAAGTCATAATTTAAGAATAATCAACGGCCAGAACAACATGAGCGGTGAAATAACAAGAAAGTTAGACACTCGCAAAACTGTTTCAAGCAATGAGAAGTCGAACTATGTGCTGACCAGAATATCGGACAACTTACTAAAGTTGGAACACCACGCAGGCTTAAAAAAGCTGAGCAGATGCGTTACGAGAACTCGCCACAGCAGGTATAGCTTTGCACTTATAGTGCTCACGAAGACGTCAGAGCTATACCTTAACGATAAAGACGTATTCCCACAAGTCTGCATAGACGCATTCTAACAAGCCACGTATTTTTATACTGTGTGAAAAGAAGCCTGCATAAGAGTCGTTTGATTAAGCTATTCACTTGGGCACGTTGATTTTACACAGTATAAAATTATACGTGGCTTACCGCTATCAACAGTGCCGCCAGAAAGTTTTCATTAGGGGGGCTTTGGGTTTGTGCGGGGGGGCTTGACGTTCCAAAAATTGACAAAAACTCAACTGATTTATAGTGTGTCATGTTTCAATTTGGGGGGCTTGGAGCTTTGTTTGGGAGGGCTAAGCCCCCAAAAGCTCCCCCGTGGCGACGGGGCTGAGTGTCACTGTCTTGCTGCCTTACCTGCCAAGGTGTCTGTGTTCAGCAGTCACATGCATGGCTCCCATTCAGTGATTGCAAATAAACCCAGATTTTCACACCAAAAAATCCATATTTGTACAATAACGCCATTTTGGACAAGCAAAAAGCTAATCTTGATCACAGTGACGAAAAATATACAGAATTGCGAACGTATTTGTTTAATGTGGAAGACGAGCTGCACTCTGCTTTTCCAAATACTGAAATTGCACTTCACTTATACTTGTGCCTCATGGTTTCCAACTGTACTGGAGAGTTTTTTCTAAGTTGCACAGAATTAAGAATTATCTTCGAAGTTCAGTTTGGCAAGAAAAACTAAGCATGATGTCTCAATGAGAATGGAGCATGAGACTGTTGGAGATACGGACCAGGCAGGGCCGGCCTTAAGCCGATGCATCTGCATTGGGCCCCGCGCCATGGTGTTTGGGTAGATTATTCATTGTTGTCAGATACACCTTGCGCTTGTGAATTCAGTGGAAACGCCATATAAATTTCATTGTTAACAAAGAACGCACTCGTCAGAACTAGCAAATTTCGTCTCGAACGTTAGGAAACGTGCTCAATTCTCGTGTTAGTGCTGTAATGCATATTTGCGCTCTAACACGATCGTAAAACGGTTGACTGAACACGATGACGTCATACAATCACTGCTCAGAGGGGTCCCGCGCTTAGGTCTTGCATTGGGCCCCGCGCCCAGGTCTTGCATTGGGCCCCGCATCTGCTAGGGCCGGCCCTGGTACCAGGAAACAATCATCAACGATTTCGTGTGCAAAAAATGCGGCGTCATGAAATGTTTCGAAGCTGAGTTTTCTTCAAAAAGCACACATTGACAGAGTGACAGAGACCAGAGTCATTTCAATAAGTTCGTTACTAAATATTCTTCGCAATTTAACTCCTTTCGATTACCATATAATGTGCTGACGTAACAATTAGTTGCGAAGTGCTTGTCGTGATCTTGAGGGTATCAGTCTTAGATCAAACAAACCGGTGTGGTCCACTAATCACATAACAGTTAATAGGTGTAAATATTGTAAAGCTCCCATGACAAAACTTCAGTCAAGTAGTACGGTTCCAGTTGATTTTGCGTGATATTTTGTTGATAACATTTTTTCTAAACGATGTACGTTTTGATCTGCGAGAGTGTGTAGACATATCTTTCCTCACCAGTGGCGCAACCAGCTCTTCATTTCGGGGGGGGACAATTTTCATGAACTTTCATTCGATGACGTCATAGTGCTTATTCAAGCGTGGTACAACTCTTTCGCAAACGGTCACAGATATGTGCTTTCCGCAATATTTCCGAAAATGAGAACTTATTAGTCTTAATCAGGCCCGTGACTAGGGGGGCGAAGCGAAGCTAGCAATAAAAATGTTTTCGCTCCCTTGGAAAAATGCGTTGGACATAGTTTAAAAATTTGGGCCCCTCCCAGAAAACTCTCGCTCCCGCTGGTGTCCCAAGCTGGTTACGGGCTTGCTTTTAATCAAGATGCAGACCGAACGATCAGGACAGAGTAAAAATTAATAGCCTGATACAAATGCCTGGTTCTGCATTCAACTAGTGCAGTCATGGCTTTATTGTGTCAGAAGTACAGGCTACGAGTAAACCTGCCCTGCCCAACTTTCGTCTTGTTTTAGAAATTTCATGCTGTCAAATAGAAGAGACTATTGTCACGATATATTTAATCAATGATGCTATTGTTTTAATAGTAGATACGAGACTTCGTCTGCCAACTGAAATACTCTTGAAAGGTATGCAGCAGGAACAGGGCCCTTGAGCGGAATAAAATGTTCTGGTGCGAGAGCTGTTTCGGGCCCCCTTATAAATTATAATTAAGAAGAGATTCACTAGCTTTGCAATACTATGACTAGAAAATGATATGCTTTATTTCGTATTTTACATCATAAACATTTACCAATGTTATAACTAAATTTAAAAGGTCTCAGGCTGATCTCTAGTAACGCACATAACACACAGCTGGTTTGCGAATTTCACAATTATTCATCAAATTTAACATTAACAGTACGCTATAGTAATTCTCACTAGCAAAGCAAGATTAATACTTCTTTAAACCTAATACAGTAATACAAGGACACGAAGTATTTCAGTAGTCGCTTTGTCATGGATTCTAACAGTTTTTGAAAATTTTACTTGATTTACTGTCGCGATCCTAATTCAGGGTTGTGGAGTGGCAAGGAATGGGAGGCTCTTTGGTGGAGTCGGATTCCTAACGACACTAGGGGTCGGAGTCGGATATTTTGTCCAACTCCGGAAGTCCAATAGGATCGCTTTTACATCACACTCATAAGTTGGGAATTCCTGTTGAATCGATACAATTTCTTATAAAACTTTTGTTGAAATAGAGAATTCTTGCTGTGTACCACGATTTCCACTGAGTGTTAGTTGCTGCAAAATTCTTGGCCGCCACACTTCATTCACTTTATGTTAAGGAATCGGAGTCGGAAATTTTGGAAAGGTCGGAGTTGGAGTGGAAATTTTGGAAAAGTCAGAGTCGGAGTCAGACATTTTTACCTCCGACTCCGCAACCCCGGATGCCGTACTTGAATGATGGCCTCTATTAGCTCGGCCATGGTGGTGCAATCGAATTTGTAACCGGGATTTTCTTACTGATCACAAATTCTCAATGGGGTTAAGATCTGGAGAGTTTCCAGGCCAATCTATCACATTTAATTTTGCTTCCTGAAAATCGTCTTCACTTTTTCAGATGAAAGACACGGGTCAATATCCTATTGGAATTTTCCTCCGCCATCAGGAAATGCCTTTCTCATATCTGGAATGGCTTTTCGCTCAATTACATCAATGTATGTGTATAAATTCATCATACCCTCAATTTCCATAAGCGAAGATACTACTCAAAAACTGAAACTGCCCCAGAACATCTTTTTGGCTTCTTTTATTAGCCCATTGCAATGGGCAGGACTTAATTGCTCACGATTCCTGATCCTAATAAATCTGCTGTGTTTCCCTGGGATAATAATGACTTTCATCTGAAAACAGCACTTTTTCCGGATTTCTACAGACCAATATTTAGGCTATTTTTTGCACATTCTTAGATTTTCTACCAGCCTCCGGTGGGCGGCGTCACATTGTACTTGAACTTCTGTAAACGCAGCATGCACCAAATCCTTCTGTAAATCAAAACTCGTCGTAGCATACCTTTTGCAATGGCTGTTTGGGTATAATTTCAGTGTTACGAAAGCGTAACAATGCAACTCTGCTTCCTAGGTATGACATCTGCCATCAAAAATCACAGAAATTCCAATATGTACAACTCCCAACCAGGGGTGGGTATTAGACGTTAAGGCCCGAGTCAAAATCGCAGAAAACTTCCCCAAAACATTATACAATTTGTGATATGTTGTTTGCACAATATATGGTCTTGAAAAAGGACCCATTGCCCCTGTGTTTGTACACGTTACATCAAAAAACCGTCCCTATATTTTACACATGCTACACAAAAATTTTACTTGCTGAAAGCAATTTAAATTTTTCATTTTGTCTGGAACTTTGCTTCTGTGTGAAAGTCCATTTCACATTGTAAAGGGTTACTAGGGTGACCAGCCACAGAACAAACTCGCGATAAGGCATCGGCAGCAACATTTTCTTTCCCAGACCTGTGCTTAACTTCATTTGAAAACATGCCCAGTTCAGCTCGCCACGCTTGAATTTTTGCATTCTTAATTTTACCACGATTGCGTTGGTCAAAGATGAACACTGGTCCGTTATAGGTGAACGGGCGACTGTATAAATAGTGACCCCACTTCCGCGCAGCTTCGATAATCGAAGCAGCTTCCTTTTCAACTGTGGGATAGTTACATTCATTTTTAGACAAGGTGCGTGACATGAAAGCAACAGGTCGTTCGCCTTGGCTGAGGACGGCGGCAATTGCAAAGTCCGAGGCATCGCATTCAACAGCGAACGGTTCGTTTTCATCAATACATTTCAGGCACACGCTTAGGAGTTCTTCACGCAAACTTTCAAACGCAGTCATGGCATCATTCTGTAGGGGAAAATGCATTTTTCCGGCGGTCAGAGGTTTTATTTTTCCCGAGAAATTATGTATTCACCTGGCGTAGTACGCAAACATCCCAAGACAACGTTTCAACTCTTTCGACGACTTAGGTAGTGGGAGTTCTATAAGCGGACGAAGACGCTCAGGATCAGGTCTTATGGACCCCTGAGATATGCGATACCCGAGAATGTCGACTTAAGTAACGGCAACAACAGATTTCGCGTCATTGAAAGTGAGGTTAATTTTCGACGCGGCATCAAGAAACATCTTAAGATTGTGATCATAATCAGCTTTGTCGAAACCACCGATGGTAATATTGTCGAGGTATGCAAACGTTTGCTTCAGTTCGTTATCGGCAATAACGCTATCGATAATTCTTTGGAAACACGAGTCACCATTGCTGACAACGAAGGGTAAACGGCAATACTGATACAGCTTTCCATCAGCTTCGAAGGCTGTATACGCTCGGTCTTCTGTCGCTAAAGGCACTTGATAATAAGTGGATTTCACATCAAGTGTACTAAACCACTTGCACTTTGCTAGTTCATTAACTTGTTGGTCGATTCGAGGCAAAGGATAAGCGTCAAGTTCAGTGAAACGGTTGATAGTTTGGGAGTAGTCTATCACCATGCGGCGTTTGTCCCTCGTCTTTAGTTACAAGAACCTGATCACGCCAAGGGCTCCTAGACGGTTCAATAATTCCTTGGGCCAGCAGTTTCTCTACTTCCTTCCTAATAAACTGCACGTCAACCAAATTAAATCTCCGGGAGGGAGTCGCTATGGGGCGAATCTTGGGATTCAGAAACTGGAACAAACGCGGTGGTTGTATGTCGACAGCAACTCCACATGTATTGCATTGATTTACTTCGGTAGCTTTTGAAGGTCCTCCCATCAAAAAGGTTGCTAATTTATGCTTTTTAAGAAAGTCTTGCCCCAAAATTAAATCAGCACAGAGTTCTTGCACAACACCCATTTTCAGTTCGTACCAGTGGCTGAACGCTTTTATCGGGACAAGAACAAAACCACGTACCTGCGCTGACGATCCTACAGACGCAAGTGATTTACGAGACAGTTCACCTTGAGACTTTAGCTTCAGTTCCTTGACTAGTTCTTCATGAATATAGCTTTCAGTCGCGCCAGTATCAAGCAATGCACGGGCAGGTGATTTGTCCACTTCCACATCAATAACAGCAGCCTGCAAACTAGTCGGGACGCCGACTACCGAGGCAAAAAAGCTTTCAGGAAGAGCAGCAACATTAGACAATAAGAGTTTTCTCCCTAGACATGCAAACTCTTGCATAATGACCTTTCTTTTGGCAATGATGACATATTTCTTCCCGAGCAGGGCATCGCGAACGTTTGTGATATGGTTTTCCGCAAAAGTAGCATCTCTTTCTTTCCACTGTCGCAGCTAAACTATGTGGTGGAGATTCAGACACAAGATCATGCGCACTTCCGATGTCAGCTCCTGCTAGACTGTTCGCAGATCTCTGACGTTGTAGTAAAACATTAGAAACTGCAACATTTATCAAGTAAGACGATGACTGCTGTTGTGCCCTCTCCAACGAGTAGGCCTGTTCGAATGCAGCTTCGAGCGTAAGATCGTCATTCTCCAGAAGTCTCTGTCGCACAGCAGCAGAAGCCAGTCCATTGATAAACGCGTCTCGTACTAGCTCCCCACGGTACTGTTCAGCTGAAACGGCTCTGAAGGTGCAATCTTTCGAAAGGGTTTTCAGAACTTGAAGAAATTGTTGCAGGGATTCACCTGGTAGCTGTCTTCGAGAAGCTAGCAGATGGCGTGCAAACACATCATTCTTCGTTTTGACGTATACTCGTTTCAACTCTGCTACTGCAGCTTCATACGTTTTACAGTCTTGTATTTATTGATACACAGAAGGTGTGAGAAAGTTAACAAGAAGTTCTTGCCGGTTTACCCGTTCGCTAGGGTCAATCACTGCCTGTCCAATTTCTACAGCTTGTAAGAAGGATTCGAATGTAGCTATCCAATATTTGAAAACTGAAGCTGCATTGGAATCGGTTGGCAACACGTCCAAATCTTTTGGCTTAAGCAACTTATCCATCTTTAGTGAATTAAATGGTCGTGCAATCGCCTGCGAATCCCACTGAACACTATTTACGGAAAACCAGGCTTTAATTCACTAAAGACACCGCTCAATCATGGAGCGTCCTGCACGAAAAGTTACAATGAACAAGAGAGCAAAGAAAGTCTGAAACAAACACAACAGCGTAACTTATCGAATGCTGCCCAGGACGGGCAAGCTGCACTAAAAGAACACTTTGTAGTATGGCAATAAGAAACCGCAAGCACAACACAACAGCCGCGGGGCTAACACAGAGGTACAATCAAAGGATTGCAAGATTTCGGGCGCCACTACGTGACAAGACAAGGTAATCATACATTCACCACAGCCACATAATCTAAAATTAGCCTAGGCAGGTGTACCTAGAAACAGGGATGTGGAAGCGGCTATTTCGTCAACCGCTTCTGCTTCCGCTTCCACACCTATCGCTTCCACCGCTTCCGCTTCCAACAGGGCCTGGGCTCTATCAGAGCCTGGACTCTAACAAAGCATGGACTCTATCTCATCTATGAACTTGCTGACAAGCATGACTATCAAAACCAGCATACGATTTGCAAGGGCACATTACTAGTCAAAATGATCGCATAAGTTAGTATCAGTCAGCACGGTACTGCTACTCTGCTCTTACAAAAAACACAACCTAGAAAACTGTCTTCAACACATATCAATACAAACAGCACTTACAACAACTTGACCTTAGCCCAGTGGTTCCTAACCTTTCTACCCACTCGTACCCCCTGAACTTTCGTTAAATTTTCTCGTACCTCTTGTCGGAAATCAAATAGTAATTGATACTAACACAATTTCGTTGCAACGATATAACAATACAATGAATTTACAGCAAAGTGCACCAACAATCAAATATGGCTCTTTTGTTGTTTTTTTCAACGATCATGCTGCAGTGAGGCTCTTTGTTTGAGGTCGCCTCTTGCATGTTTTCATCTGGCTCTGAAAGATTCCTGGCCTTACTTTTGAGGTGTAAGAGAGTTGAGAAACTGCTTTAGCATAAGTTATTTGTTGCAAATGGCACAAGCACTTTCAAAGCTGCCTTTGCTAACTGCGGGGAAGCGTTGAGTTGCATGCACCAGAAAGTATCTAACTGCATTAAATGGAAATTCATTTTATTTTTTCTGCTGGCTTTCATTTCAACTGGATCTTCCATCATTCCACCACTGTCATCCGTAGAATTTAGGTTAAAAATAAATGTGTCTTGCATCCAACCGGGTGAAACAGAAATCTTGGCTGAAAGTATCTGTGGAAGGCCTGCCGTGTAACACCTGCAAATGCTTTTATATTTTAATGACAATGGGTTAGGATATTTTTTCATTGAAAACTACACCAAGTTGTAGAAAATTAGAGTAGTTGCCTGATCAAATGAGACAAATACAGCTTGAAAGTTTATTAGTGAAGGTAGTGATCTTTTCCCTAGCTTTGATCATGTTCATTGCCTTCCCTGAATGGAGGTGTTAAGTCGTCGAGGGAGCTGAATATATCTGCAAGGTAGCTTATGCCAGAGACATAATGAACTCATTTTCAAGGTGCTCTGCCACTACCTCCGTGTCTCAGAAACTGTTCGATTTCTTTGCGCAGCTTAGGAACACGAATAAGCACTCGAACACAGGATAGCAACGGCACTTTCGTGTAAAAGAAGAACATTGTGTGGAGCTTAAACTTTTTTACAAAAACTCTGAACAGACCGTGATTCAAGGCTTGGCCTCTGACAAAGTTTACTGCACTCACAACATTCGACAACACATCTTATCTTTAAAATTTTCAGGGCTTGTATGCCTAAAAATGTTGGTGCTTCATACCCCCCGTTTCGGTGTTTGGTACCACCAAGGGGTACGTGTACCCCCGGTTAAGAACCACTGCCTTTGGCTAACAAATATCAAGCTAAATTGCATAGCGTACCGTTAAAGTTTCTTCAAAGCGCTTTGATTGTCATACATTATTACGCCATAATAAAGCTTTGAGCAAAATTCTAGAACGCAAGGTTTTGGACACACTTTTTACATCTTTAATAAAATGTCAAAAGCTTTTTAGACTGAATTGGCAAACACATATGTACAGTCATATCTAAGTTAAGTTCGAATCCGTTTAAGTTCGCATCCCAGTTAAGTTCGCACAAAGCCATGAAAAAATCTGAATTCAACTTTTTCAGCAATTTATTGGCATTTACAGCAAATCAAACGTGACAACCTGTCATAAAAAACGTTAAACACGAAACATTATGTTGTTAAAGTTCACGATTTGATATAATTGTTCAGCAAGTTCGTTTGCTTTCAAAATGGTTAGTGAAGGTGGAAGGGGCAGTTTGCTCGATGCATGTTATCAATCCAAAGCAGTGTTGCCACTCTGTTGTGAAGAAAAACCCCAAATTTACCTGGGAAAAAAAAACCAGAAAATAATAAAAAACCCAGACATACAAAATGTTTAAATAAAGTAAAAATCAAACTTGAAATGTACGCTACCAGTGCTTGCACATACAAAACTAAGGTTATATGCCTTGTTTGAATCGAATGTTTCAAGTTCAAGTCCATTTTTGAAAATACTGACAATTTACAAGTAGGCTAGCACCAAATTAGATGTAAGCAATAACATAAAGGTCGGTTAGATCTTTTCTAAAAATGTTTAATGCTTTCTTTTACCTTCGCTTAAATGCACAAATTGAAACATGTACATGATACATTTAAGGTCTTACAGTTTTCTTTTCACCCTAATCATTGCAATATTTGTCTACTAATTTTACACTAATATTTTACATTCATACCTATCACAATGCGCCTGTAAATAATGAACAGAGTCCAGGGGCGTAGCGTCAGTGAATGCAAAGCATGCAGTGCATGCCTTGCTTTCAGTGAATAAAACTGGATCACTTCAAAATTTTGAATGAAGTTTTAAATCATAAACACAAAGAAAAATAAAAAAGACAAACTCCTCGCAAAACTTCGTTGTCAAAGTTTTTTTGCAATAAAGTTAGTTCTCGCAAACGAGCCTTTCAAACGTGATTGGTTTTGCTATTGAATTCCGTAAAAAAATTGGGTAAACACGCAGGCGGAACGGGAAACACGCATGGATCAGGACTGAGCACGGATCAGGACTGGATCGGACTGGATCAGGACTGAAGGCAATTTTGGCTGGATCAGGACTGGATCGGACTGCAATTTTTTTGAAAATTGGCGAATCAGGACTGGATCGGACTGAGAAAATATTTTTTGTTTTAATGTTATTATTCTGAACGTATCAAAAATTTTAGTTGTGATACGATATGACAGATTTGCTAAACGGCACTGTAATTTTGCCATCAATGACAAAAGCTCTGTTCAGACTATTTTGCCATTCGAACTGTATCCACCTTTGCCCACATACAACGTTGCGTTCTAATAGTAACGTGAACATAGTTGAATGGTAAGTGTCTAAGCCTGTTGTGCGAGTGTTCGTTGGTTCTGCTCTCACCATTTCCTTTGGCTTAGCTTGAAGAGATTACTCCTTTGGTGTGAATGCTTTTTATGTAGGCTACTTTTTCAAAACGTTTGGGGTTTAGGACAGTGGTTATCAACCGGGGGTTTGTTTGCTTTTTTCTAGGGTATCGAGAGCTTCTTATAAATATATTTATGATTACTTCCACATTTTAAATTTCGCACATAGAACCACTTTTTGTCGTAGTCAAAATAATAGGATTACCTAGCAGTGGCGTAGCTACCCATTGGATCTTGTGGATAAATCCAGGGGCGGCACGTTGCTGGAGGGCGGCAAAATGTGATAACGTTTTAAACGAACAAAGACAGTCACATTAATTTATTCTCAGAGAGAT
>Ga0210059_1012785_pt1 | contig 12628 bp, 8 predicted proteins | sample Ectturendosymbi2_FD_188042 | JGI IMG/M metagenome (GOLD analysis project Ga0210059, IMG submission 188042) | Ecteinascidia turbinata endosymbiont from Florida, USA - Sample 2 (SPAdes) (version 2) | ecosystem: Host-associated > Tunicates > Ascidians > Unclassified | place: Key West, Florida...
GACTTTTCTATTCTTAGTAACATTTAGGGGGCGTATACTCATGATTCGGAAATTACTTCATTTCTTATAAATACGGTTGGTTAATTTAGTAGGCGTGTACATGCTGCTGGTCCACAGGCCCAGGACAGTCTCAGCTGTATTTCACATCGTTGCGCAATAACGGAAATAACTATCACGTTTTTGTCTAGGCTTCTTCTGAGCCTGGTCTTCTCTCTCTTTCGATAGAGAGAGAGAGAGAGTTTGCATGTTTGATTCTGTTCCTGAACTCTCTCTCAAGCAGCAGTAAGCCTGATACGAGAGATTGTTACTTGTGTTCTTGATTTGCAGCAAACAACAGTTCTCTTAATGTGAGAGAGAGTTATTTTGCATTGTTGATTCTCAGCAAATGGGAGTTATAAGTCATACATGTACAGACCATAAAGTGTCTGCTACATAGCGTTTACTTTAGTGGCATAAAATCGAAATATTTTTCAAACGCGCTGAGGGTCTCGAGCGTTTACATCAGTGTCTCCAAACTACGGCCCGCGGGCCAAATCCGGCCCGCGAAGCCATTTCATCCGCTCCGCGAAGCCATTTTGTCAATGATAAAAAAAATAATGTTGAAAAAAACTGCGAAATGTGCTTACGAAAAATTTATTGATTTGGCAGAATATAACATATCCCGAAAAAGTCACACTACGTAAAACGTTCGGCCCTCGACATATTTTCTATTAGCTTATGTAGCCCTCGGACAAATAGGTTTGGAGACCCTGGTTTACATTATCAACTGCATACGTCAATCAGTCGCTCAAGAATTGGACAAGATCTACGTCTCAGTCCACACGCGCGCAAGTTTTGTGGAGCCACTTCAGGAGTCGGTGTCTTAGAGCAAAGTCACCACTCGGCTTCGATTGAACGTGTGTTGGTGTACATCAAAAGCGTGTAAATATAAAAAGCGTATTCACAATGACGGCCACGATGACTCCTTTCTAAAGTGCAATGTTGGCTGAAGAAAGCATACTGCAGATTTTGCACTTCTAGGATCAAGACTATCGCAAACGCTTTCACAAGAAAGTTTTACGAGCAAGTGGTGGCTTTCACTCAAAATAGAAACTTGGAAATTTACTAAAAACAAAATTTTTAAACTTCTCACCTCAATGAAAACAGACTTTTATTTGCCGGCTTAAATCTGAACAGAATTATTCAGAAAAAGAAGTGCCAGAAAAAAGTACATTTTATGGATGATGCTTCAAAAACAAGGGCATTATATATTTGAATGTTGAGACTTGGTTGTTGTTTGCCCCCCCGCTATCAAAATTTCTGGCTACGCGCCTGCCCACACATTTGTCCTTTCATGTTGAAAAGGTTCAATTATTGTATGATTCTAATCATTTTCATAGTCAATACATCTGAATTTACGTATTTCTTCTTCAAGTCAGGGGAAAGTGAAGAAGGCAGCGACTGCTTGTGCTTCCTCTCACCGGGTGGTTTCGCATTGAGCAGTTTGTCACAAACTGTGCTGGTGAGCGCTTGCCGTGCAATTACCTTTATGTCAGCTCTATAACCTTCATGGCAGCTACAGTGTAATGTTTATATACACTTTTAATAATGTACTGCTTCTACTGTATGCTCTCGCATTTGCTGGTGATTATTATGCTTGGATCTTTCTTGAACACAACGCCATGCGTTCTTTCTCCGTCAAAGCTGATCTACTTCGCTTTTTGTTTGGTATGTTTGAAACCACTTTCTGACTAATTAAGGCAGCCTTGTTGGGAGAAATGCCTCGTAATCCGTCTGTAACTGAGGCAAGGGCATCTTTGGCCGATACCGATGTTTTTCAAATATCAAAAAAGCATGCTTCTTTGCAAAAATATCATTTATCCAGAACGAAAACGTCGCTGGGTCAGCCCTGTTCAAAATATATTGGTCCCGAAATTTGTTCTGATATTCCTGAAAAATTGAAATCTCTCTCGCCTTATTCATTTGGAAAACAATACAAAAATGTCTTGCTATCTCGCCGAAATTCCTGTTGATTTTCACTTCATATATTTATCATTTTCTGCAATATTTTTAGTGCCCCTTTTTCCCTTAAACCCTTTTAGTCTTCAGTTACTCACCTCACCCCTGTACAAAAGCATACTCTTCCCCTTCTGTTTTTCGTGATTATTGTTTTCTTTACTTATTTAAAGTGACGTTACTTCAATGCATTTTGCTACTTTTCTTTTATTACATGTGAAACGTCTTCAATCAAAAATTGATTTGCGCTAGCAACAGCCCTGGCTGAGGAGTTGACCAATACAGCGTTTGCCAACCCTTTGTGATTCAAATATGTTAGAACACATTCATTTGCTAAATCTGAGGTTTTTGATGTTTTATACTCTCATCAGCACGCAATGATTTCTGCTCTTAGATGTTGTTTATTTTCTTCTTGTTGAATTTGAGTTATTTCGTGATTTGAGTCAGAAAATGTATGAATAAACCGCATTACCATAGTCATGGGCGTCGGAAGGGGGAACAAGGCCTCTTGTTTAGCAAAAAGGTCGTTTTCTTAGTTCCGAGAAGGAAAAATTAAATTTCACCACTTTTGGCCTCCCATGGAAAAATCTTTGTGGCTACCTTTGGAAAAATCCGCTAATGCTCCCCCTGGAAAAAATCCTTCCGACGCCTATAAGGTTGCCAGACGTCCTTGAGGGCAAAGGACTTTCCTTGAATTTTCTGTCAACTCTGGTTGTGTCCCAGTGCCGGATTAAGGTAGCGCGGGGCCTGTAGCATTTCAAGAGCGCGGGGCCCTATGTTTAAAAAACGTCTCAACACCTGCTAAATCATAAAGTGTATGGCCAAGGTATTCGTGTTTCTATATCTTACTCTCGGCATGCTCTGTCCAGTTCGCATCGTGACATGACAATCTGACTCTGAGTGTATAGTGCTGACCGCCAGTGTTGCCAGGTGGTTGTGACCAAAATCTGCTAAATGGTGTCACAGAAAAATGCTAGATTCTGCTAAAAGTCTTGTGACACATTTTCAGATAAAATCTGCTAAAAGCATTGAAATTCTCTTAAAAAATCTCTTATTTTTAACATGATTAAAAGAAACCTATGATGTTATGCAATATACTAATTTTTCAATTTTTCATCTTGCACTAATTTTTCAATTTCATCTCTATTAGCATGGGCTGAAATGCCGGTCTTGGCCAACACACTTTTCGGCGTACAATTTTCTTTCAGTCAACATTTTGAGAAACGTAACTGCAATTTACTTCGTTTTTTGTATGACACACAGTTCTTGACGATCTCTTTCAAATAGTCGCATGTGTTTATACTTTATACAGTAGAACAATGCTCAGCGATAAACAATCCACGCATAGCTTCAGCCCTACAACTTTCTTAGTCTGGTATTCGTAAGTTAAAACTTTGTGTTACATTAAGGAGCATGCAAAAAGTTCTTTAGTCTTATCTGAGTGCTTTTGCGACCAGTTATGCCTTTTAAGCTCACAATGTTTCGCTATGATTGCATTATTGAAAACTTCGCAAAAGGCTTTTCTTGAATGAGCAGGATAGGCAGTAGGCACCTGGGCTGTGGAGGGGAAGCCCATGCAATTTTGGGTGGCTGGAACCGGAGTCAAAAAATTTTAGATGTTGGAGCCGGAGCCTGAAACTCAGGCTCTCGTTCAACAGAAATGGTGTGTGGGGCTAGCGAGTTTTACAAATAATACAATGTTTTTTGGTTTTTAATGGACCAAATCGTTCTGTAGCCGGAGCCAGAAACTTTTCGAGGTTTGAGCCGGAGGCAAAAAATTTAGATGCTCGGTCCGGAGCCGGAAATTTGAGTTCCGGCTCCACAGACCTGGTAGGCACTGAGTCAACTTAGTTCTGAATCCTGCAACCAGTTATGGCGAACTTTTTGGCAGCTTTGGTTTACCAGGAAGTTTTTTAACAGATATTACTAATTACCAGCGTAACTGAACCACTTGGACATATCGTGCCGTGGGATGAAATAATTATATTCTACTAATGCTGTCTTTTAGTCTTGCTGCTGTGCTGTCTTGCTGCTGTGCTGCATGAAAATGGACTGTTTTTTACAAGTTTATTCTTTAATGCCTGATGACCGCCCTGAAAGGAAAAGGAAAAGCAGCAGTAAAAATAGGAATGCAATGTGGAAAACTTATTACTGACTCAATATTTACAAGCCTCCAAAATGAAAACGAAAACCCAGTTTCAGGGCTATTGCCAGTGCAGTTCGTCAGTCCGCAGTTTGTCTGCATCGTAGTTTTGCAACATAAAAGTGAGTGGATGGATTTCTTGACGGAACTAATCTCCAAAGTGACAGGGGCGTAACGAGGTTAGATGGCCCCCAGTGCAAGATGCAAGTTTGGCGCCCCCATTTTCGAATCTGAGGTCTTCCGGAAGCGAATGTACTGTATTGAAGAATGTATGTTTGACATTGTTAGGATTTTTGGCGCCCCCGCAGTGATTCGGCGCCCAGGTAATTGCGCTCCCTTGCCCTTTCATTACGCCCCTGCTGATTGAACCATAATGCAGTCTGTGAAAAGCTATAGATGTTTACGTTAGCAAAAAACTTGACGCTATGTGACAAAAATGCATTAAACATGCTCGATTAGCTGGAATAATTGTGACCTACGTAAATATGCAATTCTGCAGCTCATCACTTCATGTACATGAACAACGCAGAGGAGTTTTGAATTACTGCCAGGGGCGTAACGAGGTTAGATGGTGCCCGGGGCAAGATGCGAATTTTTACTGTATTGAAGAATGTACGTGTGACATTGTTGGGATTTTTTGGCGTCCCCACAATCATTCGGCGCCCCCGCAGTATTTCGGCGCCCCCGCAGTGATTCGGCGCCCGGGTGATTGCGCCCCCTTGCCCCTTCGTTACGACCCTGCTGATTGAACCATAATGCAACGTGTAAAAAGCTACAGATGTTTACCTTAGCAAGCAACTTACCGCTATGTGACAAAAATGCATTGAACGTGCTCGATTAGCACAGAGAATTATGACCTACGTAACCATGCAACTGTGTAACTCCTCACTTCATATACATGGACAACGCAGAGGAGTATTGAATTACTGTTAGGGGCGCAACGAATTTAGATGGCGCCCGGGGCAAGAAGCAGGTTTGGCGCCCCTATGTTCGAACCTGAGGTCTTTCGGAAGCAAATGTACTGCAGTGAAGTTCGTGTGATATTGTCAGGACTTTTCGGCGCCCTCATAGTGATTCGGCGCCCGGGAAATTGTGCTCCTTGCCCCTCGTCGTTACGCCCCTGATTACTGCGCGCAGCGACGCGCCTCAACAAATCATGGTACACAGCTCTAGCCAGAGGCATACGGGAACCTTGGGCTTTATGCGGGGCAAAAATTTCAATTCGCCCGAATTTTTGCGCCACTTTGAGGAAAAACGAATAGGAGAATTTTGCAGGGCGATGGTTCTGTTTCAGAAATTTGTCCAAAAATATCGGGAAGTTTTCCTGAATTTTTTTAATCTTGTCCGAATCTTCCCCCCACTTCGTACGCATATAGCTTTGACGCAGAAACTTTGGCAGAATTCTAGCTATCTACAGCTTAGTGGATTGAATAATTGGTTTTACGTGATCATAACATTTTTGCTCAACACTTGAATATGTGCAGTCCAAAATTGGTGGAATGACGTCGCCTTTTACCCCCACTTGGCTACGCGTCAGGCAACAGTTACTGCTGGCTGTATGGTTTTGAACCTTTCGTTACAATTGCAAACCCGTAGACAACTCACGCTGGCCATGAAAAGTCAAATTTGGCATGGTTAGCGAAATCTGCAACCGACAGAAAAATGCTTAGTTTGGTGGTTGTTAGATAATTCCGCTTGCATCATATAAATTTGAGCAAAAAAGTAATCTTCTGATGAAACTAACTTTTTTACCGGTGACCGTGGTGTTGGCGAAGGTTCGTGGTTTTAAATTGGTGATAGGCTGATTCTCCTCTGTGTTTTCTTGCCTGGCTGGATAGAAGCAGATCAATCGCCAGATCAACAGCATTGGGGTGGCTTTGAGCTTCTTCTGGCACTTCGTAATAGTATACAATGAATTGAAAAATTACTTCATCGGGAGACTAGAGCTTGACTTTGGAGGTATTGATTGTGAATTTGGGGGGCTCAGACCGCTTTTTCCCACTTTTGTTGAAAAGGGTCACAACTTTTTTTAGTATCCTGGTCTAGTGGGATTGATGTTTTTTTCTTCATAACAGCAATCCAGTGTCGAAAAATGTGAAACGGTATTTCAGGTATTCAAATACTTAATTGAAAATCTACCTTCATAAGTGGCGTTAAATGTATTGTAGGGCAAAATGCTTTAAGGCCCAGTGTAAAGCTATCACGCGATTATAAGATCGTTTTTCACGATAGTCAACAAAGCTACCTAAAATATTGTCCTCGCAAACGCCTTTTATTCACGTGTTGTTTTTGGATTGTCGTTTCAGCAAAAAATAAGTCTTTCATGTACATGTAAATGCACAAGCTTGGCTTGGAAACATGATCGTCTTTTAGCTTTTTATTTGAGTCCTATCGTGAGACATGAGTTGTCACTTCCAAGTCTAAGAAGAACCATTCTGTTTCTAACCAGGTCGGGAATGCGTTGCAGACACTGTTCTTCACTGATTTCGCTAGGGATAGCCAAAACAGTGGCAAACGCTAGTGCGCAGCATGCTTTTCTACCTTTTAAATACATTTTGTAAATATACGAGATCTGTGTGGGTTGTGAAAAACGAGATCCACTGTTTGGGACCCGTTTCAAACGTTTTCTGAATTAATGATATAAAGCGCTTTCAAACTGTGGTTATTCCCTGAAAAATAGTATAGTTCGACCAACAAAAATAGCCACTTTTTGGCCTACAAAAGATAACCTCTTTTGTGTGACACACAACGATTGTCGCAGACAACCTTTGGTATTAAGCAAGTGAAGGCATTTTGGCGCCCCCCAATTTGACTGCCCCCCCAAACGCCTGGTCTGGATCCGCCACTGGGTGGTTGTGCTTCGTCCTGGTGTTACCCAATTAAAACGTCATAAAGAAGAGAAGTATATTTTTTGATGAAGAAGGTGTAAAAGTTTTCATCTTGAAAATCAGTTGAAACAAGTGTTTGTCCAGGAATTTGTTACATGCTAAACAGGCGTGTAGTGCTAAAAAAGAGGTGTGGCAACGCCGTTCCCACCCCACTACACCCCTGATTTAGGTTAAACCCGAACTCTAACACCAAATATCGCTCAGATGCCCTCACACGCAAAAAGCATCTTTATCCTTTAGTGCTGGGAACGCGTTCGCACACCACCACACCCCTGCCAACGATTGGTAGAATCCTGGTAGAAAATAAGTTAAGTGTTAGATTGAAAATTTTAAAGCTAACAGTGAGAAAATCCTGCTAAATTTAGCAGCAAATCAGCTAAAATTGCAACACTGCTGACCGCGATCTTATGCCTTCTGTTACGTCACCATGGGCGCAATTTTATTGTAAAATGTGGGGTGGACAGCTTGATGTAAAACCAATAGAGTCATCGGGCCGATTCGGAAGTGAAGTTTTGTAAATACAGATTCCCAATCTTGTTTTTTAGAGGTGTTTTCAAAGCAACACCAATCACGTTTTGCTTTATCCCTGCAAATGATTTAGAAATTAATAAACTTAATTTTGTTGTTGGACACGGTACTGTAGTTCAGCTTGGTTGCATTACTATCAGAATATGGTACAAACAAGAACAGCAATATAGCAAAACACATCAATTGGGTTTTATCAGAGCTGTCAGTTGGAGTGCACAAAACGGTTAATCGCATTGGTCGCTTGCGCATATCACTCTTAAGTAGAACACATTGATTTTCATGCATTTCATAAGTGTGGGTTACAGCGAGATTTGATGTCTTGTTTAAGTTGCTTAAACAAGCCATCAAATCTTAAAGACGATAAATTGCAAAGGTACGTTAAAAAAACGATAAATTGCAAGGCACGATGTATATATTGCAAGGTATGGTAGGTAAATATTTTTCTTGTACATTTCCGCTCTTTAAAAATGCTACAAATCTTTAGCTACTGGGCATCATACATACAGCCCCATCCCTAGCCAAATCTCCATTGATATCCTCTACCAGTAGCAAAAAAATATTTGGCCTAAATTAGCGTAGCTAGCCTACTTCACAAAATGCTTTACAATTCATTTTTACTGCTGATGGATGGATGATGTATCCTTTCAATCTTCCCTTGTCAGCCCCTGCATGCTGTTGGGTATCCTTTCGATTGTCCAAACACCGTTTGTCTGATAGCCTTTCCCAACATCAATCAAACTCCCAAGCAGAATTATCCAAGCCAACTAGAGAAGATCTCAAGATATCCAAAAGAAAACGAACCAGAGGTCTTTCTGAATAGATATCCGTATACCAATCTAGCCTGCAATGTGATGTCTGCGTTACCTCATCATCTGGTGACCATGTCCGTAACTAAGGGAAGGGCTTCGCCCCCTGGAAAAACTTTCTCCCCCCTGAAAAAAGGTCTTGGACATATTGTATGGATACCCATTGTTTTCGTACATGATATCGATGTAAAATTTGGGCCTCCCCCAGAAAGTTATTCGTCCCCCCTGGTGTCCAAAGCTGGTTACGGGTCTGCTGGTGACTGTTGCCTTGTAACTTCTGTCAGTTATGCCACTCAGCTCAGTCTTTTCACAATCAAATTTTTCAGGTTTAACATCAAATTTTAATAGGCGAAATTAATGTCAAAAGTTTTATTCTAGAGTTATACATGCATAACGACGCGAAAATGTATATGAGTTAAACAGAAATCAAAACGAACAACGGTGAATAGGCAAATATTGGCGAACAAGCGGTTAATTGGCGAACAACGGTGAATGGCAGAACAACAGTGAATTGGCAAATAGTATCACGTTTCACCTTAACACGAAACGAATGTCCAGCAAAACTAGGTGTTACGTAGGCTCATAGGTGGTGGAACCAGGGGGGCCGCATGGGTTTAGGCTCCCTCACTTTTTTCTGGGAGGGCGCGACCCTCCCACTTTTAAATTTTGAATTTTGCCTAAATAAGTTTAAGTAACACAATTCGTATTTGGTCCATTGTTAAAGTAAATTGTTTTTGTGTAAGGCTAAGAACAAGTAGTTACATTTATGTGCTCAAGTCAGTGTAGTGCATGATAGATAGGGTGTTGTGTAGATGGGAATCGTTGAGGGCTTATCAAATTTTGAATAAAATAACTCAGACATGCTGACAAAAGTTAATGACGTCATATTTCAGTGCTTGTGATGTCAGGTGCCAATTCAAATCAAAAAAATTTTCTAGTTTTTTTGACGTGCACTTGTGCCCCCCTAGTTTGAAAACAGTTCCGCCACCAAGGCGTAGGCTACCTGTGAAGCGAAATGTTTCGCATGTGGATGAAAGCATTACTGCGTTGAGGGTACAAATATCTTTCAAATTCGCTGGTCACTCTTGTGGTGACATACAAGATATAGGGCTAAATGTATAGCCTAAGCTATCTTTTATTCCTAGTCAAGTCATTAAGTTTTGAGCTATAGCACAATATACGCTATAGCTATACTCTTCTCAAAATACTTCTCAAAAGGTTTGATGGAAATCCTGTTTACTAATGGTTGAAGACAGTCTTTTGCAAAACTGCCCATCCTAAAACTAAGTCTTCACAATAGTGCTGCTGTTTGTCTTCGGTAAAAACTTCGCAGAGGTTTGCCTGAAAATATAATTTTCTAACATACACTTGCACCTTCATAAATTTTGCGCTGTGTGTTTCTGAATACGTGACAACCAACGTTACAGTAAAACCAGTTAGTCAACGTTTTTGCACGAAACAAATCACGGCTGTACTGTGGTCTCTCACGTGTGCAGCCGTTAAAGTTCACTGTTTCAAGACAATGACCTTTCTTACAGTAAACTACACTGGATAAATTTGCAAAATGGGGTCTAGAAATTTGCAAAATGCTAAAAATCATTTTTGAAGTAAAAATTTATAAAATATCAGAATCAGTGATACAACACCAAACTCTGTTTTAACATCAACATGGCTATGTGTAACATCTAACATGAAAAACTCTTCACACAAAACGTGACAAACGTCACATTTAGTTTTGAAACCTCTCGAAATACAAACCCTAAGAGAAAAAAGTGGGGGGGCCATGGCATATTATGTCCCCCCAGTGTAAAAAAGTGGGGGACACACGTCCCCCGTGTCCCCCACCAAATTGCGCCCATGCACGTAACAGTACAGAAAAAATCAAACTAGATTTTCTGGACACAGACAGGGTTCAACTCAACACCTTCGCTTACTACTTATGGAAAATTTACCAAAATACTGACTTCTTTGACTGAAAAAAATCTTATATATAAGATTTATTGCAAAAGACCGCGGGACCCCTAAAAGCGCGGGGCCCGTAGCAATTGCTACATTTGCTAATTTAAGTTTTGTATTTCGGGTGTTTAGTCGATGATGTCATTATTGGGGTGGGTTTTGTGTTTTTTTTATGACGTCATCGGCCGATACAATGAGCGGATTTCGTGGCTCAAAGTTTTATTGGAAAGTAGGCTATAATACGAGTCCTTAGAGCACTTGATCAGCTTTCTAGTGTTTCTGGTGCCAAAATTATCGCCAAAAACGCAAATTAATTGAATATTCCCTACTAGGGGATTATCAGGGATCTCCCTAATTAATTTGCGTTTTTTGGCCAAAATTTAGGAACCAGAAGCATCAATCAATCCCTCTATAGACTAGTTTTATAGCCTAGTCTCCAATAAAAACTCGAGTCAAAAAAATGGCTCTTGGCGTTGGTGTCCAGGACCTGGTGACATCATCCAAATATGCATAAACATACTCCCATTATGACGTCATCGACAAAACCCGAAATCCAAAACGTAAATTTTTTAAGTCTAAATTACAAGACTTTCCGCATCTTTAGAGGGTTTGAACAGCTCTCTAGCTCCATCGGCTGGCGAGTTATGGCCTTTAGTTAAAATAGCCAGGATTGCCTTTTGCGGCACCTCATTTTTTACCCAATTTTTGTTTTTTAAGCCATAATTTTGGCTCCAGATATGCTAGAAAGCCAACCAAGGGCTCTAAAGACTCGAACCATAGCCTAGTGTCCAAAAAAAGCTAAAACATGGCTCGTTGTGTTGGCGCCCAGGGTCACGTAACCACAGCCAAACATGCGCGAAAACATGCCTCTATTATGACGTCACTCCAGGTGGCGGATCCAGTGGGAGGTAATTGGGACAATCACCCCCCTAAAACCTACGAAAGTAACTTTATTCACCATAATTTTGTTCAAATCGGAAAACAACATTCGCGATTTAAGGGCATTTTGTCGCTCACTGCTTTGTTACATCAGTCCTGTGAAGTATGCTTCACCCCTCTTACACTAGCGAGGCTGTTATGAGATTTGACCACCAAATAATACTGAAATCGCCCTCCCCCAACCTTACTGGCTGCATCCGCCCCTGCGTCACTCACAAAAAAACAACCCAAAACTAAAAATTTTTTTAAAATCTAAACTAGAAGACTTCCCGAATCCGTAGAAGATTTCAACAGCTCTCTAGCTCAACCGGCTGGCGAGTTATGGAGTTGGCAGAACATTTTGCAAAAAAAGTGGCGCACGCGGGACTTAATTACTGCAACCAACTCTGCTAAGAAGTGTTTCCCATTAAAATTTGTGAACAAAAAATTTTGTAAATTCAGAGAATTACATTTTTACGACAGTTTTTATCCAACAAATCATTGCTAACCTTCTACGGTATGTCACTTTCATTCTCGCAACGAAGTCTAATGACTTTTAAACAATCTACATACCAACCCACACCTAACATAAAATGTAGTGGAAAATAAAAGTAATCCTTCATTTACTCATGTCCAGTGGCGTAGCAAGGGGGGCGGGGGCGGGCCCCGGGCGGCACTTTAAGGGAGGCGGCAATTCGCCGGCCAAAAATTAATTTTTGAAAGGAGTTTAAAAGTTATAGTTTTTCGTTATTATTTTTAATACATTTTTAAATGTTCTACCGCTTTTCAAATTTCATGTTTAGAAGCTCTAGACTGGTAGGCTAGCCTAAAAGAATACGACATGTGGATTTGGAGTGAGTGGATTGATAAAAGGTTTGGGGGGCGAAGAGTCTTCTGAACGGCCCAAATTTTTTAAACTATGTCCAATAGTTTTAAACTACGTCCAAAACATTTTTCCAAGTGGGGCGAAAAATTTTCCTGTGCCCCTTATTTACGGACATGCTTACTTGGGGTCCAATTATGCCCAAGTCCCTACACCTTCCTCGCCAGACAAAGCCATTTCAGTAATCTCAGTCAAAAGGCCTTTGCACAAAGGAAAGAGATATGTTGCAGTTGACTGCATCGCCTTGAACTACTGAGGCAAGCACAAGAGACAGATGGCAATTCGGGGCATTAACTAACAGGAAAGCAACTAGCAGCAATAGAGCTCCCTCGATGAGTTCACTCTACTGCTACTAGGTTGCACTATCGTGACACCGACGAAAAAGTGACGAATTAAGCGAATTGACGAATTTAAACGATGACGAATTAGACGAGTTCTACTGTACTAGGTTGCACTATCATGATATAGGGATAAGTGAACTACGATAATTCGCTTGAGGTGACTATCACAG
>Ga0210059_1012786_pt1 | contig 12627 bp, 8 predicted proteins | sample Ectturendosymbi2_FD_188042 | JGI IMG/M metagenome (GOLD analysis project Ga0210059, IMG submission 188042) | Ecteinascidia turbinata endosymbiont from Florida, USA - Sample 2 (SPAdes) (version 2) | ecosystem: Host-associated > Tunicates > Ascidians > Unclassified | place: Key West, Florida...
GTTTAAAATTGTCAGGTGGGTTGCCGGCGTGCATTTTATGCATAATCTTACCTATCTCCAGTTTATATATGTCATCCACTTTAAGGAGGTTAAGATACTTGTATAGTGGGTCTAACTTGGATCTAAAAGAACTATAAGTCATAGCTCTTATTATTTTGTTGTGCAATGCGTTCAACCGTCGAAGACTTGTCTTACCGACGCCACCCCAAGCTCCTATTGCACATTGCAATAGGAGGTTGTTAGGTGTCGTAAGACAGGTTGTTAGGTGTCGTAATAGGTACAGGTGCTTTATGCAAGAGCGAGCTCGTGACACTTCCAAACCGTGAAATTGCACAGGGAACACAATAAATATGTAATGGGAGTGTTGTCAGATAACTTCACCACTGGCTTTTTCGTTAGCTTCATTATGACTGTTTCTATCCCTGATATCGAAGGAATTATGAATAAAGTAATAATATGGTCTTGAATTGGAACAACTTGTCATGTGAATGTAGTGAGCACGTGTAGTGCTGATTTGTATGACATCCGTTGTCGCGAACCTTCCAGAAGGGCCCCCGATTTAAATTAGCCTAGGGCCCCGAAAATGAAAATTCGCCTCTGCTTCTGGAGAACAACAGTAAACGATGAGTAATTGGTTACAATCGTCGCACTGAATGGTCAAAAGAACTAAAATTACCTACTTCGCTGATGAAATCCTTGGTGTACCGAATAAAAAGGTTGAGAGTTTGCCATATGCCTAAAAAGTTGGCAACCATTGATATATCGCATAAAGATGGCCAATGCAGTGTCTTGGAACGGCATAGTGGCGAACAGTTGCAATCAAAATTTGTTTGTACAATCAAGCATTTATAATCATCTTTTTCTGTATAAACTCATTCAGGTAGTTGTGTTTGGAGAATGCGAAAAATTGAAGAACATCTTCGAACGGGATGAGTCAGCTTCACTGCGCACAAACCACATGTTAATATTGAACTTGGCTATTTCGGATTTTTTGATGGGTTTGTATCTAGTGATTCTCGGAATCGTTGGAGCAATGTTCAGTGGACTTTACTGCATGAAATCTTTGGAATGGCTATCAAGCCAAACTTGCGTAGCATTGGGAGTACTTGTTGTATTATCCAGCGAAACTTCAACAATTACAATGATCCTTCTTGCAGCAACTCGTCTTTACGCTGTTTTTAACGTAAGTTACAGCGAATGTTTTTTAGTTATGGACAAACATATCACTTCCTGTTGCTACTTTTTTCTAAAGCATATATCTAAGACTCCAAGTCTCCAGATATTTGCATATGAGCATAGATCCCATCAACGAATTCAACACTCCTATACATTCAGAATCTGATTTTCACAGTTAAATCTCACTGCGTGGTTTATTTTCTTGTTAGCTTGTGCCAACTTGTGTTTAGCGCTTCGAATTAGCAACTAATATACAATTCCAGGGTTTTTTAAGGTTTGACCTTAGTGACCGCCAAGACATTTCAAGAGATCGCAACTATTTGATCTGCATTAATTACCAAGTTGGTGGTAAAGCAAAATTTTAGTTCATTCTGGTGGTGGTTTTAAAACTAGGTTCTACTGTACTTTGAAAGACCGTTGGAAATATTTGAGAGACCGAACGGTCTCATGATAACAAACATTTCCGTCTATCAATCAATATAATGCTAAAGGAACTCGTGACGGCAAAATTTTTGTCAACACAATGTAATATCAATAAAAATAATGCTAAATCTGTCTATGTTCCACAGCCTTTATCTGCGATCAGCAAACCGAAAACTCGGATTGTCCTTCTGCTGATTGCTCTTTCCTGGGCGATTTCTTTGACCATTTCTCTAATTCCACTCAGCATGGCAAATCAAGACGTTTTTGTTCGAAAAGCCAAAATAATTGACAATCCTTTCTTTGGTAACACTGTCAACTTCTCTGAGGCCAAGTCTTACGCGGAAACTTTGCTCACTTACTCACCGGAAATGTCTGCGGCTTCGGAAAAGGATGTTCGTGAAATTTCCAATGCAAAGTCTTGGTCAGATGTGGAAAAGTTTTTCTCATCCTTCCCAACAAAACCAGAGCACTTAAAATTTTCAGCCTTTTACGGGTAAGTTCATGAAAAAACTGCAATCCAAATTTACATACTGTTGATTGCACATCAAAATTATACCAACTGTTTTACAACTTCTAGCAACAAATAAAACTTTCCCGTTGAATCACAACTTTACATGTGCAAAGTATGGATTTATGTAGCGACTTGTGTGTCATGCAATCAACAGCTTGTTGGCCAAACAGCAAACACATTTCCATGGTGTAGTCAGCGAACCAAGGTGCTATACTTAGCACAAACCAAGTAATAGGGGTTACAGCGACCAAATAGCCTTATCGCGGAACTTTAGTGTTCCATAGATTCCTAAATAAGCCACCTATTTATGGAGTTTACACTGTAACTTTTGCAGAACAACCCAGTTTGAACTTTCTGGACACGTGTGAAGAAAAAATGTCTTAACAAACTTAATGCACGAATTAATATGCAAAGCACGCAAGATCCCCCTCGTGTGAAACAATTCCTGTACTCCTTTTCGATGTTCATTGATTGTTTGCATTCTGTTTTGCCCATAGGTTTCATCTTCTTTCTTACCACATACGCAGTTTTATATTTTCCGATTTTTACGCTCCACTTCCCAACGTATTGCATTTAAAGTACTCCTGTCACGATGTCGTGACCGCCTTGCTGCTAACGCATTGTATTAACGCTGTGTGTGGAGTCAGCCCAGCGCTGCTGGCAACTATGATTTTGTTCCTCCGTAACTGGCGTCAAATAGTTTTTCAGTTTCAGTGAAAGCAATTTATGCGAGAACGATGTATTTCCAGAAGCTTGTGTCTTGATTTATTCATGTCAGTCTTTAGTTTGCTTTTTCTAACCTTGCTTCAGCCTGTCAACATTTTACCCGAAGCTTTGCTTGCAAATCTAAGGACTGAGGATACGTGCTTTCAAAAATATCGATTTCCTATCAAAACAATTGTTGATAGATTCGGCTGTCTTGCTTTTTTTGAGACTAATTGCTTGAACACAGATATGTGTAAGTCCGAATCATCGCAAAGTCATGAAACAGGAGCACAGTTGGCTGATTCCTCAAAAGCAGTGCTCTTCAACCTTTTTTGTTATGGTGCACCCTTAAAGATATTTTGACGTACTCATGCACCCTATTTACACTTAAACTCATGAACCCTATTTACTGACACTTCCCCCGTGTCCCCCACCTAATTGCGCCCATGCCTGTAAGCAGTGGTGGGTTGAGGGCTGGGGGGCACGAGGCAAGATTAAAAAGGGGGCCCTCTGGTGACGTCATCATACTCAGCCAACCGTGATAATCACTTTTAATTTGCCTAAGATACGGCCATCCAAGGATATGTTCCTGAAACTGAAATAGCAGGAGAAAATGCAAAAGGGTGTTCATGATACGCAACTTTGAAAACACTGAATGTTTGGAAGACAAGGCTGGCAAAGCATAAAAGTTTGGCAATAGCAAGTTGGCATCGCCCCCACTTCTTTATTTTCGCGTCCCATTTCTCTGCATTCACCATCAATACACTACAAAATTTACCCCTTTGAAAGTTTCACACCTTCGTCCTTTGCCAAAATGCTTGACAGTTGGTATCCTGAATTTGTTCACGTTCATGTCTTTGTGGGAATCCATGAAACTATTAAAAAAACAACCAAGAAGATTTAAAACACTAAATTTGTTTCAAATTTCATCATCTTAACTGAAAGAACATAGCATACAAAAGCATCCAATTAGAGACTTGTTTTGGAAAGCTTTGAGGCTCGATGAGTCACGGCTGCCCTCATCTTGCATTGACACTAGTTGTTTGAAAAATGTGCAAAAGTAGGAAATAACTCATCATGTACCTTATCGAAAATATTTCTACTGCAGCAAGTAACCTACACAATTGATTCAATCTGTGCTAAGAAAAACGCTTCAAGTTATACTGGCTAAGAGCTGGCAAAAGAGCTCAAACATCACCTACCAAGTCTACCTTAAACCATTCACTACTCAAGCTTCAAATAAACTGTGACTTCAAGCATAGGCTAAACCAAAACACCTGAATTACCTGAAATATCTGTAGAAAAAATGAGTATTCATAATACTCAAAAATTGCCATTTCTGCTACGTGACAAGAAGTATGAATGTAGCCTGACGTATTAACAGTCTTTGCTTCGCAACAGCAATAATACAAAATTACTTTGTAAACTAAGAAGAAAATGTCCTATAAATTAAAAGATGTAGTGTGGTCCCTGCTATAACATTTGCGTGTTGTATTATTTTCTGATGGAAATGCTCACTAAAGTACAACATCACAAGAAATTTGTCTAACCCTTTCAACTCAGAGACATAAAAAGACTACTTTTTGTTCATCTGTGGCATTTCCATAAATTTATCAATAAAGCAAATACTTCAATCTCTAAAAATCATCATTTGGTATAAAAAATTATGTTTTGGTATAAGTAGGCCTATTTGGTCATATTTGATAGGGTCTTTTCAGAATTTTTTGGAAGAAAGTTTAACCCACAATTTTTTTACATATAGAAGTTGGTTTGAAGCTTTTCTTTATTTGCTCATTGGAGATGGTGGTGTGGTCACTCTGAAAGCAAGTTAGTTACACATTAAAGTTGCTGCTGGGGGCCTTTGAAAGCAAGGTACTTTCACATTACAACTGCTGTTGGTGGCCCTTTTGAAAGCAAGGTATTTGCACATTGAAGTTGTTGTTGGGGACCCCTTTGAAAACAAGGTACTTAAACATTACAATTGCTGTTGGGGGCCCCTTTGAAAGTAAGGTACTTACATATTGCAATTGCTGTTAGAGCCTCTTTGAAAGCATGGAATGTTACATTATAATTTCTGTTAGGGGCCCCTTCGAAAGCAAGGTGCTTACATATTCCAGTTGCTGTTGGGGGCCCCTTTGCAATCAGAGTACTTACACATTACAGTTTCTTTAAGGCCCCTTCAATGAAGTTTACAAGCGGAATACTTACACATTTCAGTGGCTGTTCGGAGCCCTTTTGAAAGCAAACTACCTGCATATTACAGTTTCTGTAGGGGGATGCTTTGAAAGCAGAATACTTACACATTACAGTGGCTGCTTGGGGCCCTTTTGAAAGCAAAGTACCTGCACATTACAGTTTCTGTAGGGGGGCCCTTTGAAAGCAGAGTAGGCTACTTACTTATGATCTGCTTTGTAGTACATTATATGAGCGAAGTTTTTCATCAAAAATAAGGAAAATTTATGCGCATAACACCTCAAGGTGGGGCCCGAGGCAAGTGCCTCGCTCCCCTCCCCTTAAACACACCACTGCCTGTAAGTTCCCGGGCCTAAATAAGCAAGACCCCTAATTCAGGAACTCAGCTACATAATTTAATTGATAATGGCTCATTGTTGCTTATGAATCACAAATAATCATCTAATTAGAATTAGCTTGATATGGTGTGATGCTTATGCACCACAGTTTAGATTGCGCAAAGTCTCGGTTAAATCCTGAAAGTCATTGGTTGGTTAATGGTTCATTTTTGCTAACAGAAAGTTTTTGTAAAAAGTATCTGTTTTGCGTGACAAGTTTGTGATGCACCTTTGTCAACTCTTTCTTAGTGGTGCACCCCACGCATATTTTGGTGCACCCTAGGGTGCACGGTGCACATCGGTTGAAGAGCGCTGCTCTAAAGCATGTAGCTAACTTAGAACTTTCAATCTTCTTCATCGACTGCGTGCGATTTGATTTCGGACAATCTAAAAATTATTAATTTTTAAGATAGACGACTCCATATAGCACAATACTCATAGAATTCTTAGATGACTAAGATTGTTAAGATAACTAACATCACTCAGATGACCAAAAGAATTTGTTCTGATTTGCTACAGAATATACGTAAATCTTTTTTATTGGCTACATTTTTATTGGAGGTATGTTTGCAATGCCGATCTTCATAAAGCTCCGTGACGTGAAATGTCTAATTTCTTTCATCCAGTGGTGACAGAGGCGGATCCAGCCAGTAAGGGTAGAGAAGGGGGCGATTTCAGCAATATTGGGTAGTCAATTCCCGAAACGGTTTCGTTACTGTAAGAGGGATGAAGTATACTTCACAGCACTGCTGTGACATAACAATGGACGGAAAAATGGTGTTATATCGCGAATGCTCTTTGCCGAATGGTAAAATATCGTGGTTAATAAAGTTACTTTCGTAGGTTTCAGGTGAAGATCGGGCCAATCGCCCCGCCCCCCCTGGATCCGCCCCTGAGTGGTAGTTGTTTTGAAACTTCCACTTAATGCCTTTGTTGAAGAGGTGATGTTTTTTCGTCCTATCGTACCGTTGGTTTTCTCGTTTGGTTGATACCCACACGCTTTCAGCATTATCATGACAGTTGTCAGAAATGAGTGGTTTGTAGCTTTCAATGGATACATTTTCTATTTCAGCTGTCTTGCCTTAACAAATCATTGGTGTTCGTGTGCGGTGTGATAATTAACAAAGTGACTTCTGCTATAACAAAACAATAATGTTTAAACACCCATATAAGTACTTAGAAAAGTCAGGAGTGTGGTTTGAAAATCCAAACATCAAACATTGCCCCAATCGACCTCCCAAGGATCCGCCCCTGGTTGAAGAATTAACGTACGCCTACAGCTTTGCAACGGCAATCCAGCTTAGCAGTTAAAACCTTCAAGCATAACTAACGTTACCAATCGCAATTCAAAGTTTTTTAAAACATTGTTGAAGCTACCATTAATGATCGTGGCTGTGATGCGTTGTCGCTTTTTCCTAGTACAACATTCAAATCTAATTGAACGGTTCTTCGGCTGCTCACAAAGGTTAGCTAAAATTTGTCTAATAGCTCAAGGGCAGTACACGGTGCTCGAACATTTCTCCTTTGTTTTCTACCGTAGATGACCATCCCCAATGATCGTGAATATGGGTACGTATGAATCACAGGTGCAAGCGGTGCGAAAAAACTTGAGCTTTCATTCAGTTTGATTTCAACTCACTTGCATTTAATTTTAATTCCTGTTTAAACTGCACTCATGTTTTCGAGGCAGATGGATTGTTGTCTTATAGAATAGTATATGAACTATTTTTGTTTCTTTGACGCAAATGGTGTGAGCAAAACGCTAGAACCAGCGTTTGGTTGACATAACGACAGGTTTTCATCAAGACCATCAATGATTCCGCAAAGGCTTAAAGCTAGTTCATACGGATAATTGTGTAACTAACTGCCCTAACATTGTTGCTTTATTTAAAGGTCACATTAACGGTTTCCACTCAGTGACAAAACCAACAGAATGCTGCACATACTGCAGCAGAGGACTTTCTAAAAATGGACCAAATTTTGCTTTTATCAAAAACTCTTTTCACTTTCGATCTTCATGAAATTTTTCGTCCATTAGATCAGTTGGTGTTCTTAGCAATACCTGATATCGTTGCTTTTGCAGATATTACAGTGTCAGCAGCGCGTGCATTCCAAACTTTTTCGTTACCAAGAATGATCCATCATGGAAATTTTCTTTATCTGTTACCATCTTAAATTTTTTGGCTTTCACTTTTGTGGCTGTGGCCTACACTGTAATTATGCTAAAAGCAAACAGAAACATGAAGGGACAAAAACAAGCAGCACTGAAGAAAACTACAGGTGAAAACAAAATATTGTTGCGTGTAATAGCATTTTTTATTAAAAATGGAAATAGCTTAGAGTCATGTTGCTTTTTGGAAGTTTCATACAACGCAAAATGCAAAAAATATAACATTGTAATAAGTGCACTTCTTGCTGGATGCGCTTACAGTAGAGAAAATTTATCGATTTATCCATCATCTGCAGAGTTTACAACTGTTGTCTTCGCTGTTATACCAAGACCTTGTATATTGAAGTAGTATATGAAAATATCGAGATTGCAATAATTAAAAAGATGTTTTTGCTTTTTTAAAACTGCAGTAGTTTATGCTTGGATAACATATTTTTTGCATGAAGCTGTTGAGAAAAAGATCCTGCGCCTAATTGCTACCGATTTTTTCTGTTGGATCCCTCTTTGCATTATGGTATTCATCAACTTTCATGGAGTGGAAGTGGGCAGCATTGCTTACGCCGTAGCAGCTATAGTGCTTCTGCCCATTAACAGCGCTCTCAACCCCTTACTCTATTCTAACATCATCGACAATATCATCAGCAAAATCAAGAGTCAGAAACAAAGAGCAAGCGGTTCAACAAGCAGCATGTCTAACCGAAGAACTCTGCAGCAATCGCTATAAATAACTGGATGTGTTTGTAGTCGATGCGAATGCAGACTATGTTATTAATGTGATCCGAAATGTTTTCAAGCAAAAAAATGAAATCATCTACAGCATTTCAAGAGCTTCACACAGGTTCCGAACATCAATGAATAGCTTTACCACGAGCGATATGAGACCAGTCCATTATCTCAACACAAGCGCGTGCAAGGGCCGGTGATGCTCTGGGCAATTGCTTGATTCTGTGCCACCCTACCAAATTCCAGTAGTGAGGAATGTGAGAAGCATTTTAAATACGTAAAAACTAATGTTTACATAAAAACAAGTATCCAAAAATTAAATGTATATTATTTCAGAATATTTTTTGTATATAATGTGTTGCTCTTTAATAATTTGTTTTATTCTGTGGACCTGAGATGTATGTTTATAAACAAAATCCTTCTGGTAATCGGTATGCATTGTGGAATTATATATTGCATACATAAATGCAAATAATTAGCACATAGGCCCACCAAAAAGATAACACTTGAGAGGAATGATTGGATATTTTTTCTATTATACTGTAAATAGGATCTAAAATTGTACGACCATGCAGTTTGATGCATTGCTGCCTTTTTACTGAATGATAAACAAATTCTTAATGATATAAGAATAAAAGATAAGAAGGACTAACTCTTTTCATTCAGCAAGAATATATCAACAATTCAGTTACACTTACATTTATTAATTTCTCTTTCCCAAATGGTTTGCATTCCCCACCTCGGGAAGTTACCACCAGAGCCATGCTACATTGTTTATTCATTGCGTTTAAAATCATCTACTTACAGCGTTTCAATAAAACCTAATTTTTGTAAATTCAATCTTTCGATGCCCGGTGCCGTCGCCCATTCGCCCTCCCTCTGCGCACCCTTGTCTCGAAAACGTACATGGTGACGTCATTGGTCGTTGTGACGTTTCGTGTTTTATTCGGAGTGCGTGTCCAAAGTACATCAAGTTTCAATCTCCATCTGGAGGATGCTGAACCAACAGAGTCTGCTGATTTCCATAATGAAAAGATTTTAGTTGGCAGTTCATTGACGATATACGCAGTTTTTTCAACAATTTTGAGGTGGCCAGATAATTTTGCTGGACCTGGTCACGGTCTAATATATTCGTTATGAACAGGCAACACCATCAACTAAGCTTCAGATCAATTCTTCTAACATTGTTCAGTTGTTGCTGAAACCTTTGTTCGCTACGATGACACTCCTTTCCGCAGTAGTTAAATACCAAATGTATCGATATAATAAAATGAATACATGATAGCTCACAGAGTGATGTTTGCTATTCACCAATAAAAAGTAAATGTGAATAAGAATAACAAACGCCCCATCGTCAGTGATTGACAATGAACTTCCTGAACGTTGCACTATCTGTTGCAACATTCTTTTCATGCTTATAAATGGGTTATACCCAGCAGTAGCCAGTGATAGCTCGACTCGAGTCACGATTATTGGTGACTGGAAATCGACTCGAGTCACGTTTTTCACAGAATGACTGGACTCGAGTCACAGTCAATGACTCGAGTCTCGTGCCAGAGTCATTTTAACAAAATGTCTGAGTTCCTGATGGACAAACCCAGTTCGTTTGCACACAAAGAAATGAGCAGTTTTTGCTTCAATGATGATAAAGATTGGCGGAAATTTTCTGTTTTGCCTGTCTAGTCGCACTATGCTACATTTTATGGATCAAGTATCCCCAACTTGAATAGAGGGAGAATTGAGATTTTGCTTTCACTGAGGGGTCAGCAGGGCACAATATATTGACACCTTATCGTGGTTTAATGTAGTATTTGCATATCGTGATCATGGCAGTGGGCCTCATACTGCGACCTTGAGCCTTTTCCAGATACCAGTAAAATGATTTAAGTTTTTCAGATTCAAACTAAATCCAAAAACTAGGATTATATTGCAAAATATAATGCAAATGCGAAAACCGAATCTTGTTTAATTCGAAATTCTTGCCGCTGTTATTAGTCTAAGCCCATGTGGCGACGTGATTACGCCACATATAACGTTGAATTCGCCGCAGCAGTAGAAGAGCGAACCTGGGCAAATGTGTAATCTCAATTGCTATTATGCTGAGGATTGTCGGTTCGACTCTCTCTTGGTTGGCTCAGGGCGACGCAGCATTGTGCCTGCAACAAATGGCTCCGAACGTGTCGGTGGCTGCAATCCAGTGTCAACCTGCAATCCCAAAACTGAACCGAAAGTTACATAGTAATATGCAGTCCCAAAACTAAACTCAAAGTTGCAAAGAATTTCAAAAGAAAATAATGATTTTCTTGATTCTAATCAATTCCGATCCAAATATGTTTAAGCAAAAATGCTAACAACCAAATTCATCAATCTAGTGAAATTTCGCAAGATTTAAATCCAAGTACATGTTCATCTCTGGTCATTTTCATGTATTTGGCATGCGAAAACCACACTTTCAATGCAAAGCCAACCGAGAGGTTGCAATAATATCCCCTCGTTTTTACAATGAACCACACCCATTGCACGCTTTTTTTTGTGAAGGTTGTGCCTGGCACCACCTTCACATCGTGGTCAAAGCACCTCTTTGTTGTGATTGGAAAGGCCGATCAGCAAGTGCGCAAAGCTTCACACTGTGGCTTATTTTTGCTTGTTCGCGCCACACGGGTGTTGTTCTTCACGCACACCCCGTTCTTAGTGAATCACACATTCAACACAACACTAACTGAGAGGCTGCAACACTTGCAGCACTGTTGGGCTAGACTTTTTGAAATGACTGAGAGTGAAAGAGACAAGTAAAATGCAAACCGAGAAAACTTACATATAAATAACCTGCAATGAAACTTGTTAAAACAATATTGGGCACCATTTTCTAACTTATCGGGCGCCATTTCATAGCATGCTGAGCACCATTTTCAAACTTATCGGGTGCCATTTTATGGCATGTTGGACGCCATTTCATAGCAAAAAAATGTCGCAGAAAAAACGTGAAATTTCGCGTGACTCGACATTGACTCGAGCTTGCAAACCACTCGACCAAGTCATGACTCTGACTCGAAAAAATTTTAGATGACTCTGACTCGAAGGGCTTGTGACTCTGACTCGACAAAAATGACTCAGACATATCACTGGCAATAGCTAATACATTTCATGTTCGCCTTGGCGAAGATAGTGTGCTTAACCATCGAAACGTTCGCTAAACTTTTAAACTGTTTTGTTTTTCCGCTAGAAAAGCCTGAGGAAAGACTATTTTCTGGTGTCCCCGCAACAGGCAGACGCTATGAATGTGCGTGGATATAATTTGTTTGTCTCGTAGGCCCACTAGTGGCCAATAAACATCTGCGGATTTCTAAGTGGTGGAAAGTGTGACCTTTCCGTTTCAGAAAATACGAAAGTTTAGGCTGTTGTTTTAAAAGTAACGCCACTTTGTTTTGCAAGAGTTGCAATAGTCATATTTTTTGATCATCGTTCCGCATTTCATCGCATTTCAGGTGTCGATTCGACCTCGGGTGGCACATTATGTGATGTTGCGGTTTTTCATCGCCTCTGTTATCCCGTGTGTTGGTTTGAGGCATTGCTGTAAATATTTTTGCCTTGTTTAGTTAAACTGATTTGAAGAGGCTTTGTAACTTCACTGCGTATCGGTAGTTCAGTTTTAAAAAGTAAGGCAGGTCTGTTTCTTGCACTGATTTCTCGGGGGCAATTGCTGTTTAAATTGAATGCAAGTTCGCGCCGTTAAATAGTTAACCAAGCGTTCCAGCCCTGAACTCTTAGCAAGGCCTTTTTTTAGGTTTTACTTTTACGTTTTACCTGCAACCAGGCCCGGCGTTAGCAAGCGCGGAGCCTTATTTGAAACACTTTTGCGGGGCCCCACTCAGTGGTGTGTAGAAATGTTTGAGGGGTATGGCGTGATGATAGAAATCGGTGATATTACAAAGCGAGGTCCAAAAGGTTGACGCCAGGGACGCCGGAACGGGGGTGCATGACGGGGGCACTGCCTCCCCGCCCTTTGAAAGAGGTGGCAGCTTGGGCATAGGTGCCCTTACATAACAGCACCATAGGTAATTTCAGGGATGCCGGGGAGCGGTGAAATTACAGGGTATAGCCCTCCTCCTTGTCCATCGGCGTGGACACCACGCTTGTCGAGTAAGTCGAGTTGTGTATCGCTAGCGCACGGACCACGTTGGCTGTTTCTGCTGTCGCGCCATCGTAAAGCTTTTCTGCTGCTGCTAATCAGAAGCCTTTTGTAAATAAAGATTTATGCACCAGGAAATCTGTGAAACGAACTATCAAGTGGTGAGAGCCAAACGCCTTGCTTCGGCTTGACAACTTAAAATGCCAGGCAGTTTTAGTCG
>Ga0210059_1012789_pt1 | contig 12624 bp, 8 predicted proteins | sample Ectturendosymbi2_FD_188042 | JGI IMG/M metagenome (GOLD analysis project Ga0210059, IMG submission 188042) | Ecteinascidia turbinata endosymbiont from Florida, USA - Sample 2 (SPAdes) (version 2) | ecosystem: Host-associated > Tunicates > Ascidians > Unclassified | place: Key West, Florida...
ACTGCCTATATCAACTAACGTATTTCCTGCTCTACAAGGCAGAGGCACACTGAGAGATCTTATAACATTTTCAAGTTGAACGTCTGTGGCAGGAACATACGGAAGACAAACCTGAAACAAAATTACAGGTTGTGAGTCCAGATCTGCAGCCTTTGAGACCTTAAGAACAAAGTATTTGATTTTCACAACACTTTCTCGACCAGCTTATATATTATTGCATATACCTTTATGTACTTGATATTTACAGGACAGATATACACCATGCTACATACCAATGTGGATCTGATATCTAATGGATACCATATGGATACCATCTGTAATCTTTTTCTCTTGGCATGTCAAATATTTATGCGCAAAATTATGAAGAGAAATCCCTTGTTTCGGCTTCAATTGAAAGGTATTTCATGAAACTGGTGTAAACATGGTAAACTATCAAACTGCCCAATTATCCAGCCTGTATTTCCAGAAAATCACCTAGTACTGACAGTTTGCAACAACAATCATCTACAACTGTAAAGTTACCAAAGCATTACAATCTAAAATCAATTGTTTGAACTGACTGTTGGGCTAACCTGACATTGCAGTAATATAGGCTTTGCAATAATATGCCAGCATTTAAACTATGAAATGAAACTTAGCTTTATGCCTATAATGAACCTTATTTTAGCCTCTGTCATGTGGATGATAATTCTAATACCTTTCAAATTTAGTCTATATCATCTGTTACAAGCCAGTAAGATTTTTGTGACAAGCACACGTGCAAGCTTTTTAAATCTTTATCTTGATTTTTTTTATTTTGTATGAACTATATTTGTTGAAATATAGTCTAAGCCCACTAACATGTGAATAAGGTTCTTTAATTATTTTTTTAACAAACAAATCTCCTTATGAATGGTAGCTTAGAGATGGTATAAAACAAATGCTCATTACTCATAAACAACAAAATACAAGGTGGCAGCAAAGTCTAGTAGATATATATATGTTAATTTCTTTAGGAATAAAATTGTATAAATATGCAGCATTAGGAGTCAAATCATAACATTTAGTCAAATAACATCCAAAAACATGACTAAAATAGCCAAACTCTTTCAGCTCTTAATTTATGCTGCATACAACATTTTGCAACTTTCAAATCAACCTGTTAGGTCATACAGTGGGTTGAATATATGTTTTTGGAGTTGGTAAACCAGGTTGATTTCTAATCATGTTATATCTAAGACTTGAAAAACAGTAATTATAGCCTGTCCAACCTCATGCTTGGCAATGTTAACACTTCCTACACCAGGCAGTGCCTTGAACACATGTTCACAACGTGTGAACGTTTTGTAAATATGCATTCAATTTCTTGATTCACAACTAAACACCTCAAAGTTCTTGCTCTAGTGAATTCACATTTGCAGGAAAGATGTATTGAAATATGTAGAACATGCGTCTAAATTTTTGTTGCAAAAGACCAAGCACAAAAAAAGTTATAGTGGTTTATGCCAGTGCTCTTCAACCTTTTTTGTTATGGTGCACCCTTGAAGATGTTTTGACGAACTCATGCACCCTATTTACACTCATGCACCTATTTACTGAAATGTCCCCTATGTCCCCAACATAATTGCACCCATGTATGTAAGTACCCCAGTCTAAACAAGCAAGTACCCCAATCCAGTAACTCAGGCACATAACTCAGTTGATAATGGCTCATTGTCTGTTGCTTTTGAATTACAAATAATCAACTAAATCCAACAATGAGCTTGACATGGCCTGATGCATGTGCACCATACTTTAGAATGTGCAGAGTCTAGTTTAAATCCTGAAAGTCATTGCTTGGTTAAAGGTTCATGTTTGCCAGCAGAGTGCTTTGTAAAAAGTTGTTTTGTGTGACAAGTTTGTAATGCATCCTTGTGAATCCTTTTGTAGTGGTGCACCCCACGCATATTTTGGTGCACCCTCACCGTGCACACCGGTTGAAAAGCGCTGGTTTATGCAACAACTAATCTTACCCTATAGGATAAAGTTTGGACCCTACGCACTGTAAAGTTGTTCAATGTAAGACTATATAACCCAGAGATTTCTTGCTCAATTGACCACAAATCTTTAGAGCTAATGCATGTAGGTATGATGAACATTTTTGTAAATTTTCACTGCAAAAGACCAATTACAAAAAAGATAGCATGTCTTATGCAACAACTAATTACACCTTCCTCTTGAAATAAGTACTGTTGCCTATGGGCAGCAAAAGTTTGTTTGATGCAAAACTACACAATTCAAAAAGTTCTTGATTGATTGATTGATCTCAAATTTTCGGGTCTAATGCGGGTATGTATGAAGAAAATGAAGGTAAATTTTGTTGCAAGAGACCAAGTACAAAAAAGTTACATCTTATGCAACAACAGATTGTACCTTGCTGGGTTGATAAAGTTGTAACCTGTGCATAGGATGTTTGATAAAAATTGAGTAACTTGGAGATTTCTTGCTCTATTGACCTCTAATTTTAAGGGTTAATGCATGTAGATATGACAAACATTTGTGCCAATTTCGTCACATAATCCCAATTAAAAAAAAGCTTGTATTTCATAAGACAATCTTTATACCTTCTTGTAGCCTACAGTGGCGCAACTAGAAATAATCAAACGGGGTTGGCAATAAACTACGAGACGCTATTTTTGAATAGGCAGACTCGACAAGGCTATGCTAGTTTAACTCAAGTTGAAGCAACGAATGACGATCTTATTGAATGAATTGGACTGTTACGTAACAATAGGGATAAATTTTCAGTAGATGCAGCTACCAGTCGTTGGCAGTGGTCAAAGTGCATGCAACCAGCATTTTAGCTTGCATATGAGCCTCATTTGACATGGTCAAATTTATCCCAAGGATCATACACAGCCTGCTTACCAGTATTACTGCCTGTTACTTGCCCCCTTTTATTTTGTCTGAGTAGATATTGCTTTCCCAATGCTTACTTTCTAGAAGTTTTGATAACTTCCCTTGAAGTGTGTTGTCCTGGTGTACACATCTCTTCAGTGATGTTTTTGCATAACAACAAAAACTTTTAGTGTGCTTCTAGGCACCTCAGGTTTTTTTTCTTATTGTTCTTGTATCATCTCCAATATGCAGAAGTACGCAAATCAAGCATACAAAAAGTATGATATGTAACTGGTGAAACATTAACCGCCAAATCTTGCTTTAACATTCAGGAAAAACAATTGGCTGTCAATCTCATGATAAATGCGTTGCAAAGTAGTTTAAACCTTGATCGGAACTGTTTGGAGTTTACATCGAAGTTTGATTTTTTAGTTAGATTGTCTTCATTTCTCTACCACTACTGGATCCTTGTATAATGATAGATGAATGATGATATGGTTGGGGTGCTGTGAACTTGTTTAGCTCATATCAGTGTTGATTGTGTGCAAACACTACTCTGTACTGCGCTATGGCTAACCATTTTTGTGCTCTTGTGTTGTGCGATTGTGCCTCTGATATGGACCATGAGGTCTGCAATAAATAAGATACTATTATTTCCCTTGTCCACATTCTTGCATACTTACTATGCCTTTTTCAAAACAAAATATGTCCGCTTTTTGCAATGAGTGCTCCATGCATTACAGGTAAAAAGTTAGTAGCCTGTACGACACAAGGTTGTTGTAAAAAAAACTGTCCAAAAAAACCCCAGGTTTTTTCAAAAAAGCCCACTTGAAAAAAATAAATAAAGCCCACCAAAAAACCCACTCTTGAATTTTCTTTTGAAAAATCTACTAAGTAAAAAATAAAATATACAGGACACTTATACAGTTATCTGCAATTTTTTTCAATCAAACAAAACGTACAGCAACAAAATTTAAAGGGCTTGAAAAAAAGAGAAGAATAAATCGAATAGTTTGAGTAAATTCTACTGGTTATGTTCTTCAGCTCTGCACAATCGGTATATTTTAACCAATTTTTCTGCCTTTTCTGCATCTAAACTTTTTCTGATTTTAGAACATACCAAATCATATATTGAAAAAATGCAGTCTATAGCTGCTGAACTAGCAGAGCATGCACATGAACTTGACGTGGAACTGCAGAATTTGTGTGGGAGTGGTTTTTCTCTGTTTGCTGTGCGCATGCTTGCCATGCCTTACCACTTACGAGTGAACTGATCAACAACACATTGCGAAATCTTCGTAACGTGTTGTTGGAATAAAAACAAATCAGAATGCGTTTTTTCTGTTTTCTTTGAGAAAAGAACAAAATCTTGTTTCTTTTCAAAAAACCCAAAAGCATTTTTTTTTAAACAAAAAAAAAAACAGGTGAGTTGTTTTTTTTAAAGAAAAGAGGTTTTTCTCAACCCTGATATGACAGCAAAAATTGTTTCTATCTATGTGCCAATTTTTTAATTCCACATGTCAGAAGCACAAGACTTGCCTTTAGTTGCCAAGGCAAAAGTAAACTTAACTTCTGCATGCAAGAAAATCTTTAAAAAATCTCAAGCACACAGGAAGCTCATTTCCACTAGATTAGGGCATATCTTACTCAAGTGCTCTCAAGGTCATTAGAACAGACATTTCTACTTTACTCCAACAGAACAGACTTCCATACCATGATGATCATGTTATCAACACCAACATACAGTAGGTTAATTGCAGTGTATCAAGTTACTGTACCTTGCGCAGTGCTGGTGAAATGAAGGAACTTGTGACAGTAAGCAGTCCAGCAGTTGCTGCTGAAACAAGGCTTAATACAATTAACCCCTTCTTGGATTTATGCAAGTTCAGTTTTTTCTCATCAGTAGAGCTGGAAGAATCAACTGCTGGAGTTAGTTGACCCATGAAGTACATTGGGCATGATCTCCAATCTGCTTGGTTCTGAAGTGAGTCAAGTTGGTAGCCGGTTGCAGAGACTACGATATGAGAGCCAGCAAACTTACTACACCTTAATTGCAACAAAACGTTTTTGCCAGTGTTGTCACCAGGGTCAGTCACGTTAAGTTAACATCGAATTGTGGAATTCTTCAACATCAGATAACATTTATTACCAACAAATCACGATAACTCATGCTGAATCCAGAACGGTGCAAACTTAAACTATCTTGATTAACAAACACAGTTTTACCAGATGGTTGTCACACAAAACTGCTAAACAGTGACACAAAAAACTGCTAGATTCTGCTAAAAATCTTGTCACAAGTTTTCAGCTAAAATTTGCTAAAACCAGTAAAATTCTGTCAAAAGATCCTAAAATCAACTAAAGTAAAAAGTTGCATATCAATTTGTCACCTTGCCTTCACTATCACTGAGCAAGGACAGAAATGTTTGTCTACTTGGCCACCACACTTTTCGGCCCAGACTTTTTCCATCGACATTTTGAGCAACATATAAGTGCAGCTTACCTCCTTTCGAAATTGATAAATTCTTGCCCTTAAATACGTATAGGTCGTCAACTTTGACAAGCTGTATCTCATGACGTGGTAGTGACGTCATCACCAAATTTGGTGTGCGACCTTATGTCACCACCAACTTCAATCGATGACGTCATCACCCGGGAAGTTGGGGAGGGCGAACTGTACACTCTAGACCCCTTTCTTCTGCATGACACAAAGTTTTTAACAATTTCTTTCAAATGGTCGCATGTGTTGATCGTTTATACAGTAGAACAATGCTCAGCGATAAACAAACTTACCATAGCTTCATCAGCCCCTACCTAGAACTTTCTAAGGAATGTACTGTAGTCATTTAATTAACTAACGTGATCACTAAGCAAAGAAGGCCGAAGCATATAACTTAATTTTAACCAGGCCATCTAATTACTTGCTATCCAGGGTTGCAGAGTCGGAGGTAAAAAATCTGACTCTCATGGATGGGTGTCTGCAGGGGGGGTTAAAACGGGCATTCCCCCCTGGAAATTGGGACAGTCCCTAGACGTTCCACTCCAGACAAAAACATTTCCGCCATCCCAGTCAAAAGTCCTTTGAACAAAGAGATGACATTTGATAGCAAACTGGCAAACATTAGGGCCCCAGTTGACGAGTTGTTCGCGGTTTATATTGCCTCTCCTCTCAAAACCTGATAAAAAAGGCTTTGTATGAAATCGACGTTCGTTTCTCGGCTCCGTGCAATTCTACGCCAAGTTTTTGCCAACCAATTTTGCTTCAGTGGCAGAACCGCTATACCAGTGGTTCCCAAACTGGGGGTAAATTACTCCCAGGGGTAATATGCGGTTCTTCGTGGGGTAATGCGGAACCAAAACCACAATGTTGTTCTACATTTTGAGCGATCACTACAAAATACGAAGGGTAATTATGACACTATCGCTACCTTCAACCTTGATTTGGGTAATGGTTCGAACAAGTTTGGGAACCACTGCGCTATACCGTCTCACCAGGAAAGCTAACCATTGGGCATGGGGATCAGAAGAGGAAGCAGCTTTTCACCGGCTTAAGCAAGTCTTATCTAGGATAGGCTGATGTGTTCGTTCACTTTGATCCATCCTGACCTCCACTGGGAGTTGCCTGCGATGCATCAGCAGTCGGGATTGGCGCTACTTTGTTTCACCGCTATCCTGACGGAAGTGAACGGCCAATAGCCAACATTTCCGAGACGCTCACAGCAAGTCAGTGCAGTTACAGCCAGATCAAAAAAGAAGTGTTGGCCATCAACTACGCCTTGAAGAAATTCTTCCAGCATTTATATGGAAGAAAGTTCATTTGGTGACGGACCACCTGCCTTTGGTGGCCATGTTTGGTCCGAATAAGGCGAATTTAGCTCTCGCTGCCAACAGTTTCTCGATGGGCTCTTTTTCTTCGACAATTCAACTACACCATCGAGTACCGCAAGACGTCGGAACACTCCAAAGTTCATGTCCACCGTCAACTGCCAGTAGGTGAAGATCCCGTTTTCGACAGGGACGAAAGTGCCAATGACATGGACAAACACTGAGTTTGCAAGTGAGACCAACCGACTCAGGTACGTTGTGGAAAAAGTCTTTCGAGATCCAACTTTAGAATAGGCGATATGTAAGGCTTCAAACGTTAACGATGTCGGCCCTTGCGCGGAGCCATCTATAGGTGCGGGATCCAATTTTGAAAAAATATTAGGGTTCCCAGATGCATTTTGTAAACTTACCGGCCATTTTGTAACAGTGACACTGACATGTCTAGGCTGCATTCGTAAGCGGATATTTAATGGCACGGGATTCTCGAATCGATTTTTTCAAACAACGCTATTTTGACAATGCATATATTTTTTGTGTTATTTTCTTTGCAATTTCATGAAACTCCCACAATTGTTGGTTTGAAAATGTGTCTATAAATGTACGCTTTGTGGGAATAGTCTGTAGCCCAATTGCTAACCTACCTTAAATGAAAAACGATAACTGAGGGGTTAATGTGAACGGATGTGTTTTCCTAAACTATGAAAAAATGATGCACTTAGTAAAATGTACATGTTGCACATGAATTTCTGAAGTGAACATCTTTCCATACAAGTTGATCGTATTTGCTTTTCTACGGTAGCATTCCCTGTATGAACATCATAACACAACTAAAAATTTCTTGCATGCTACTTTCTCTTCAGTTTGCAACAAATATTTTCTAGGTTACTTGAAACTCTTCAAAAATTTTTTCACTACCTTCCCGACCGCTGAGACTGGCTGAGAGATGACCTTCCGGTTGATTCGATAGCAGTTGGTAGTTATGGTCCGCTTATGACATAATGTGTTTGTACAACGCAGCTCGCGTGATTGTGAAAGGTTCGCTAGTCTCCACAGTGTCATTGTCGTCCTGTCCATTTCTGTGATCTTCCTGCATTCTGCCTGCAATAGCCTACGGTAGTAGTTCAGACAACAAACCAAACCTGCGCCAGTTACACGGCTAATTGGCAAAATAAACGCCCATGCAGATCACGTTTAGGACGACGGAAGATGCTAAGTGTGATTAAACAAAGGAAGAGGGAAAACAGAGACAATGATTTTTGTTAAGGCACAAGTAACAACTTGCCCTTAGCCTACATGAACTTCGCTGAAAGAACTGACGAGATTCACTACTAAGTGTCATATTTTGAGAAGATCTGCGTAGTTCGTTTTGCTGTTGCTGCAAATTATTTATTTTCAAAATATCGGCTTCAGGCAGTGGTTTTTTAAATACCGGCCTTTGCTAAATCAACAGTAAAACACCGGCCGTCTGGTAGCCTTACTTCAAACAGGTTTAAAACTGGCTATGGTTGAGAAGCGCTAGGTTGCAGTTTTCATTGTGATCTGCACAATTTGGTCTAGCTATTGGTTGTTGGGTGGGGCCTCTTCCTATAACACGTGCATTCTGTTATTGCTTCCCTTTGTTCATTACCAACAGAACCATTGCCAGTAGGTCTTATGTTTGTGCAGGGTGATTGGCATTCTAAAATTTTACAAAAAATCCACTGATTTATAGTGTTTCACATTTCACATTGGGGAGCTTAGAGCTTTGTTTGGGGTTGCTAAGCCCACCAAAACCTCTTATGGCGGCGGGACTGGTTACCCACAGACATCTATTTCGAAAACTCTATTACCAAACCATGCCAGATGGGACATAGACGTTTTGAATGCTCTGCAGTGATTACAACGTGTTACGTTCGACGGTGGCCTAATTGCGTTGAACAGCCTTATTTAGTAAAAGCATTGCCAAGCTGTATACCAGATCCGATTAACTGGCCTTTTACTATAAGCCTTCACCACAATCGTATCTAAACATATCGCTTACCCTTGCCTTAGGTTTCAGACTAAGGTTCTTGCCTCCAATTCATCCAAATGAGAGCAAAATCTTTTCTGAATTCTTCTTGTTGAAATGAATTTTGCCATGACTGCAAATGTTATGTACTAAACCGTTGAACAAAGGAAACGTTTACGAAACTCAAACATCCTATCGGCTAGCTATGATTCTCAAAGTTACCCAAGCAAAAACTCCCACTGCACTACCCCGCTTCAAGAACGTCATTTACCGCTATGTAGAAGTGTTGATTGTGCTGTATGCAAGTTTAAAACAAGACAGCGATGTGTTTTGTCCTAGATGTGCTGCATGCAATGTGTGGCAGTCCATTTCTAAAAGAATAAGACCACTACACATTTAGGACAATTCCACGAGAGCACTGGCTAATAGGAAGTGTCCATGGCACGCCCAAGTTAACAATTAAGAAACTTAGACCCGCCGGTTTCGCTCGACACCGCTCAGTTTATCACAACAAAATTGTATTCACTCATGGTTTTATTAGTGTAGCATTAAGCACTGCGATATTCATCACAACAGGGGTTTATATCAACAATCGTCAATTAAAGCACGTAACATGAGTTACTGCAAACATCAAGGGTTAACAGCAGGGGTTAAATACGAATTCAATGCTTTCATGGAGGAGAGAGACAAGCCCCAATTGTTAATGGCTTTATAGCCAATAAACCATAAACCTCTTTTAAATAATCTAATCCATTGGTAGGTCTCTTCGAACTAAGCCAGTTTGGTAAAGCCCACCACTGGTTTAGGTGTTAGATGTTAAGTCTTGATCTAACGTATCAGACTACCTGTAGGTTAGATGCTACTCCGAAGACAACCGTGAGCAAGACCTAACTTTACCTATCAATTCCGCTCTTCATATACCCACAACGTACGACACCAAGGTCACGTGACAAATCTCGAGCAGTACACAATGAAATAGTGACACTAGTGGTCAATCACAATTTGCGTAAATTTCGAATTGGTATTTGAATACAATATTTTTATCGGTTTTCATCGTTAATTCTATTTGCGATTTGAAGTTAATTTTTAGTGTAATAGTTTTCTATACCGTTTTGAATTACGCTTTACAAAAGATGATTCATAATAAATGTGCAAAGTACAAATTCACAGTGCATAAAATAGATACTCATAACAATGTTTTAGAGAGTTAATGTTTTTAATGGTTGTTTAGTGTTCGGCTTCGTTTGGCTTGGCGTGAATTTGTCGGTAAGCTTCTGATTCGTTTTCTTCAATGATCTTTCTTCAATAATTGAGGTCTTCATTTCGTTGTTGTTTCAGAATTAAAAGACGTTCGATGTTGAGGAGCCAAGACGAACTCAACAAATGCACATAATATTTTTTTACTTTTTTCAAGCTATAGGCTACTAAAATTAGTTGCATGTGACCAATTGCCAATTACTAGCAGAGGTGAGCTGATATTGATTTTTGACTCCTGATCTATGTCGGAAAAATTCTTGCCTATCATATCCAATCCTTATCCAAATATTTCAGAAATTTAGTATCCGATATCCATCTGTATCTGAACATGACACTGGCTAAATTCAAAACAAACAGGTAATGGCTATAAGTCCGCCAGTGGACCTGCATTTTTTAATACTTATTCGACCGCCGCCTTTCATGTGACACAAACGCATGTTGAGTGTGCAGCAGACTGCACTATGCTTGGCAGAAACCTAGTGAACTTAACCCTTAAACCCAGGGTCGGCCTTAAGCCGCTGCAACTGATGCAGCTGCATTGGGCCCCATGCCTCAGGGGGCCCCGCGCCATGACGTTTGGACGGTTGCTCATTTTTGCCAGATACTACTTGCACACGAGAATTGGAGAAGGGCTTACAAATATCATTGTTAAGAATTAATCATCTTGTTTGAATCAATGGTGAATCTCGTTTGAATGAATAGTGAAAAAATTTCCTATTTATATCGAACGTTATCAAACGTGCTCAATTCTCATGCTGAATGTTATATCTGCCCTCCATCATGTCGCATGCACTCTTTATGGATGGAATTTGGTTGTTTCTAGTGCCGGTTGAAACTGAAGCAGACCTACAGCTACTGCGTACAAGGTGTGTGCTGACTCAACTGGCAATGAACAGGTCAAGACGAGTGTCTGTCGTATTAACTTTGATGGCAGTTCTGCTAACGTAACGTTGTACAGTTCTCGAAAGGTTCTTCTTTTTCGGAAAGTTTTTGGTTAGTTGCTTGCGGGTAACCTGTATTTTAACAAAGGCTTGCAGTTTTGCTTCATAGAAGATTTTGACAAAGACTGGATGATTTATTATTTTATCAAAAGAAAATTAATTGCACCACATTGAAATATAACGACAAAAGATGAGAGGTTGGTAATCCTGTCGAGGCCAAAAATCTCATGCAAACCTGGGAAGAATTTTGTGAAGTGTTCGCACTTAAATTTGCCTGCTTTTGTCCACAAAATTGTTGGGCGTTATTTGTCGGTCCTGCACGTACTTTTATCATTTGCCGCCCCATCAAACTTTTATTGTGATATTTGCCTATTTGCGAGCGCAGATAGGTAGAAAAACCACCAGTTCAAAGTCCATGCAGGTTCATAAACGTAAAGGACACTTAACGCTGCCCTGCAGCTTAACTACGCAAGGCAAAAAAATTATGAATGTCATCCAGCACACTCGTTTCTGTTTGTCAATATATTGGACGCCTATATTCTTCTGTTTTCATCAGTCACCCATGCGCATCATATTTTATGTTTGATAAATGATTACAACGGTGACGTGGTAGCTGAAAATCTTTGTACATTACATTTCTAATTCATAAAAAACAGTGTGTCTTCCAACTGCATCCATAATGAAGTACAGTAATGAGTAATTGAGTAAATACAATAGTGAGTATTTAAAAGAAGTTAAAAAAACGATCTTCGAGGCTATGTCATGGCATCGTTTGATGTCTAAAGCCTTTTCACAAATATTCCTTTAAAGTTCACTACCAGCCTTATTGTCAAATCATTATTTCATGACGACTGCACACAATTTCACGGCATTAGCCAAACTCAAATGAAATAACTACTAAAATGGATCTGCCAAAGCACCACTTTCCAATTCAATGGCAAATTCCACAAACAAATTGACGGCGTAGCATTGGGTTCGCCTATTGCTCCTCTGCTTGCCGACGTAATAATGAACCACGTTATAGATCAGGCTCTCACAAAAATTAATGTTCAAAACTAGCCAATCGTCCTTTGGCGCTGTGTAGAAGATGTATTTGTTGCTTTCAACAACATGAGTGGGCTGGAAATTTTCTTTAATACCCTCAACAGTGTACACAATAACATCAATTTTATCCTTGCCTCCTTGGATGTTCTAATAGAAAAAACTCAGTCCGGAATACAAACAACAACGTATTGGAAACCAGTAGGTACCTTTTGGGGATTCTAACGATTTTTCTCAAATCCCTAGTTTTGTTGGATCCCCCTGTCGCCCTGTCACCTCCCCTGTCACTTTTCCAGGCCACCCCTGCCGCCCTGTCGCCTCCCCTGTCACCTGTCGTCTCCCCTGTCACTTTGCCAGGCCTCCCCTGTCACTTTGCCAGGCCTCCCCTATCACTTTGCCAGGCCTCCCATGTCAACCCTGTCGGTTCCCTTGTTTGTTTCCCATGTCAGCCCGCCCTGTGTCCATGAGGTAAGGTATTTATTTTGTCAGGCCTGATGATACGTTTGTCGTCAGAACTTGAGAGGGCTATTTTGTTGATTGTCTCTGTATAGATTTCATGTTTATGACTCCAGATGATATTCATAGTTCTTACTTAAAAGCACTAGTGTTTCTGTATGCTTTCGAGGAATCAGTCGACTGCCATCTGCTTTCGTCTTTTTGCGATGATTCAAACTTGCACATATCTCTATTCAAGTATGTACTTTCCACGATGGGTGT
>Ga0210059_1012790_pt1 | contig 12622 bp, 8 predicted proteins | sample Ectturendosymbi2_FD_188042 | JGI IMG/M metagenome (GOLD analysis project Ga0210059, IMG submission 188042) | Ecteinascidia turbinata endosymbiont from Florida, USA - Sample 2 (SPAdes) (version 2) | ecosystem: Host-associated > Tunicates > Ascidians > Unclassified | place: Key West, Florida...
CCCTGAAGAAGTTAGGTTTCTTTCCTTTTGGGTCTGTTACCCTTTCATTTCAGTCCGTGCCATCTGCTGCAATTTGTTGCGCAGACTCCGGTGTATCATCTCAGCTCAGGGCCGTTTTACGCGCTTCTAATATTTCAGACACCCCCAGGAAAAGTGGTTCTAAGAGCTCGCAATGGTTAAATTCAAATGTGTTGATTTATGCAAGCTTCGAATCCTTGTCCACATACTGTACAACGTATGCCTACGCTGATAACCTGGCGGTTGTGCAAGCTGACGGAAATTCAGCAGAGGAGGGTCTGCACTAGCACGTGACAATTCGAGTTGCACACCTCCATGCCAGGAACCTGAAACTCAACACAACTAAGAGATTGTCATTTATTTTCAACCTCCACCATAGGAAGCCAAGCCTGAGCTTGAGGCACAATACCATGATAAACATTCTCGTTTATCTCAGATACAAAATACTTCGGTGTAACTTTGTACAGAACCTTTACGCAATGTCGGCAACTCGCGTCACTTCGTCAAAATTTCACATCGCGCCTCTCGCTTTTAAGGCGACTTCTTGTTAGTCACTGGTTTTCAACCTGGGGGTCGCGACTCCCAGAGATGTCTTGAAAAAATTTTGGAGGGATAACGAGTAGATATTTTATGTACACAGATTTCTTACATTTGCTTTATTCGAGTTTTAGGTGGGGGTCATTGGTTTTAGTGGGTTACTATAATGGGTCTAGATGCAAACATATTGACAATCACTGCTGTAAATGGTTGTTGCGCTTGGGCAGTAACGCTACGCAAAGCAACAACAGGTTTAGTAGAACCAACAACAACTTATTGTTATCCCACTGTGCGTCGTTGTACAAAATCAGCCTGACAAACTCAACCATCAAAGTCGTACTGCAAATTGTAACTGGATGCCTTCATCCTGAACCATCAAATAAGCTGTCGGTGGCAATAGACATCTATCCTTGCAGAGCTTAACTGCAAAATAGCCACATTGCCATTGCATGCAGCACTTGGACATTTGTTCCGCTCTGAACACACCTGAGAAGCAGCAGCAGCTCACAACGTAACACTTTACCGTATCTACTGTACAGGAACTGCTCCACTCTATGGACAGCGGTCCTGTAAATTCGACAAATCCAATATGGGACGCAGAACACGGGAAAAGCAACACCAGACTCTGCCGACCCTGCTGAAATGTTCCTCCCAAGAGCAACATTGGTCACGGTAGACTGCCATCATACTTGCGTACAAATTGCGCCTGGCGTGTACAAATTGGGCCTGGCAACATCAGAGGCTTGGGATTGTGGCATTGTGGAACAAATAACATATCCGTTTTTCCTCTATACGACCTATTGACTGAGCGCTTTACAAATCATTTGAATAGCTAGTATCACGTGACATCATGGAGGTGAATTCCGAGTGCATATCGTCGACTGTAACATAGAAACAGGACAATGTTGCAGTTCACCTGCAGTGATTAATGCCAGCTGATCTAACCAATTGGCCAACCATCAAACAGGTGTATTTAAACTTTAGGGACGTTTGCAGATGTGATTTAAGCAAGGGTGCCGAAAATGTAGTTCCTGAAAGGAAACGGTGATGGAAAATAACCGACGTGGCTAATAAAAAATGAGAAACCTAAATGGGTCGCGAAAGATCAAAAATGGTGGTGCCGGGGCGATCCACACCTGAGTTTTACATTTTCAACGTCGCCACTGCTTGTCTGTGAGTGTCTGTCTGTAGCGCAGGTACATCGTAAAAGTGAAGATTCATGTACTTGAGAAAAACGTAGTTTAATGAAATTGATGGCGAACTTAACAATTTACAGTCAAAATTCATCCATATAATCATTACATTTGTCATACGATCTTTAAGGCTTATGGTGCAAAGTGCTCACCGAACTCAGGTTTGGGTCACCCTAAAAGAGTTTGGTAACTGGTGCTTTGTAAGATTTATTCCCTTTATTAGTACACATCATAACTACTTTTTCCACAATGACAGGTTGTTTCGTTGGAATTTCTTGCCTTCAGCCTAGAGGGAAGGTTTTTGTGGGTGTGCGCGAGTGATTACCTTGAAGTCTATGATGGGGAAAACGAGGTATTGTGAATGTTTGTCAAAAATGCTTCTACCTTCGAACGTCTAAGAAAATAGTTTTGTTTATTTGTACTTGTATCTTTATTGCATAAATAGGTATTTAAGATATTTTTAATGAATTTTTTTTACCAAATTTTGTTTTGTCCATGGCTTTTCTACTGAAATCACAGAACTACAGTACAGTGGTGCAGAAGGAAGGGTGCAGAGGGTGCAAGCGCACCGAGAAATGTTCTGATTTGGTGAAAATCCAGGCAAATTACTTGAAAATTCCGGTAAAATCCATGGAAATCTGAGTAAATTATTTGAAGACCTTCGCAAAATCACTGAAAATTTGGAAAAAATTGGCGCCAAAAGTGGTTTCATTTGAAAAAATGGCGCCCAGCGTGTGCAGAATCACATGAAAACCTTTTTTTGGAGGTCACCCCAGAAGAAGACCTGCTTGAGAAAATGAACACAGAAAAAGTTCCCCAAAATTTCTCGGTCAAGTTTGGGGAAATGCGGAAAAAAACACATCGCGCCCTCAAAAATTTGCTTGCTTCTGCACCTACGCCACACTATATATATTTCATGGGTTTGAATTCATCAAATTCTAAAGCAAGGAATGCAGATTTGTACTACATACTATAAGCCTCGTGAATGATGCGAGCTATGTCTTTTATCTTCTGTTCTCAGCAGTTTTGGTCATCACATACATCATAAGATACTTGCACTAGCATACCTGCATGTTAGTTCAATAGACTAAATGTTTCGTTTCTTTGGATCAGACAAGTCACACCATTTACATTCAAACTTTTTCACTGAAATCTTTTTTAGTTACAGTGTCAAACCAATATTTTGGGAATCCACCTTGAACGTACTTTCTATTCAATTAATTACCCATACAACGATGAAAACATAAAAATCTGTTGTTGGATAGAGCGTTCTCCTTATTGATCTGACATGCGGTATTTTTTTGGCATTTTTTCTTTGATTTTTACCTCTGTTCAACTTCATGAACCCGTTATAAAATACTGTGGCTGGCTGGCTGGAAAGGAAGACAGCTGACTGCAACTTCACAATAATAAGCCGCTGGTATCAAAGACTACAATGGTTTGAAAAAGAACGGCCAAATGCGTCAATTGACATAAGCAATACCGCTTGTGTTTTTTTTCTCCTCGGATTACGACAATAGACATGCAGTGTTATGGATGATTAAACTAAAAGATTGGACTGCGCAAGCATGGTCTGACGACGAAACAAAAAACGCTCTAGCAGAAATACAGGCAAGTATCGGTTCCAGTTAGCTTGAACAACATTTACTGTGATAAGTTCGTGGAAAATTCAGACCTAATGATTTTTCCTAATTGCTTCCGCGTGCCATTGAAAACGCTGTGGACGACCACATGTGGCCCACGGGCCGCTAATTGCCCACCCCTGGCCTAGATCAATTACTTGATTATGTCACCGCATTTGGTAACGTTTATTAAATCACTTTCAAAGTTTTTGACGAAATAAAATTTTTCAAGTTCCATATCCTAGCTTTTAATTTTCTTCTCATTCAGGCATTTTCTTGAAACAGGCCAAACATTTTATTATGAAATTAACTGTAACACGATATCTAGGTTATATTCGTCTGCATCAAGTTACGAAAAGGAGATCACAGCCCTTTTGGTATGAAGTTTAGTGAAATTTTCCAAAGTCTCGGTTATCTAATCCAAATGTTATGTCGTTGTTTTGACATTTGGTAAGCGCAAAAAACATAATCACAACCACAAAGTATTTGGAACTTGTAATGTAAATGATAATCGATTGGTTTTATACGGAAAGGTGCTTATGACAACATGGTTTGTGGTTTTTCTTTGCACACAGGTAGAACATTCAGTCGAACATGCTTTCCATGATATTGAATGAAAGCCTATGCAGTTCTGTTTTGGAACGAAACAATTTCTTTTGATCAAGCCGTAATCTGTATTTTGTAATCAGGTCCATTTTACTGAAGCTGAAGCAAATACTAATTACATCAGATAATATTACCTAATAAATACACTGAAGGCCTTTTACGATCAAGCAGATTTGAACGCCGCGTTTGTGTTTACAGGTTTTAGCAACATACTGCAATGGTGACAATCCGGAGCCAATCGTTTCAAGCCGCAGAACGATGAAGCTGGTGTTTCGTTCTAATAGAAGTGTCACTAGAACCGGGTTTCGGATAAAATGGGAAGCTGTCCGTAAGTTCATTTGAAAGATAATTTCACGTATGCATTCCACAACGGACAATACGTTAATTTGATTATTGACGTTATGTTAAGTATAAATTTGTATTTGCAAATAAATGGCATTTGACAAGGCTTGGAATGAAACATAGAAACATTCGGGGGCCAGACACAAAAACGAACAAGCGCCTTAATATATTTATATTGAGTTCCTCTCCAAGAACTAAAATATGTATATGTTTCTTCCGGTTATATTCCACTGTAAGCGAAATGAGGCAGCTCTTTTAGAAGCTGCATTTTTCAACAGCTGAAATTCGTTCTCGCTAGTTAGTTAAAATTTCACATGCTTGAAGGTGTTTCGGATCATTGCGGAGGAACCGAAAGTGGATCAACGGGTACTGTACTGTCGCCGAATTTCCCGGCGAACTATCCAAACAACGCTGGCTGCGTGTGGAGATTGACAACGCGAACTGGCAACGTATGTTCAGTGATATTGTGGCTGTCACAATCGTTTTGGAATTGAACCAAATAAACGAATTAACTTTGATCAATTTAATGATTGCCAGTATTTCAAGAAAAGGCGTACATAAGTATTGCAAACATTAAATGATTTACAGCAGCTTTTTGCGTAAAGGCAAAGTTTGAAAACGGAAAATATGCGAAGATGTATCTGAATCACAAATTTCATGTAATTTTGGACCAAAAACTGTTGCGATTTGTTCAACTTGCAAATTGAATCCAATGTGTATTGATAAATTGCTAAACACTGTTTCAAATCTTTCGATTTAAAACTGTCTTTCCATACCTGTTTCATGTTTATAACAAGCAAAAGGTTTCATGCTTCACATTCCCGGACGTCGCGTAAAAAAGCACCAAAGTGATTGTTATATCGTGAGCACATTTAAAATCACAGTAGCAGCTAACACCACTGAAATATATTTAAAAGCTATTTGTACAACACTGCTGAGGATGCGTAGTGTTACGTGACATATATTTCCTATAAATCATTTGTGAGTGAACTCATCATAGTCGCCTTAGTGTAAACTTGAATACAATTGAAATACACCGAAAGTCAAGCTTGATTGAAACGCCACAAATGAAACTTGACAGATCATTGAATTAGTTTACAGCTGCACTACTGTCGTGAGTGTTTGTTACCTGAGGACTGTGAGAGCGTAATCCACAGACATTTTTTGATAAATGTTCACTTGGTTTTTCAAAAGAGTTGGGAATCAATGAGAAAAAACATCATCTTGCAGAAAATTTAACATACCTTCGTTTTTTGTGAGAAGTTATCAATAGTTTCGTACCTACAGTAGAAGCAAACACTATTTTCTGATTCCCGTTCCGTTTCCATGCAACACGGTAAGTTCCACATTCAATCTTAAGAAGCCGAAATTTTTCAGTAAGATTCTAAAGCAGAGTCAAATGCATTTTCATCTTCAATCGTTTGTTATTGCAGTGGATTCGACTGACGTTTACTTCGTTCACGCTGCAAGGCAAAAACTTTTTTGGTTCATGTGCCTACGATCAGCTCGAGATTTATGACGGCGAATCAAGGGTACGGTGGTTTGGAAAAAGGTTTTGGTTGACAAGCCTCTTCAAGACTGCTGCGGCATCCTGTTGGCAGTTGTTAAACTTTCAGCTCTGTAGCTAGTCTAACACTCTGTGATATTCAACTTCCTTTTGTTTAAAGTATGATGCACTCGTTTTCTCCGGAAATATATGCGGAGCATTGAATCACGTGGAAAAAATCAGACTAATGCATTTAACCTGAATTATTGAAAAATATGTCGATTGTTCTGCGAGAAATATTATTGTGCTCCAAATAAACCAAAATACAAAATTTATTTGTCTCAGCGTGTAGGCACGCATTGTGGAACAACCCTTCCAGGTGCCGTGACATCATCGGGGAACCTTTTGAAAATAATATTTCGTTCTGACACCAGCGAAACGTATAGAGGTTTCAGAGCAACATTCCAAATACTCGGTGAGCAACCTTTGTTTACTCTTTCAAAAGCAAGATAGGGACGCATTATCAACCTCTTCAAAACTAAAAAGCTGTGGCAATTCATGTTTATTTCTCAGAACGGTTTTTACTTCAAATTCACTTCTTTTCGTCAAAATATTTTTTGAATTTGAATTGCTTGCCTTGACTGGCGTACCTTAATTTCCGATTGAAAATGATTAAGAAACAATGTAAACGTTTCGAAAGAAGAATTAGTTGATATGTTAAAGTTTTGTCCAATTGTTTTCATTATTTTTCCAAAATTAGATAAAACCTTATTTTGTTGCACTTTGCCAAAATATTCGGAAAGCGCACTCCATGCATTTTCCATTTCATCGAATACATGCACACACTAATCGCTTTTTGTGGATGTTTTAAGGTGTTTGTTAGATGGTTAGTAATGAAGATAGGAAAGCTCCATGCATCCAGCTAGGAACGTCTTGATAGCGTATCCATGAAATTGAAAAGTAAATTTATTCAAAGCATTGAGCAACAGGAAAACATCACGCGGAAACTCAAAATGAGATTTTAGGTACAACTTCCTTGAATGAAAAACGCAGATGTTTTCATTCACTAAATATATTTTTACCATTAACCTGATGTCTCCTGTTTATGAGTAGGATCAATAAAATTTGTGTTAAATAGCGGGAATATTATTTGCTTGTGTTGTTGATTTTTACTTCTTACTCAAAGCTGATAATTAAAAATTGGAACAGGAGAATATAGCGAAGCTACTTGCTCAGTTTTGTTTATCATTTCTTGAACACATTGCGTGCGGAGCTGTCTGCTCATGTCTCGTACCGTAATATGCAAAGCGGTGTCGCGAAACAAGTCGTGTCTGCCGGCAATTAGTTTCGTAGAGCGTGAAGTGTTGTCTGGCTGCAAAATGCTTTGTCTCTCGATTTATTTGTGACTATAACTTACGAACCACAGGTTCTAGAAAAAAATCTGAAACATTTAAAAAAAAATAATTGTACCTCCTGAACTGATGTCCTTTTCGGACTTCAGCAACGTCACTGTGACGTATTACAGCGCAGCAACTGTAGCTCCCTAATTCGTAGATCCTATTTGAAGAACCATTTGCTAAATCATTTCCAAGCGAATTAGTTGAAAACAGGATACCGTTTTTAATACAACAGTTTTTTTACAGCAAATTTTTAGAACAAACTTCAGAAATTATCGCCTTGTTTGCCTGGAGTGCGGGCGAATGATACAATGAATTGTAATACGCCAAATAAAACAATGAAATGTGAGACGCCAAAGCCAACAACCAATTGTGGTATGACACATGAAAGGGAAGTAAATCACACATGTTCCAGGAAGTGATATTCGTTGAAGCATGGTATCATGCAAAGTCATACTCCACATGTAGTATAGCGTTTGCCACGCCTTCTGCACAATTTGCACCTTCGCTGAGGCCCCTTTGTTCGGGATGTTGCTGGAATGACGCTCAGCACTTTTTGACGTGGGTTTACTCCCTTACGCACGGCGTGGACATACTCGTAATGACGCGCATTGTCGCTCCCACGCACGCAATGTTTACGCATATTATCTAACCGAACAAACTGATAGCTTTAAAGTGAGTTTTGGTTTGAGAATTTGCGTATTGCAGACATGACAACCTGCGTAAATTTTCAAGCAACACAAGTTGTTTTAAACCTGTGAAACTACTAACTCACCATTACTTTAGGAATCTTGCACTTTCATATTATCTTTCAAGTACACCTTCTGTGTCATTCCTTACGTCTGGAACTGTGCAATGTGCACCACTCTATATTGCATGTAAACTACCACGCAGGCAGGCCCATAGTTAGTTATAGTACTTTTGTGTTTCTGAGTGCTTTGTGCTACATGACTCTCGTGTAAGTCATTTTCGATCCTGAATATTTGGTGGCGACTCACACTGTTCATTGATTCAAAAACTATGTTTTCTCGTCTGACGAATGCTGCATACCACACCAAGTCCAGGGCCGGATTTAGACATGTGGAGGTCCAAGGGCAGCCCTTGTGTGGAATGCCTCATTACCTCAAGGATATAAAATTTAAGATCAAGGAAATACTATAATCAGATAGCTGTAAGTATGTAATCATAAGTAAAGTCGATCGTTAAACTCAGTAAAATGATTGTACATTTTGATGAATGCAAAATTCTGGACAAAATTACAAGATAGCTCACTGCTAATGACAGTGGAGGCCCATGGACAGAAGGGTTGCGAAGCCGGAGTCGGAGTCGAGAGGAGTCGGAAGTTTTTGGGTGTAGTCGAAGTCGAATTTTTTGTCCGGCTTCGACACCGGATGTCCAATTGGATCATTTTTTACAGCACACTCCTGATTTGGGAATTCCTGCAGAAATTGTACAATTTCTTTTGAAACTTTTGTTGAACCAGAGATTTCTTGCTGTATACCACGATTCCTTTGATTTTAACAACCAAATTTCATTTCCTTTATGTTAAGAAGTCGGAAATTATAAAAAGGTCGGAGTCGGGAGTCGGAGTCAGAAATTTTGGAAAGTCGGAGTCGGATATTTTACCTCCGACTCCGCAACGCTGCTGGGCAGGTGCCCAATTTGCCCTCCGTAAAATCCGGCGGTGACCAAATCTGCATTTTGTCCTGCAGCCAAGTGTCTTTAATGCATTTCTCATCGCTATTAAATCAGTGTGGTGTTTTATTATCATACATTTTTTATGTGCCATTAAATATCGTTGAATCGCACTTACAAAAATCAAATTATGCGTTCACTCTGAAACCGCCCAATTAAGCAATAAGCGTTGCCGTTTCGGGTTGTTTGCAATCCCGTTTTACGATTTAGATGGTGCAAAAATATTATTTTATTTCAATTTCACAACCGTTCTTGGCAGTTATTTCTAAGTCTGGTTATAAACATTGATAAACATTTTCATGGATTTACTCCCGTACAGGAACCATACAAACCAGATGCGGATCCACAATTGCCACAACATCAGTGGGATTCATCTCATCTCCAAATTATCCAAACGATTATAATAACAATGCAAGATGCACGTGGATAATCAACGGTCCAAGAGGACGAGTTAGTGCAATTTTAAACATATGTCAAAACAAAATGTGAATTTTTTCCAGTCGCTCATTTTTCAACATTGTGTATACCCAATCAAAACCAATCGTCATTTTCACTAGAATGCAGTTGAGCATGATTACGTGAATGAAAAGGATTACTTGGCCGTTAAGTACATTCATTTCCGTTTTCAGGAAATCTGTTTGAGTGCGAAAAAAGCTGAAAACTTCAGAAAAAAGAAAGAAAAACTGTATTAGAGACATAGCCTACATTTCCGTTTTTACTAAAACCTAGAAAAAATATTCGGGTATATTGCTATCTGCTTTCTCCCCTCGGCAGATCATCTGGACAAAGGTATATTTTTGGGCTTTAAAGTTACTTAACCAGAGCAATATTTATCAATGACCTTCTCATTATCATCAGAAATTTCAGGTAAATATCTGTAATATCTCATGTTAAAACAATTTAAGCACCGCGCGCGTCAACATTTTGGCGCAAGGTTTTTCCCCAACACTTCAAACCACAACTCTCCAGTCAATTATGCTGGAGAGCTGTAGAAAGCCTGAAATTATGCGGTTATAATTGTATTTTCGATCAAAAGAAAATGTTAGTTTTTGATTTGAGGTTGTTTGGGAGTGGCATAATGAGTGGGGGTATAGGTTTAGGCTTGTTTGGCCAAGGTTGCCTGACCCTGGGCTCCAACCCCAAGGAGCAACTTTTTGTTTCCTTTTTTAATTAAATTAGGCACAAATCCGCTTCTTAGGGCCATGATTGGCCATCTTACATTTTTGGGTAGGAAGTTATGGCCTTCAACCCTTTAAGTCACACTTGGGACACATTTTTGTAATTTCTAAAAATTTTGCAAAGCCATAACTCGCCAGGCGATTGAGCTAGATAGCTGTTCAAACCCTCTACGGATTCAGCAAGTCGCGAACTGCAGATAAAAAAATTCTTTTCGTTTTGGGTTTGAGCTTTTCTGGGGGGAACGTCACAAGTATTTGCGTTATTTTGGCCATCTTTGCCTTGCCCTGGGCGCCGTCGCAATGGGACATATTTTGGACTCACTGTTTTGTTGGAATCTTGATTCGAATGCGAGTCTTTAGAGCCCTTGATTTGCTTTCCAGCATATCGGGAGCTAAAATTATGGCTCAAAAACCAAAAATTGACCAAAATTTTTATCCCTCAAAAGGCATTCTGGGGTGTATTTCACCCCAGGCAATAACTCGCCGTCAGATTGAGCTAGAAAGCTGTTCAAACCCTCTAAAGACTCGTGAAGGTATGTAGTTTGCAATAAAAAAAAGTTTCTGCTTAGGATGTCTGTTTCTTTTTTCATGTTTATATAATGATAGGATATTTATGTTATTTTTGCTGACGTCAGCACTTTTAGCGTTACTACATTTGACGCCCGCATTAGCCATTTTAGTGGCAAAATTTTTTTTTAGTCTAGCTGTTTTTGGTTACATTTCGGGACTTTGAAGGGTCCGAATGGTTTTTTAGCGTTCCTGGTTCCAAGATTAGGGCCTAAAAACTGCAATTAATTAAGGAAATCCCCAAGACATTTTGAGAAATCCCCTTACTAATTAGTTGTCTTTTGGCCTAACTTTTGAATCAGATATGCTAGAAAGTCGATTAAGGGCTCTAAAGACTCGTATTGGAGTCAGGAATCCAACAGGACTTTGAAATACAATGTCCGCACGTTGGATCCGCGGAAAACATTATGAGAATTATCACAAAACAGCCCCCAATCCAGAGTTCATATGTCAACAAGGCCAAACAAATTCTGAATTTTTTTAAAAATTCTATTGTACAAGAGTTTACGAGTCTTCAGAGGGTTTGACTAGCTCTCTAGCTCAATCTTGCTGCCGATTACGACTGGCCAAAGGTTGGCCAGAAGCGGCTAATGGCACTTTTTTAACGTTTGTCAAAAACTAGGTTTTTCAGCCATGAGTTTGACTCGAGACATGTTAGCAAGTCAATTTCTTTTTCGTTTCTTTAAACTAAACTAGGCAGAAATCCGCTTCTTAGGGCCATGGTTGGCCATCTTACCTTTGTGAGTAGGCAGTTACGACCTTCAAACCACAAACAAAGATATTAGACTCCTAGGGAATTTAATTAATTAAATATCGATTTTTTGTCATAACATGCCAACCACAAATGCTAGAAGGTCGAATCAAGGCCTGTAAAGATGCGAATTTTTACCTTGTTTCATTTGAAAAAAACGAAAACAAATTGCCCAGTGGGGGTTGGAGACCAGGGTCAGGTGAACTTGGCCAAACAAGCCTTATCCTATACCATCACTTATTATGTCACTCCCCAAACAACCTCAAATATAAAACTAACAAATTCCTTTTTAATCGGAAGCACAACTCTAACCGGGATGATTTCAGGCTTTTCACAGTTCTCTATCACAAGTGGCTGGCGAGTTATGGTTGAAAGTGTTGGGGAAAACCCATGCGCCAAAATGTTGGCGCGAGCGGGTCTTAAAGTGTTTGGTGGGATCTGATTTGTATAACGAACTTTGAATAACTATGATGAATCTTATTTCATAGAAACTTAGGCTACGTTGATATAACGTTGCTTTTATAATACATAGTTTCACCTGTTTGCAAATTAATCGAACCAAGCAACGAAAGCAAACTCAACAATAAATGATTTTCACTTTATCATGTGGTTGGTGATAAAACTTCACGTGCAGGCATTTGTTAAAGAATATGACGTTCTCTAAACTTTAGCACAGACTTTCTGAAACTTTTTCCCGCTAAATTCCCCCGAGTCATAAAACAATTAAACCGAGACGCCAGGTTTGCTGGCAAAGTCGAGGATTTGTTGCATCACAACAACGCAAGATCAGGCAAAATCTACACGGAGTTTTCAATGGGCACGTATTTTCGTCTAGTAAAGTATATTGAAAAATAGCAATACATGAAAACTCAACTGCCATCCAAGTTCTCCTGGAAATGTTCCTGTGAATGCCAGCGGGTTCGCGAACCCCTAGTTGAGAACCACTGCTTTAGCATCACTTTAACGCGGTTTGGCATAGAGTTTGCTAGTTTTGAATAGTTACTGACAATTTCTGGATCCCTGTGCGATACTTGAATTATCGCCTGAATGAGTTTTTCCGTAGTCGTGCAGTCTACAGGTGAACCCGACATTTGCATTTACAGAAGACCACAAGTTGCATATAGACGGAAGATTCCCTGACCAAACAAGTATCCTTATATTTATCACTATCATGGACTTTTTTCATCATTTTCGATGTGTGACAGTGGCAGGGCCGGATGAACCATTGGG
>Ga0210059_1012791_pt1 | contig 12622 bp, 10 predicted proteins | sample Ectturendosymbi2_FD_188042 | JGI IMG/M metagenome (GOLD analysis project Ga0210059, IMG submission 188042) | Ecteinascidia turbinata endosymbiont from Florida, USA - Sample 2 (SPAdes) (version 2) | ecosystem: Host-associated > Tunicates > Ascidians > Unclassified | place: Key West, Florida...
CACTTCCAAACAAAAAAACCCTGTCATTTTGTGACCCAATCCATAAAAATAACATCATATGTTGTGCACTTTCAATCGGAAAAAAGAAACATAGTGTGCATTTTGCCGCCAGCGGTATAGCCTTGCTGTGGTCATTGTTCCATTTGAACTGTAGTGTATGTGGCTTTGTCCACTCATAACACTGAGTTCGTGGCACTAGTATAGGGTACAATGAACCTGGTTGAGTGGGAATTCCTGCTGTGCGAGTGGTCGTCGTTTGGGCCTCAGCATTGCTATTTCGGCTTGGCTAATAGAGACGACTCTTTTTATAGGAAAACTTTTGATGTAAGTTACAGTACTTTTTTAATAAGTTTTGAAAATCAGACATAGGTTTGCCATTTGGGTTAGGGTTTTAGGTTATATGGCAAAGACGATTCACTAATCCAAGGATATAGTCCTTGTCATGTGACCAATTTAACCATTCTGGTTCAGCTAATTGCATAAGAGCTCCAGCTTGAAAAGCACGCTACCGGTACTTCCACATAGGTAATATGCATTGTTTGCATCATATTTTTAACAAGCTCAAGTCTACTGACATCACAATTTACAAGTGGGCTAGCAGCAAATGATATGCATGAAGCGACATAAAAAAAGCTAGTTGGATCTTTTCTAAAAAAACATTTAATGTTTTCTTTTACTTTCACTTAAATGCACAAATTGAAACAAGTACATGATACATTCAAGGTCTTATAGTTTTATTTTCACTCTAACCATTGCATTCATTGCAATATTTGACTACTAATTTAACATTCAAAATTTTACATTCATATCACAATCAGTGCACCCGTAAAACAATGAAGAGATTCTCAGCCACAGCATCTTCAAAACCAAAAAAAGCATTCTAAACTCATGCACAAGCAGCGCTTGACATATCAGTGATAGATCAAAGTGCTGAACTATGCCTAGTTAGTGCTTAATCTGTAAACCAATATATTTCAAACAATTTAGTTAAGCCTAGCCCTACTACTCACATCTGCACTGGCTACTGACACTGCACATATTACGCCTGTGAAACTACTGTATTCTTGAATGGAAAATACAGTAATACGACATGACCAGAGTAAAAAAAAACAGATTTTCAATAAAAACCCCAGAACCTCAAATAAAACAGAAAAAAACAGATCTAGTGAAAAAAACTAGCAGTGGCAACACTGCCCGAAGAGAGCTAAGAACAGAGTTCCCACTTTTGGGGAATTTGTCCCTAGATTGGGAATTTCAACATCCTTTGGGGAAAATCTGGGGAATTGAGGAATCTAGGGATTTTTTAGGGAAATGGCATTTTTTGGGATGAAACTGGGAAAATTTGTGGTCACATGTTTCTATCTGATGTGAAAATCAGGTTGTGATTACTGTCAGTTACAGGAAAAATCAGTGCACATTGCATGAAAGTTGTACATTGCATCTTTCTTCCTTATTAGAGAAGCTTTAGACCTACCTGGAAATACCATCATGAAAAAGTTAGTCAAAAGTCGACTCTAATCATACTTTAGTGAAAAATAGTGCCTAACATTACGTCAGTTTTGGGAAATCATGTTATATTGTGGTATGTATGAAAAGTAGTTAGCATACTGGTGTGTAGTGGTTTTACATAACCAAACGTAGTTACTTTGAAATGATCATTGCTTTAGAGGAATTCAATAGCAAGTCAATCTCATAATCCACAGACAATATGGTTCTTGAGGTATGATTCAGCTATGCTTGTGTGATTGTTTCGTTCTGTTTTTCAAGAGTTCCTAAAAGTCAATACGCAGTAAATGTGCAAGGGAGCACACTAAGGTTGCCAGACGTCCTTGAGCGCCAAGGACTGCCCTTGAATTTGCTATCAAAACTGGTTTTGTCCTTGATTCTTGAAAAAGATCTTGTTGTCCTTGAATATTTTCCGGTGTCCTTGAAAATTCTTGAATAGCTTTTAAATTGTTCATTTTTGAACTATTGATTACATTGGTTGAACATTCAAGAATCAAGAATAAACAGTGTAAACGAACAGAACAATGTGTAGATTTGTTCCATCTTCAAACAGTTGTGTAATTTAAAAGTACACTAGCCTTTCAAGATCGGTTGTGTCGTCATAATACATTTTGTTCAGTTTTTAATTCAGTACATGGGTAGCTTTGCCTGACTTGCCTGTACGTCAAAGCTTGTTGAAAGGGTGAAAGTAACCATGGGTGTCGGAAGACATTTTTCCAGTGAGGGGCAACGTCGACATTTTGCTTATCTTTTTGAGGTTGTTCACATTGCAGTGCAAATGGACGTTTACAAAACACTTTACTGTGTCTAAACCCAGTGATGGAGTCTCGAGTCTCGTCTCGAGACCTGTTTTTGCGAGTCTCGGTCTAGGTTTCAGGTCTCACTTGAAGGCTGCAGGTCTCGAGACTTTGAATATTGCAAAAACTCGTAAAGTAAAATGTCTATAACTAAACGATTTCTGTTTACTTGCAGGTAAGAAACAACCAAAACAAGACGGAATATTGCCAGAAATTTGAAGGAAATTCAACTTCCACGTGATGACGATATTTTTAAGTATATTGCGGCAAAATGTACAAATTTTGAAGTCTCGGTCTCGAATTTCAAGTCTCGATCTCGGGAATTTTGATGATGTCTCGGTCTTGAAGATTTAACCAGGTATTGGTCTCGGTCTCGAAGGTTACGGTCTTGATTCGCATCCATTTTGAAATCTTTTTCAAGTGGAGCTGTATAAGAGTTTGCCAGAAAGGTGCAGGCTATTTTCTGTCGTCCGTTACAGTTTTTTTCTGAATTGGCGCATAATAATGTTGTTATCATTGTGAACTCCACACAGCTGAGTCTGTAATGGACTTGAACTATCAACAACTGCATTTGCGCTTCTCTCATTTTAGTCTGCTGTGCTGGCTGAACAGAACTCACTTCTGAAATCTTTTTTCGGAATTATTTTCTACACTTCGGCTATTAGAAATGCTTTTTCTTTTATAAAGTGCCTAATATCCATTTTGCGAGCACTTTCAACAAATAAGTCAAAATTTTAGAACAATCAACGACCAGATTAACGTTAGCGGTGAAAAACCAAGAAAGCTAGACACTCTCCCAAAACTGTTTCAAACAATGAGAAATAGACCTGTGTCTTAACACGACTATCGGACAATTTTAAAGAACTTACTGAAATCAGAAAACCACACTAGCGTAATAACTGAGCAGATTAATTATGAAAACTCGCCGCAGAAAATATAACCTTGGGCTTAGTACTCGCTCAGAAGTCAGAACTATGCCTTAACGATTAAGACGTATTACCTTCCCACAACAAGTACGTAGTTTTATGCTGTGTGAAAAAAAGCCTGTATAAGCATAGCTTGACTAAGCTATTCACACAGGCGCATTGGTCACACTCACAAACTCACGCTATAATGTATTTCAAACTTGTGGAAGCGGAAGTACTGCTACAGATTCAACCCTGTGTTACAGGCAAGTTGCCTTCAACAACTTTATTACTGTACAGAAAACAAGCTTGTTGAAAAGTCCGCAATCCTGAAACAGCCAGAACAAATTCAAGAAAGAGGCTGCAGCCAATCAAAACGCATTATTAAGTCAGCTGATCCTAAGACAACGTCATTAATACGTCAGCAAAATCACAAGACTAGATCACAAGACAGTCACAAAACACAAGCGAAATCACATGACGACTAGTCACGACCAGGTGAAAACCCGAGTACCTAAAATTTACCTGATGGTTCTGGAAGCCTTTAAAACCAGCCAATCACCGAACAATTACGCAAGCAATAACCAATTGGAATACCTGAAGAAAATGGGAATTTCCAAGTCACATGACGATTTATGGGTATAAAAGGCGTCTCATTTGGACTGAAATTCAGACTTTTCTCTTTCCGCCTTTAGGGCAAGTCCGAGGTTAAGTCGTTGTCTGTCATTGGGCTTTGAGCTCACTACGGGCACTGATCAGGAAAAAGAAACTGGCTTGTTCCGCCTTCGTGTCAAGGGCCGAAGTCAAGTCGTTGTTTGTCATTGGGATCTGAGCTCACTACGGGCAATGATCAGGAATAGACAAGTGGTAACTCGCGGCTTGTACCAAGTGCCATGCCAGTAAAAACTTACAGCAGGACAGTTTGCCCTAGTAAGGCTCGGTCAGGCAAAACACTGTACTATACCAGCATAGCCTCGCCATGCTAGTTGTTTAGGCTTGTGATGTATTCGTGAGTGAGTTCCATTTGTGCCTTACCGAATTGTTGACATGTCAAGCACAGTCGCTATCCTCCGATTAAAAACAACAGCTTTGAGATTCTGATTAATGACAAATTTCTGTCTTGAATCTAACTGCCCTTACTGCGTAAATCGAGATGCAAGTTAACAGCGGTCTAGCAACTACAGGTCAAATGTATAGACGTATCTTTAAGAGTTGTCATAATAAACCTTCAACTTTTGAGTAAATTATATAACAAAATATATACTTGAACAATGGAACAAGCTCTACTAGTAAAATTTATCAAAGCATAGAGTTTCAATTTTATATAGTAAATTGCCTGGATAGGGGAACCGATCTGAAAAGATTGTTGATCTCTTATTGGCTATTGCTAAGATGCAGAATTAAAATATGAGGGTTATACGAGCGTTGTAATACGTCGAGAAGTGTTTAAATACTATGATACATCGTATATTGGTACCAGTTTATGTCATTTGAATATATTTATTGTGATGAATAAAAGCTATGAAACCACAAATTATATAATTCACTGGTGTGTATATTTTATAGTGTGAACCATTGAGAAATAGTTTATATTAGGGCAATTAATGAGGGCTGTTAACCAGACTTAGTTTCTGCGAGAACGGTCCCTGATTCAGTAATGAGAACCCATGCATAAATGATTCTACTGGATCAAAAGCGCCCTACGATGCCACCCTTAGGGGTTGCATCTGGTGTTACACCTGTTTCTTTTCACACAGTATAAAACAACGTGTCTTACCGTTATCAGCAGTCACTGTCTCGCTGCATCTCCTGCCATAGATGTCTGAGGTCAACAGTCACATGAGGAAAAACGCATTTTATATAGCAACTTGAAGGAGTGGACATGAGTGAACCGCTAGCGCAGGGATGTGCAACCTTTATTACTGAAGGGCCAAACGCAATTAAACAGATAAGACCGCGGGCCGCCCCTTCGTTTCACACTGGCTGTCTAGTACTAGTGACCGGCATAAAAATCCACTTTGTTGTACTGCGTTTGGCCCGCGGGCCGCAGGTTGCACACCCCTGCGCTAGTGTATCACTGCATAACAACAGAATAGTGAAGCTGGCTCTTGTGCAGTGTGAGTGCCATACCGGTAAACAAAGTGTTATTGCAAGAATTAAATCAAATCGAAATCAAGATGCTGACTTCAGATTTTCTAAAAATTTTTGGTTCATAGTCCCAATTTCCAGGGGGACAAATGCCCGTTTCGCCCCCTGCAGACGCTCACGAAAATAGCCCACCGTATCTCTGAAAAACAAAATGTCATTGAAAAAATGTCAAGTGATCTGGCAACCCTAGAGCACACAATGCTGCTTGTTAACACGCCATATAAAGTTCTTAGAGGTAGATGAAAGTAATATTAAATATACAGATTTGTGCAAAATCTAGAGGAATTTTTATGAGATTTTGGGAATTTTAAGCTCAACTTTAGGGAATTTCTAGGACATAATTGTGACAACCCTGGCTGAGAAGTTATGAAAATACTGAACTTGGCTTTAGGTATACGATTTTTGTCAGCCATTTCAACCAAAGGTGCTAATGTTGCACATGAGAGCGGCACAAGATTTAGCAAAGAGTGATTGATAGAGCTTACATGGCTTCTGGCTTGCAAAGCAGTGTTCTGCTGGTGCTGTTTATTGTTGCGATCGGAAATCCCGAGCGGCATATGCGCAAAGCTTCGCACTGTGGCAGTAAGCAACAATAAAGTTCACATGCCATGATCACTCTATTATTGCTTGTTCGCGCCACATATATGTATGGTGTTGTCCTTCTCGCACATCCCGTTCGTGGTGAATCACACAATCAATGCAACACCACCGGAGAGGTTGCAACAGTATCCCTTCGAACTGTGTAAAAGGAAAATTGCAAACCGAAAAACAGTTCAGCCTAACAATGCGCTGGACCACAAAAGAAATAAAAATACAGTTGTAGTTGTTGGAAGGTTAAATTTTCTAGTGGTTCAATATCTGTCACTGTTAAAGTTATAGACGTAGAAATTGAGCTTGCCCTGCTTGTAACATCTCTGTGATGGCCCTGCTCAACAGCAACTGTTATTGTTAATCATCTAGTAAAAGAAATAGTAAAAAAGGTTGAAAAGGCAGCATTGAAATGTACATTTTGTAACATATATGAATTTGGTATATATTTGGTATATTTTTAAACAAGATTTGGTATATTTGTTGTGAGAAGAGTTGGCAACACTCTTTCAGAGATCAGCTCGATGCTCGTCACTTGACATGTCGATGTAGTAGACACGTGCTGGACTGCACTGAATCTTTCTACTCAGAGAAAAGATATGGAAAGTCCTAAGTTATATAAATACTGATAAGATTCTTCCAGAGAACATGGTCAAAAGTGATCCTATTAGATTTAACATCTTTATGTCTGATGTTTCAATTTTATAAGAAGCTAAATGGAATAATGGGACGCTTGTGCCCAGTTTCAGCAAAACAAGGATAGTAGAAATAAACAAAACAAGGATAATGTACATGAGGGATCTCCAAACTACAGCCCGCGAAGGTATTTCATCCCGCCGCACAGACATTTTGTCAATAATGAAAAAACAATATATATTTACGAAACATGTGTTGATTTGGTGGATTGTAACTTATTTCGAAACAATCACATCGCGTTAGATGTCCGGCCCTCGAACAGCTGTGCAGTAGCTTATGTGGCCCAACTGGCAAAAAAGTTTGGAGACCCCTGCTGTAGATTAATGGATTGTGAAACACTGTTTATTTTGTGAAGATTGTTTTGTTAAATGTTCAATTCTAGATAACTTTCTAGAAGTTACTGGAATTGGGTCATCGTCCTATTCATGCAAGGTCTCTAACGTAGTTTGTTTCAAAACACTCAGATGTTCTTAATTGCTTCTGGTGCTGATGTTATGAAGTTGGGTTAGGTTTCAAAGAATGTGAACGGATGAATGGTTTCAAAACATGGATTCGAAAAGTGCAAAGTAATGCTGAGAAAGCCTGGTGCAAATTTTGTCGCTGCGAAATCAGAGCACATCGATAAGATTTAAATAGCCATTATGCTTCTAATAAACACCAGCATAATGCCGTTTCCCATTATACCATGCGGCAGCATAGTATAATAAACTTTAGTTGTCAAAGAAGTTCTGACAGCATTAATCAATTGTTTCCTTTTGCATTTGTAAATATAGAAGTTTTGTAAATGGCGGAGGCTGTGGATACATGTTGTAATCTTTATGTAAGGTACGATAGTGTGTACACCATCTGCATCCACTGCCTTTACAAATTGGTTCTGCAAAGATTGCATGTTTCCTAACTCCTATATGCGCCAGAGAGTATTTTTTACAGTCCACAGAATTGACAAACTTCACTTTTTAGTAACTTTTAATTTTTTCATTAGTTTTTAAGAGTTGGACTATTTTTGGCTATAGGTTTTTGCCAATTTTGGCTACTTTTGGCTAATTGTTGATGAAGTTGGGCTATAAAGCATTTTGAAATCTGGCAACACTGGCTTGTACTGTACCTCAGCGGAAGGGAGTTGATTATAAAGCAACTGTTTGTACCTCCAGCGTAGGGATGCCTTTTGGAAAGCGTTTGTAACACCAGCGTAGGGTATGGATTTAGAAAGCAACGAACTGTTTGTACCTCAGGCGTAGGGAATTGATTTAGAAAGCAACTGTTTGTACCACTACTCCAGCATAGGGGATGGATTTTGAAAGCAACTGTTTAATCAAGGCGTTCTAGAGAAAGATCAAGGCCTTTCTTCTCTCTCTCTAGAAGGCCTTTCTATTTGAATAAGTTTCAGAGATATTGTAGGCTTATCATAATGTAGAATATCTAAAGCTACTTGTCTGAAAAGCCGCTGGAGCCGCTGAGGCATCCAGGATGAATAAATGTGGAGTGTGTCAGGAAATTGTCTTCGACAAGGAAGAGGCCCTGCAGTGTGAGGGAGATTGCACAAAATGGTATCACCGCATACGTGTTGGAATGCCGAGTGAACAATACCAGATATTTTGTAAGGACTATGACAGACATAACGCATTGCAATGGTTTTGCGACAGCTGCAAGGACCAAAATAAGGAAATCACCCAAAGTGAAACGTGTATCACATGGGGCAAGATGAAAGACCTCAAGAAAATCAGAAAAAGTCTTGATTCGGCATATCAAAAAATTGTAAGATGGAAAAAAATATATGCAAATCCCAAGAGGAAAAGCTGGAAAAACACTAGTTGCAGAAGTGACTCGTCTTATAAGACTCTTTAACAGTAGTAAAAGATGGGAGCCAGTAGCAATACACATGCTTCAAGTAATTCTGCCGCTACTACTCCAGAGGCCACCACTCAAATCAAAAAACAGAGAATACGTCAAATACCTGAATAAAAGAATGGAAAGGTAGAAACACGGAAAGCTGGAGGAACTGATCTCAGATTGTGAAGCCATTAAAAAAAGACTCAAAAGATCAGTCAAAACCAAAAAACAATCATACCAGAAAGCTTTCTGTAGATTAATGTTACAAGGACAGGTGAATAAGGCCCTTAGATTTGTGGATCATGGTAGTGACATTGACGGAAAACATGACATCACTACAGGCATCAAAAAGAAGCTCAAAGAAAAGCACCCAAAAGTGGCGGAATTAAAACAATCTGCCATTATTGACAGGCCTGAAACCAAAACAGAGAGGGTCATTTTTGAAAACATAACTCATGATGAAATTGCATCCAATGCTAAAAACTCATTGGGGTCTGGAGGACCAACACAGATTGACATGGATACCTGGAGAGAAATGATTTGTTCGAAATCATATGGCACCCATTCAAAAATGCTGGCTGATGAAATTGCCACCCTGGCCAGGAGTCTCGCAACAGACACAATTCCACACGATTATATATCAACCCTACTTGCATGCAAACTTGTTCCACTAAAGAAAAAAGACAACGGCATTAGGCCACTAGGTGTTGGTGAATGCTCATGACGAATCATTGGCAAAACAATCACAGGACTGCTGAAGGAAGACATCATCCATGCAGTGGGAACACTGCAGACATGTGCGGGACTGGAATCAGGCATAGATGCAGCAATACATGCTGTAAGGAAAAGTTTTGAAGAGGACAACAGTGAATGCCTGCTGTTAGTGGACGCAGAAAATGCCTTCAACAAACTCAACAGAAAAGTCAGTCTAGAAAAACATCAAAAGACTGTGTCCCCAATCTACACATACCTACACAACAACTACAACACACCCTCCATGCTTTATTTGGAAAATGGGAACCACATGCTGTCACAGGAGGGTGTAACGCAAGGGGACAATGCAGCTGTGGCAATGTATGCCCTATCCACACGGCCATTGGTACGAGCATTAAGCAGTGAAACTGCAAATGATGAAGTGAAACAGGTATGGTATGCAGATGATAGCTCTGCACTGGGATCACTGGCAGGTGTGAAAAAATGGTGGGAATACCTACAGGCCAATGGACCAGACTTTCGGTAGTGTCCTAAACCTGCAAAGACAATCCTTCTAATAAAAGACAGTAGTTTAATGCAATCAGCACAAAAAAATCTTCAAAAATGATGGAATCAAAATCACAGACCAAATGCCTAATTGCATCTGTAATTGGGACAGAATCATTCCGGGAACAATACATTAAAAACAAGGTTCAGGGTTGGGTAAAAGACCTTCAATCACTTTTAAGGTACGAACAAGAGGACCCTCAAGCAGCGTACTCAGCGTTCACCAAAGGAATATCCTCCAGATGGACCCATTTCCAAAGAATAGTGCCTGATGCGAGTGAATTATTTGAACCACTTGAAAACGCCATCAGAGATCATGGGCGCAATTTGGTGGGGGACACGGGGGACGTGTACCCCCCACTTTTACAGATGGGGGAGACATAACATGCCATGTCTCCCCACTTTTTTACCTTTAGTTTTTTTGTGGAGATGTTTCAAAAATAAAAATGACGTTTCTCAGGTCTTTCATGTTAGATGTTTCACATAGCCAAGTTGATGTAAACAGAGTCTGGTGTGGTATGACTGATTCTGATATTTTATAAATTTAGTTTCTATAAAATGCTTATTAGCATCTTTCAAGTTTCTAGAGACTGCGAAAGATGGTTAACTGCCTCTGTTCGATATTCTACCTTGTGTGGTGTACTGTTAGAAAGGTCATTGTCTTGAAACAATGAGAGTTTTACAGCGGCACATGTAAGAGACCACAGTGCAGCCATGATTTGTTTCGTGCAGAAATGCAACTGGCTTTGCTGTAACGTTGTTTGTCACGTATTCGCAAACAGGCAGCGTACAATTTAATGATTCTAGTGCATATAACGTCAGAAAGTTACATTTTCAGGCAAATCTCTGCGAAGTTTTTGCCGGAAACAAAAAGCAGCACTATTGTGGAGACTTGGTTTAAGGCAGGCCCGTAACCAGGGGGAAATAAGCCTCTCCTAAAGTTTCCCCCCCTGGAAAAAATGTGTTGGACATAGTTTAAAAAATTTCGGCCCCTCTCAGAGAACTCTTCGCCCCACATGGTATCCTAAGCTGATTGTGCGCCTGGTTTTAGGATGGGCAGTTTTACAAAAGACCGTCTTCGACCATTCGTAATTAAACAGATTTCAGCCAAAACGTTGAAGTTTACCTAGATATGTTATGACCTATAGCTGAAAACTTGGGGACTTGACTAGGAATAAATATAAAATATACTTTTATCCTCACTTTTTGTGATGTCGCGACAATGGTGGCCAACATCCAAGTGGCGAAACATTTGCTTTACAAGTACGTAACACCTGGTTTTGCTAGATATTCTTTTCGTGTTAATGCAGGTGAAACCTGGTACTTTTATGCCAATTCAGTTTAGCATCAAATGAATTTGTATTCACTCATGGTTTTATTGGTATAACTTTAAGCACTGCGCTATTACTGTCAAATACATCGGAAAGATAATCAAAAACAACAGGGGTTTATACCAGTAACATGGTTAAAGCATGTAACAAAAGTTACTGCGAACAACAGGGATTAATGCGAGTTCAGTTCTTTCATGGAGGAAGAGAGTAAACCATACTACCATAAATTCAATAGGTCTCAGTCTATCAGACTACCTGTAGACTGTTTAAAAGACTCCAGTGGGAATCTTGCTGTTGCTTAGGCAGTGGCCGCGAACTAGACTGACTCTCTGGCTCAGATCGCCGGGGTTTTGTCAACTCATCGGGGATTCCTCACCAGGTATGAAACCGACGGCCGATCTGGTCTTCTCGATTCCCATTGGGCTAATATTTGCGTCTCGAAGCGTCATCCTCGTTTCGACGAATCAGATTCAAGAACGTTTTTCCGGCAGTACCGGAAGTTCCCCCTACCGTTTTTGCTGTAATCCGGAACCGTCTCACAATGCATTCCGTTAGTGCTCGCTTTTATCAGTCCAAATCGGGGATATTATTCACAAATTCATATGGACTGTTAATGAGAATGGTTTCTACAATGTTTTGGGTTACTCTCCTCCTAGGTGTGACTTGGGATAAATGTTTGGAGTACAAATGCACAATAGTTCAAATACACGCACAACACAATGTCTTTGTAGACTAAATGTTTTAGTCATCACTTTGTCCCGGTGTCTTTTCCTTGGCATTCAGTTCTTTTCCCGAAGTAGCTTTGGTGTTCCAATACTTCTTCTTTGTCATTGCTATTCAATGAGACTATCGACAAATTTCCAAGTCACTTTCTGAACTTGCTTGAAATCTTGAACGGGTCGTTTTTCCGAGTACACATAGATAAGTTGTGACTTTTTGTGAAACTATACCTTAGAACTAAATACTTCTCCAACTTACTAAACGTATGTTGTTTTTCATGTACTCTAGAAGGCGTTGGTTTATAATACTCTAGCACTTGAACGTTATACGCTGTTGATACAAACAGTTGCTTTCAAAAGCCATCCCTACACTGGAGGTGCAAACAGTTGCTTTGTAAGTTAACTCCCTACGTTGAAGGTACAAACAGTTGCTTTCTAAATCAAATCCCTTATGCTGGTGGTACAAACAGTTGCTTTCTCAATCAACTCCCTGTGCTGGAGGTGCAAACAGTTGCTTTCTACATCAACCCCCTATGCTGGACGTACAAACAGTTGCTTCATAAAGTCACTCCTACTAGTCCTACGCTCGAGGTACAAACAATTGCTTTCTAAAGCCATCCCCTACGCTGGTGGTACAATCAGTTGCTTTCTAAGTCAACTCCCTGCGAACGAACGTTTGCTTTCCAAATCAAACCTTACGCTGGTGGTACTGATGCCGCTGACCAATCAAGATTTTACAGCAGTAAAATCTTGACTGGTCAATCATAAACCCAAAAGTGGACCTCTATTTGATATCATGAAAAGAAAGTAAAAAAGAGTTCAAATATGCATTAAGAGCTTGT
>Ga0210059_1012792_pt1 | contig 12622 bp, 13 predicted proteins | sample Ectturendosymbi2_FD_188042 | JGI IMG/M metagenome (GOLD analysis project Ga0210059, IMG submission 188042) | Ecteinascidia turbinata endosymbiont from Florida, USA - Sample 2 (SPAdes) (version 2) | ecosystem: Host-associated > Tunicates > Ascidians > Unclassified | place: Key West, Florida...
ACAAGCCAAAAGAACTTCAACTGCATGACAGCGCGCTTTTAAAGCCAAGACCACGTGGCGAGCTGCTATCAAATGCGTTGCACCAATCAACGCGTGAGGAATGCGCGAAACTCGACGAGAGGAATTGCTTGGACGTAACACGTGGCTTGCCGCTATCAGCAGTCATTGTTTCGCTGCATTACCTGCCATGGTGTCTGTGTTCAACAGTCACATGCAGGGCTTCCATTCAGTGATTTCAAATAAACCCAGACAGTACACCAAAAAACCCACATTTGTACAATAATTACCCAGAAAGCTTGTCTTACAAGCAAAAACATATGAGTATGCTTATTTGAACTCAAATGATGATCAAATACAGACTTAATTATAGTTCCTCTTCCACGTTTTCTTCTGCAGCGCAAACATCAACATCTGGATGACCTTTTTTTTGCTCAAGACGTTTTTCATAACGCTGGTGACATACTCCGTTGGTGATGTCTCTCACTAATTGCAGTAGCACATTTGTTGTTAAAGTGGGAAATTTTGTGCAATCTTGAACAGTAGCGGGATCGAAAGTCCAATAAAAAATACAATCCCAATGCTTTCTTCCTCAAATTGAAATTTGTTTTTAAATTTATGTAGGTAGGGAGCCATCGAAATTTTAACAGTCAGTCCTAATCCTTGTTTCACCAGTTTCTTCAACTGGCATTTGAAACAATAACATCATATGTTTAACCTCGACGATGATATTATATCGGAATATGAAACCGATTGAACACGTTCTGCTTCAACCGATATGCGTCCTTTCTCACCTAATGTGAGCATGCAAACACTGTAATATAAAGTTATCCTTAGATTATTGAACACATTCAAGTGGCTGGTGAATAGATCATATAAAAAAAGATTAAACGCGATTTTTCATAATTGAACCTAGATACCCAGCAGGCACATAACGAGGGGTCAAGGGGCCGCAATGCCCCGGGCGCCGAATCACTATGGTGCATTTGTTCCGAAAAGTGCATTTGCTTACGAAAGACATCAGGTTCGAACATGGTGGCGCCAAACTTGCTTCTTGCCCAGAGAGCCATCTCATCTCCTTTGGCCCTTGACACCCAGGTCGACCAATAAAGCAGATCCGGGTGGAAAAAAACGCAGTGGGAACCCTGGGCTCACATGGAAAAACGCCTTCTACCGTAACTTGAAGGGAACTTTCGAAGATTTAATGCCGTGTTATTGTTGCGCAATAAAGTCCAACAATAGAACTATCCTCTAGCGACGTTCGCGACCTGCTCCTGAAGGCAAAGGCTAGGGCACGAGCGAACTGGAATCTCCTCAGTGCATGGCACCAGAACAGAGAACCTGGCTCTTGTGCATTGTGATAGCCAGTGTCATATACCGCCAAATAAACTGTCATTGCAACAATGAAGTGAATTACTCGGAAATTAGCTGTTAACTACAGCTTTTCATAAAACTTTGGTTCTTAGTCCCAATTTCCAGAGGGGGAAAATGCCCGTTTTGCCCCCACCTGCGGACGCTCATGATAGAGCCCCTTCTTATCCAACAAGGCTCAGCAAATGACGAAGTGCCATTTGTGCTCCGTTGTACAATAGGTGGTGGTGGTTCAAGCACCGAAGATTTGATTAATTATTCAAAATCAAAGCAAAAAAATATTCCACGCACAGGAAGAGATCCGATCTCAAATTGTGAAAAAGGAAATGAGTCCATTTGAGGCTGTAAAAGAGAGGCTAAACAACCTTGAAAAACTGTGCCATGTCTTACGTGCAAACAAGGCCACTTCAGCAGAACCAGAGTGCTTTTTTCAGCAACAGGACTATTTGTCGCAAAACACAGAAACAGTCTGAATGATGACAGTATGGTTTGATTTTCATTAGTCAGTATTACAAACATCATTAAAAACTGTGCTTGACTTAATTAACATTTCGCTTACGAACTGCGTATTGACCAAAGGCACTCCTTTCTAAATTATACTGAATTTTTATCGCACAAAATCACATTCATTTCAAAACGCGCAAAATACGCGTTTCCCGTTTCTTTTCTCAACATCCCGAAATCCGGAATTTAAAATTTTGCCCCGAATTGGAAACACTATTTGTAATGTACAAGGAGTTCCGTTACACGATAATTTACCCAACATGACTATCGAAACCGATCTTGAGTGACGTTACTTCGAAGAACAATGTTGAAAATTCAATTACCTTCTTCTTTTTAGCCAGTTGTTCCAACCACTGCTTAGCCGCACTAGATCTCGGGACAGGTGTTGAGCTGCCAGTCGATTTTGTCATGGTCCAGAACCGTCATGCCATGCAGTCCATGAGGAGGCCGGTGGATTGGACATTGGAGGACAACACAGAACCGTCGCCTGAAAGTTTTCAATAGGGAGCTTTGCGTTTATGCGGGTGGGCTTGACATTCTAAAAATTGACAAAAACCTCCACTGATTTATAGTCTTTCACGTTTCAATTTGGGGGGTTGGAGCTTTGTTTTGGTGGATGAGCTCACCAAATCCCCCCTGTGGTGACTGGATTGGGACAACATGGTCGACGGTTCGTTCTTCTCCGCCACACTCACAGGCCGCAGAAGAGGCCCTACCCCATTTGTGCATACAGGAGCGGAAAGGCCCCACACCCGCGCAGAAGCGGTTAAGCCGGACCCAGGCTCTTCTTGGGAGCGTCGCTCCGCTGGCTTGGGTGCCTGTGTCGGGAACGAAGGTGCGGAGTCTTGTGGGGTTGTCCGCCCACACCGCATTCCATTGGTGATCCGCTCAGTGCGCCGTACGCATTTTGTTCTTAGGTTGCTGTCAGATGAGTTGTTATGCGGCGGGTACAAATGGGTGTCCTGATTTGAGACGCCGTACATCCGCACTCGATGGACGGATGAGCGCTGAGTGGAGCAGTCGTCAAGGCTCCACAGCACGGCGTGTTAGAGACAGTGTGGCTCCCTTTGCGACAAAGCTCAGCAGGTTGGATGCCTGCGAGGATGGGAATGTTCTCCGCTGGTGTAGGACACATCAGGCATCCATTCACAATTCGCAAAGCGTCGTTGATGGAGGGGTCGATAAGACGGGCATGAGCACTACGGCAACAGACAGGAGCGCAGTACTCTGAGGTTGAACGCACCATGGCTAGGGTGGCTGTACGCAGATTTGTTGCTCCAGCACCCCAACCGGAGCCAGCAAGCCGCCTCCTAGCGCGACGCGTGATGTCAGCTTCTTGCGAAGTGACTCAAGGTGTCGGCGATACGTGAGCGACCTGTCCAACATTACTCCGAGGTTTTTGGGCTCGGAGCAGAAGGTCAGGGTTTCTTTTTTGAAGTTGACTTTTTCATCTCACGTTTAGTGTTAGTTAGTTCTTTTATTAGATAGTTCCACGTTCATTAGATGCGAAGTCTTTGTTTCCCAGTAACCGTTCTAATCATTGCTATTCAAAGAAAGCAGAGATAGGCGGTTGGGTTGTTTTCATGGCGACTCGTTCTGTTCTTTAGAGTCATGTAGTGTATCGATCCCTGAATGTAGAGAACGATGATGTTGGAGATTCATTGCGTACCCAACACCTTCCATTATCGGGAAAAGACCAATTAAGTTAACCATGTTTCCATTTCAAACCAAACCGACACATTGTATGACCTCTACATAATTTCAAAAATCAAACTATTAACAGGAACTGCCATGAAGCATTTCGGTTTATCTTGACAAGATGTCTTTATCATCCTTTCAGGATTTCCTCAAAAAAAAAAAAAAAAATTCAACCAGGAACGCGGTGAAAGCTTTTTGTGCTGTTTCCCACGCCTAAAATCAGAAAATCCTCGTAAAAATAAAGCTTCATTGGAACCCGCGTTAATTGACCTGACCCTGAGGAGGGCCTAAACTTAAAATAATTTTTTTTTAAATTTTGTTATAAACTAGTAGGTGCAAACAGCAGATAAAATTTAGGCCGAATCTGCAAAACAAAATGATCGCGATTTGAGACTGTGTCCTCTCGCCATAACGCAAAGTATTACAAAAGAGCTCTACGTGTGGGTGGCAGTGTTCGAGCTTCTGACATCTTTGCTTGCACTGGAGCTGACACTGCCAGAGTAGAAAATTAAGAAGCACGTGCGTTCTACACAATATCAATTTAGAGTGTTCAAATACGTGGATTGTGTCACTGGCTTCATCGCAAAAGGCAGGAACTTTGTAGTGTTCATAATGATACTATGCAGGCGCTATTTAGATTTTCAATAAGACAATTTACACTAGGCAGGAACGTTGTTGTATGATAATAGTACTGTGCAGGCGATTTTTAGACAAGAGAGGGACGTTGTTGTATGGTAATAATACTATGCAACATTAGAAGGGAAATGCTGTTGCCTGTTCCACCCACCCGCATTGGAGACCATCAGTGACGTCGTTTGATATTTCATCGGTTTTATTGTTGAGTACTCTGGGGTACAAAGGGACCTGACATGACAGTCAAACTAGCCCTCTCGAAGCGCCCCTGACTAAAAGAGAGCTTTAGTATCACTGATTTACTGCAAACGCATTATCAAGCTTTTCATCACTCCCAATTTCTTGAAATTTTGTCACTTGACGGACCCGAAAAAAAATTTTTTTTCAACCCCTGGGTGTCCGCTGACCCCACTTTGAGTGCCTATGTTTTAGCGATAAGCGATTTAAGACGTTGGAAGCAGCACAAAATGTTACCACCGCGTTCCTGCTTTGAATTTTTTTTTTCGAGGAAATCCTGAAAAGATGATAAAGACATCTTGTCCACATAAACCGAAATGCTTCATGGCAGTTCGTGTTAATAGTTTGTTTTATTGAAATTATCTACAAGTCATACAAAGTGTCGCTTTAATTTGAAATGAAAACATGGATCACTTAATTGGTCTTTGCTCTATGATGTAAGGTGTTGGGTTCGAAATGCATCTCCAACACCATCGTTCTCTACATCCGGGGATCGATACACTACATGACTCTAAAGAACAGAACGAGTCTCCATGAAAATGACCCAGGAGCCTATCTCTGCTTTCTTTGAATGGCAGTGATTAGAATGATTTCTGGGAAACAAAGACTTCGTATCTAATGAACGTGGAACTATCTAACAAAAGTGCTATCTAACAATAAACGTGAGATGAAAAAGTCAACTCCAAAAAAGAAACCCTGACCTTCTGCTCCGAGCCCAAAAACCTCGGAGTAACGTTGGACAGGACGGTCACGTATCGCCGACACCTTGAGTCACTTCATAAGAAGCTGAAATCATGTGTTGCGCTCCTGAGGCGGCTTGCTGGCTCCGTTTGGGGTACTTGAGCAACAAATCTGCGTACAGCCACCCTAACCTAGTGCATTCAACCGCAGAGTACTGCGCTCCTGCCTGGTGCCGCAGTGCTCATACCCGCCTTATCGACCCCGGCATCAACGACGTCTTGCGAATTGTGACTGGATGCCTGCGTCCTACACAAGCGGACAACCTTCCCATCCTCGCAGTCATCTAACTTGATGAGCTTCATTGCAAAGGGAGCCACGCTGTCTCCTGCACGCCGTGCCTGGAGAAACAAATGCACAAACGCAAAGTTCCCTATTGAAACCTTTCTGGCGACGGTTCTGTGTTGTCCTCGAATGTCCAATCCATCGACCTCCTCATGGACTGCACGGCCTGACAGTTCTTGTCGATGACACAATCGACTGGCAGCTTAATACCTGCCCGAGATCTAGTGCGGCCAAGCAGTGGTTAGTTAGAACAACTTGTTTAAAGGAAGAAGAAGGTTGCTTAAATTTTAAGATTTTTCTTCGAAGTAACGTCACTCAAGATCGGTCTGGATTAAGGGCGAAGCCACCTCTTCACTTCGGGAGGGGCAATTTTCACGAAATTTCATTCGATGACGTCATCGTGCTTGTTCAACCGTGGTACAACTTTTTCTCAAACCGTCACATATAGTAATAATATATTTTTGCCCACAGAAATGAAGTCCATAGTACAAAGACACACGTTCTGCACAACGCTGGTTAATAAAAACAGACAAAACAGAACGTTTTGCAACAGCGTCGTAGGCTGCATCACCGGTGTGAAGTGTAATTTCTGACTTGTGAAATTTCTGACTTCACGCAATATGCGCATGCACAGAGTAACATTGAACATGTGAAATACGCTGAGAAAACTGATGATTAGGGCTTAGGATTTGGTGTTTAGTTAAGTGTTTCGCGTTTGGATTTATGTTACAGTTAGAAAAAGAAAAATAATTGAAGTCTTAGATTAAGTCCAATATTTTTCACTGGTTTTCCTTATTCCCGTGTTGTTTCTTGTTGTGGGTATCTGACATCTAACCAAACAGTTTTAATTTACACAACACACATCAAAAAAGTGATCGCCAAACTTTATTCCTTAAGCCTACTCTGAGAAGCAAAACAACTGAAAAAAAGTAATAGGTCAGAAATTTCGTTTGACACCGGGTTACAGAATGTTAATCAACAGAACGTTTTGTAACGGCGTTGGAGGCCGAGCCTCAGTTTTACAGACGCATTAACACTATTGGTTCACTTGGTACAACACTACTGCAGAGTGGGACGCTAATTCCTAAACTGGTCAAGCCCAGGTAAAGTACGAATGGATTGTGACATGCACACACTCAAACGAACAAACACTGCAATGTCCGAGCACTCACTCACAAAGTAAAATGCGGTTGTAGTGTTCAAAGAATAAGGAAGAATATAAACAATCTGACTGCATCAAAGCAGGCCACAATTACGTTAATGGACCTTCTGCATCTTTCGAGAAATAAGTGCATATTTTTTTTAATACGGCCTCAAATGTAGGAATGTGACATTGAACCTGATGAGTCATGACTACTAACACTCGCTCTCCAGGACAGCTTGTATAGAGCTCTGCATTCAAAATTATAGGTCACACGCAAACTTTGCATGGATGACTTTCTGAAATTCCACCGTAATTGTGATGCATACATGGGCGTACAAAACGAACGAAAAAGTACACTGCCTTTGAACATCGAGAGAAGAGGCTCGCAGCTTGTTTGCTGCAAAATATTTTTATCGCAGTTGTCTTTGAATGTCTTTGTCATCTGGGAGCTCAGTATCCAGTACAGCTCCCAGATATTTGTATTGGTGAACAGATTTTGGATTTTCCACCCATGTGTCAGTAATGGGATGACTGTTCTTTTTGCACTCTTGGCCTTAAACGTCATACAAAAAATTTTGCTGTAGTTGGAAATATTTCCATGTGCTTCTGCATAAGCCTGACACACAAAAGCTCTCTTCGCAACATTTCAAAAAATGAGAACTTCTTAGTTTTAATCAAGATGCAGACCGAACGATCAGGACCGAGTAAAAATTAGTATCCTCATACAAACAACTGGTTCTGTACTCAACTAGTGTAGTCATGGCTTTAGTGTGACAGATGTACAGGCCACTACAGTAGTAAATCTGTCTAATTTTCGTTTAGATTTAGCTAATTAGTTCTAGTCCTATTCTTCTAGCATGCGCTTGAATTTCTATCACGAATGAAGATCCCAAACAAGAAAGAAAGCCTATGTCAAGGGTGAGAGGATCTTTGAATGTTACCATTTCGGGCAAAACGCATCATGTGTCTTGTGCCTTTGGCGCATAACAGATCAGGTGTGTTTGGGGCAAAACGGCTTTTTATGGCATGCATGAGTTGTGTGAAAGCTTTTAGAAGCACGTTTAGGTATATGAGCTTTCAGGACTTGAACTGGTTGCAAAAGTTAGAGTCTTGTAAAGCGTCATTTGGAGTCAACGTGGTCTAGTAGGTAAGTGAGTTCAACACTTGACTAGCACTCACACGAAACTTTACTAAACCTTTTTCCCAAACCGTGGCACTGGGATTAACCGAGAAAGACACTAAAGCGTAAAACAGTCGCCAACCTAAATTTAATTAAAAAGTCATGTTTCAAAGCGAAATTGCAGCTGTTAATAATGGTGATCCGCTTTGTCCATAACAAAAATAATAATCAAGAGGTTGCAGAAGAACAAGCGGTTTCACGAGGCACTAACTGCTATGTCAAGATTTCCCTTATCAATTTGAAAGTTTCAGCAATTTGCACGGTTCAACAGTACTCTAATTTTATAAGGTTCATGAGAGAAAATTGAGGCCTGTCTAAGACAAAACAGTACACGAACGAATAGATAAAAATGCCTTAACACGTTCCATTCCGGGGTACGAGATACTCCTACTTTCATGCCAACGCTTGCCTACCGGTGTACAAGAATACTCGTACTTGCAATCCCATGCCAGCAGTTGCTCCCAGAGCGCGAACTCCTGCTTGCACAGTGGGTTTCCAGAGATTGCCTCCAGCGAACGCGAACTTGCGTTTGACAGAGCAGGATTCCAGAGGTTGCTCAAAATCTCAAATCACAAACATAACTTTCATCATTGATATTCATAGCCGAAGTGGCCAATAAAAGTAACCTTGGATAAAAATGTCCATGAAAAACAAATCTTTCACCGTTAGTAACCTAGGCCAAAAATGACCAAGACCAAGCAAAAGTTTCACCATTGGTATCCTTGGCCAAAAATGACCAAGCTGAAACAAAGCTTTCACCATATGTATCCTTGGCCGAAAAAGCAAAAAATCAATGACTTTCACCGTTGGTAACCTTGGCCAAAAATAACCAAGTTTATTTTTTTGAAAACGAGTGAAAATCGCATGGGGTCAGTGTTCGTGTGACATACCAACAACGTTAGCATTCCAGGGTAACGTTTCAAGCAATGAACATTGCACGAATGTTTTTACTTGATTCAACTTGTTCCTTGTGTGCGCAAGAAATTTGGCAACGGAAAAAAACATCTCGCGAAGAGGCGGCTCCACTGAGATAATTGGTATTTTTGCTCTCGCAAGAAACCCTTTGGGGACCGCAGAAGCCCATATATTGACATTACTACACGATTTTTGCGATAACTTGCAAACCGCTAAAGTTACGTCCACCAGGAAGGTATTGTAAGAAAAGTTTTTTCACCACGCATATTTTGAGGTATTGGCGATAGCTTTGTGGTGTCATTGGCGAACTCAAACAGGAGAAAAACTGAAAAGGCAAAGTAGTCAAAACAAAAGCAGTGGGTATTTTCATAAACTTGTAGAAAATTCTACAAACACGTTAGAAAAATCCATTCGTCACAGAAAATGTCGGCCAGGATCCAAAGTTTGTAAAAATAGTTATACAAGAATTGTGCAAATTTTTTGGAAAGGACAAACATAAATTTGTTGATTTTTTAGGGACGTTTTGGTCATTTTTCACATAAAAATATATCTCTGGTACCAAACACACAAAAAAATGAAAGTTGCAGTACATTTTCACATCTGCGTCCTACAAGATCCTACCAAATTTGAAGCAGAAGTAATGAGAATAAAAAAAGTTATGCCAATGATCCAAATAATTTCAGACAAGTGTCCGAAAATTGAAGAAAAGTGACAAAAACTGCAATAAAACATTTTGAGAAGTTTCGACTTTTTGTTATTGGTTGTATTTTTGCGTGGTTCCAATGCTGCATTCCGAAATCCAGTACCGGCAGCGATTTGCGCGCAAAACCTTAAAAAGTGCTTTTTTCAAATTGCCTTTTTTGCCCCAATTTGCTTTTTTGCCGGAACATTGTTTTTCCCCAACCCTACAACAATGGTGAGTGACTTGGTATAGTCCTTGAAAGCACTTGAGGCCAGGTATAGTCCTTGCAAAAAAAACAAACGGTGGCAAGAAATTTTTTTGAAAATCATCAAGAACTTTCCCAAAATGGCAAGAAACGAAGAAAAAAAGCGGATTTTCTCAGAAATTTCCAGTGCAAACATAACTTGCTGTTACACCTGTCTGAAAGGTCTCACGAACACCTTTCTCGCAATGTTTTGCCTGTCGACATACCAAGAGTGGTTCGCGAATTATCGCTGAAAAACCGCCGAGCAAGACGATAAATCGGCTTTTACGGTCTTCAAAGGGCCATTCCGTGTGAATTCTCAGGACGTGTTCAAGACACCCTCTCCAATTTTCCTGAAATTTTACTCAAATTGTCATTACCCCATATGATGAACACCTGCAAAATTTAAATGAAAAAATCTGTCAAGAAATGGCATGATTATAAATCTTTTTAGTTGGGGATGCGTAGCCAGGGCAGAGCAGATAAAGCCTTATTACTGCCAAACAACATTAGTTAACTCACCCAATATTTCAGGGATGCTAGTAACTTTGCCAACTATTGATAAAATATCATTATCTACATTGTGACTTTCAGAGGTCAAAGGTCATGGCCCCCCAAATTTGACTGTTTCTATCTCTTGCTACAAATTTTCGAAAATATTCAAACCTGGCCACGGTTTTATTTCTTGATAGTTTTCGCTCATATTTGGAAGAATTGTTGCTGATAAAATTATCTTTGACCTAAGAAAATTGTATTGCACAATATCAAAAGGTTTGTGAGGTCAACAGGTTTACCAATGACTGGGAAACCAAGGCGACAAAGATACCCCACTTTTCTAGTTTTTTCATTTCGTGCCAAGTTTGACCCAAGATATCTCATTGAGGAAAGGGTATGCAAGAGGAAAGGGTATAGGCAAATCGGCAAGCCGACGTTTGATCTGCGACGAGCGCTAGACCGACTCTTGCGCTCTCACGTGCCTTAGACGGCGGTGGTGCGAATTTTTGCGCTTTGGCGACTTTTCAAAAGTGTCCTGTGAACGTGCAAAACTTCTGTGGACAATTGCCGAAAAACATACCTGTAGGGAACGTTTGGGAATTTGGCAAACCAATTCACGAACCCGGAATGGAACGTGTTAAAAATACGAAGTTTAAATTATCTTCCAAGTTGACACTTCCAGCATATTGTTGGTTGAATACCAATCATTGACGAAATTTCCGATCAGATAACCTGTCTCAAGATAATCTTGTGAGGAGATAATAATTATGGAGCAAGACAAAGAAAAATTTCCAATAAGACTTCTAAAAAATTACTAGAACATAAAATTTCATCTTTATTCTTTGAAAGTTTCAACAAAAGTCAAAAGTGCTATGCAATGTTTTGAAAATATCGGGTGGGGCAAATGCCCCAAATGTCCCCCCTGGTTACGCGCTTGGTCTGGATAGTCATGCTGGGTAAATTATCGCGTAACGGAACTCCTTGCACATTACAAATAGTTTTTCCAATTCGGGACAAAATTTTCAATCTCGGATTTCGGGTTGTTGAGAAAACAAACGGAAAAACCCGTGTTTTTGCGTTTTGAAATGAATGTGATTTTGCGCGATAAAAATTCAGTATCATTTAGAAAGTACTACTGTTGGTCAATGCGCAGTTTATTAGCGAAATATCAAGTCAAGCACAGTTTAATGTAAACGGTGTTTGTAATCCTGACTAATCAAAATCAAAGCATATTTTTATCATTCAGTCTGTTTCTAAGTTTTGCGACAAATCGTCCTGTGGCTGAAAAAACACTCTTTGTAACGTTCGCAGAATCGCTGCGTATTTTTGCTTGCGTCTTGTCTTTACGCGATGTTTCCCCTTGATTGATGATCGGGCCTCGAGTAATTGCCCGGCCGCGTTTTTGCCTCGTTCCGCATTCCGTGACCGCAGAGTTGTGCTGTCCATTTAGTAGCGGAGTATGCGAGCCATCTCTTTTCTGAGCATAACAAGGACGGTTGAGGTTAGTCCGTTAGTTGAAGACATAAGGTCTTTGATTCTCTGCAGCACAAAGCTGCCACATCATAAGGCTGTTTCTGAAAAGGACACAAGGTCCTCGCACAAATGCGTAGCCAGGAGGGCCAAAGGGGCCATTTCTCCAAAATGTTCAGAAAATATGGTCATTATGTGCATTGCCAGGTGTTTTTCTAAACAAAATAATGTTTTTCCCCGTAGATCAAACATTTTGGCCCCCAAAATTGTTCCCACCCTCACAAATTTGGGCTGGCAACAACAGTGTCATCGCAGCACAAAGCAGCTTCCCATAATTTTCGTTTACCACGTTTTGTGAGCAACGTTTTGTTGGCCATGTTTTGTGAGCTTGTGAGAATAAAGTTATAACTTGCAATATCCGAAGTTTATGGTTCTCTTGATGTGGGCCTGAATTTAAGCTAAATGTCAGGAAGTGGCATCAAAAGTTAACGGAAAATATTCAGAATTAATGGAAAATTTCTTCAACTAAAGTAAATGAATTTTGTTGAACAAGAGTGAACGGAATCTTCAATTATTCTCTGAACAATTGAGTGCGAGCGCTTAATAATGCAAGAAGTCTCGAGCAACGTTTACGCATAGGGCTACATGTGTTTCGTCTGCGAAATTCTTCCTGATGAGTTACAATGTAAGAAGATTCGAGGTGAAGTGGACATGTTTAGATTGAAGTCGGAAGGAGCTTCCGCTTTCTCTTTCGCTTGGCAGAAGGAAATGATTAAGCTCTAGTTGAAACAAACAGAACTGCGTTTGGAGATTGAACTAGCGCAAGAACCTGCCGAGAGAATTCAAAAAGAAGCAGAATTTCGACGATTGAAAAGCGAAATTGAGTTGAAAAGGAAACGAATGGAATTTCTAATGGAGCTTCTGAAGTTTAAAGCGATGTCATCTGGTTGTTGCAAGTCGAAATGTAAAGAACAGTTGCAGCATCGTGAAGGTATGGTCGATCACAATCTTGATGAGCCGGTTACGGCA
>Ga0210059_1012793_pt1 | contig 12621 bp, 19 predicted proteins | sample Ectturendosymbi2_FD_188042 | JGI IMG/M metagenome (GOLD analysis project Ga0210059, IMG submission 188042) | Ecteinascidia turbinata endosymbiont from Florida, USA - Sample 2 (SPAdes) (version 2) | ecosystem: Host-associated > Tunicates > Ascidians > Unclassified | place: Key West, Florida...
TCTGTCCAGTTTGGGGTGAACCCTTTCTCAAAGAGTCCTTTCTTCTTGAGAATTCGAACTTTGTCACCAGTTTTGAATTTTGCTCTCATGGGCCGTCTTGTAAAGTCTGGATAGAGGTTTCTGTAAATTCTCACTTCATTCTTTTTCTTGCTTACCTCAACAGGAGTCATTTTTATGCTAGAGTGCCTCGTGTTGTTGTATCTCTCAAACAAAATTGTCAAGAACGTCAATATATTTGTTGGTATTGTTTGCCGTGAAATACTTGAACATTTTTTCTTTCATCGTGCTGTTCCAACGTTCGGCCACCGAAGATTTTTCTTCATTTTGAGTAGAGTAAAGCTCTACACTCAACTCCTTCACATTTTTGTTGTAAAACTCTCGGCCTTTGTCTGTCCAAAGCTTTTCTGGTTTTCGTCTGATTTTTTGAAAATCTCCTTGAACACGTCTGCGACAGATTTTCCAGTTTTGTCTTTGAGCGGAAGCATCCAACCATATTTTGAAAACACGTCAATCACTGTGAGAAGATATCTGACCCCACGGTTGGACTCTGAAAATGCTTGCATTTCAACGAGGTCTGCAGCGCAAATTTTATCAATTCCATTCACATATACTTTTCGTTTTGGAAAATTTTTGATGATGGGTTTATGAAGTTCATCAGCTAATTGAGAAGTCCAATTGACGCTCTCGCTACGCTCGTTTCTTTAACCCCCATCCGAAGCGCTTTTTCGCCCCGATAATCGTAGAAACAACACCTCTTTCTATCCTTTCTCGAAGTGTGGGGTTGTAAATACCATTAAGCTCTGTCAACATATTTTTATCACAAACTTCGCTGCGTGTTTTTGTGTCTTTGTTTTTAACATAACAAATGTCGTGGTGATAAGCTGCCTTGTCGACTCTGTTGATTGGTTTTGACCATGACTTTGGAGTCATATAAGCATTCAAACGTTTGTTCAGCTTTGTGCCTGGTCCTGTAAAGTTGTGACCTGGCATGTGCATTTCAAATGGAAGACTGTTGATTGTGTCATTGATAAACCCTTTTCCACTTGCGCTTATAAAATTTGACTTTTTCTTTACTCAAAAACACAGATGCCTTGAAGCATTTGACGGTTGTTTTTTGTTGTTTTCTGTTTGATGTCTTTCGTTTCCGTAAATCGTCGGCATTTGGCACAATATATTTGATTCATTTATTAAATGCTTTTATAAAATAAATGGAAATTACAAACCTTTCATGGAATGAAAACGTGACAAATAAAAACAGTCACCCTCTGCTGCCAAAGAGTCTGCTGGGCTTGATTGTTGGCAAACAGGATGTGGTAAAACTACATTGTTGCTGAATCTTCTTCTCAGACCTGGCTGGTTGGACTATTCAAAACTGTCAGTTTTTAGTAAGAGTTTGTTTCAACCAGAGTATAAAATTTTGAGAAAAGGTTTTGAAGAACAACTTCCAAAGGAGATGATCATGAGAGTTTTTGAAAATCGTGATGAAATACAGCGCGAACAAATTTCACCAAACGAGCTGATTCATGAGTTGGCAGAGAAAGAGGGCCCCTCTGTGCAAAGAACAAAACCCAGTGAGCCTATTGAGTTTAATTTTTATGAATCGGCTGATGATGTCCCAGACCCAAATGAAATCTCCCTTGAGCATAAAAATCTGATGATACTTAATGACCTCTAGCTCCAGAAACAAAACAAATGTGAAGCATATTACGTTCGTGGAAGACTTCAAATTGTGATTGCTTGTATTTAAGTCAAAATTATTTCAAATTGGCCGGCCAGACAATTCGAAAAAATGCAAATTTCTTTTGTCTGTTTCCTCAAGACCATAAAAATATTGATCACATTTTTAACGACCACGTGTCTCAAGACATGACGAAAGAACAGTTCAAAAAACTTTGCACAACGGCGTGGTCGAAGCCACACAATTTTATTGTGATTGATTTGACCTCACCAAATAACTGTGGGAAGTTCAGATCGGGGTTTGACGACTTTTATATCATAGAATAAGTGAACACTGAACTTCTTGAAAAAATTGAGAGAAATACTTCTCCGAAAACTTCAACTCGGATTGTGGTTTCAGAGAATTCGACAAAAATAAAGACGACTTTTAACCCACCAATCGAGTTGGACCTCACACGAAACTATGAGATGGCTTTGGTGAATCTTGAGAGGTATTATAGTTTTCCGAATTTGTCTGAAGAAAACAACGTTTTTCGATATTCTCAAAGTTTCACTGAGGTGGGTAGAGGTGACGAGGATGACTGAACGCGGCAAAGACAATGGGTCGAAGTTCAAATTCCAGAAGGCAGTTACGATTTCATTGATATTGCGGAAGCAATAAAAATTATGATGAAACCAAATGGGCATAACGATGATGCTGTGAAGATAACAGCAAATACCAACACTTTGAAAAGTGTCTTGGAAATTCAAGACCACTTTCAGGTTGATTTCAGAGAGCGAAATTCAATTTCAAGCATACTCGGATTTCGAAATCAGGTTTACAAAGAGGGCATTCACGAGTCGGATAGTGTTGTCAACATCTTATCAATAAATTCAATTCTCGTGAATATTGATGTGATCGGAGGGTCTTATGTGAATGGGAGAACGCAAAACACAATTTACAGTTTCTTTCCAAACATGTCACCTGGATATAAAATCGTTGAGAACCCGAAAAACCTTGTGTATCTTTCAGTGATTTTGGATAAAATCAATAAAATGGAAACGGTTCTCACAGACCAAAACGGAAAGCAATTGAATCTTCGTGGAGAAAACCTGACAATCAGGTATCACTCGAGAGAAATTTAATTACATATAATAAACATGTCTTACAGAAACGTATCAGTAAACATTTCTGAAAATCATCAACAAAAATTGAAACACGCCGCTGATACAAAGAGTCCTGTGAGCATTCGTCTCGGCTACGAAGATTTGTGTTGAAGTGATGTTATTGCTTCGACCAATTCACAAGTGAACAGAATTACAAAAGCTTATCTGGATGGAAAAGGTGTCACAGTAAAATTGAGCAAACGCCAGGTTGTTCACAACATGAAAATAGAGGAAGGGTTCCTCGGATACTAGCAGGTTTGGCTGCAAAGGCTTTGCCATTTTTGGCAAAGACCGTTCTCCCAACATTGGCGACTGGGGCACTATCAGGTGTCGGGTCTGCACTTGCTCAGAAGGCTACTAACGAACCATGGGAAACGGACTGAATTTGAAAAAAGGGTCAAACATCGCAAGAGTTGAAACGGACGGTCATGGACTATATTTGAAACCATATAAAAGTTTGAGGCTTGGCATGGTTGGAGATGGTTTGTATTTGAAACAGGGGGGTCAAGTTGTTAGTGGCCATGGTCTTCTTCTTGGTCCAAATTCTCCTCTTAAGAACATACCAGTTCTCGGCTGGTTGTTGCAAGATTAGGATTTGTATTTTTTATTCAATTGAATAAAAAATGAACCCCAATTTATACAGACTACACGAAATTCATATTATTGAAATGGGGCTGAATGAAGAAAGACTCAAACACTCTGCAATGATGAAAAAATATAATTGCTTGCTGAACTTTTGCACTGGCTGACTTTTGATTTTTCAGCTTTGTATGTTTCGTTTTAACGTTGTTTTTTTGTCAGATTTCGAAGGAATCATTGGAACTATTTCTGGGAAGGTTTTTCATGGAATGAAAGTGTTTTTTGTAAATGCTTCAATTTTTATGAAAGTAATTGAAAAATTCCTTTTTAAGAAAATACAGAAACGTGGGAAACAAAAAACTTTCATTGAGATGCAGCTCAACTCAATTCGCAACATGGTTTAGAAGGCGTTGTCAGACGATGAAATTTCTGCATCAGAATTTGAGAATATTTTTTCTCAGACGAGAAAACAAAATGAAACATACATTAAGTTTGAAGAAGTGGATTTAGAAATTGGTAAGATGTTGCCAAAGAAATCGGAAAGTTTTGTTTAGAATAAATGAACATCCAAGTTGAAAACGTGGATTTACCAAACAAACCTCTGAGCAACTTTGAAATCGAATATGCGGTGAAAAAATTGGTTTGAAAAACTTTTGTGGTGTTTTGTTGAGAGACACTTTGTCAAAGAAACTAATACGAAATGAGTGCGCAATTATGAACCTAGACGACACTTCTGGAGATGGGACGCACTGGGTCGCGTGGTTCAAACGTGGTGATAAAAAGTGGTATTTTGACTCATTCGGGTTGACCCCACCAACTGAGTTGAACAGCTATCTTCTCAGTGATGTGTTCTATCCAACTGAGCAAATTCAGCCAAGGCAAGAAGTGATTTGTGGTCATCTTTGTCTTTTTGTTTTGAAAGAGATGCACAAAGGAAAAGGGCTGCAGGAAATAATCAACAAATTTTGGTGATATAATAAACATGCCAGTTGACAAATTTGGACGTAGTCCCACAACGGGACAAAACGTTACAATTGTGAGTGGAGTTTCACATGAATATGTGAACAGCAACTTTTTGCGAAAAGGTCAGGCCATTGATATGTCTGGTCAAAGAATTGTGAATCTTGGCTCGCCGCAGGGTCCAATGGATGCAGTGAGGAAGAAATATGTCAATGAAAATTTTTCAAAAGGGGTGACCTGATCGATATGGAGAATAATCCAATTAAAAACGTATTGTCTCCAACCGAAGAAGGCGACGCGGCGACGAAAGGCTATGTCGACTCGAAAAATGCTGGCGAAAGTGATTTGGATATGCAGGGTCGTTTAGTGAAAAACGTGAGATGGCCAGAACAAGTTTATGACTTGATTATGAGAGGGCCTCTTCAAACAAGATTACGAGAGGGCCTCTTCATGCTGGAGGTTTTCAAGTAATTCATGTCCGGAACCCTCGTGAAGAACAAGACGCTGTAAATTTACGAACACTTCAAGATTCAGCAACAAGTGTTTTAGAACAAGCAACCGTGTCAGCCGACACAGCAGTTGGCGATGCGATAACAAACCACGCAAACATTTTGAATCGAGACATCAGAACAAAAAGTTTGAATTTGAATCCACAAGGAACAGCAACGAAAAATTTTAGCATGGGTTGTGAATATCATATTGCTGGGCTTCCAGATCCAACTCTTGAACATGAGGCTGCCAATCTCAGAACACTGAACCAAAAAGTTTTGAACGAAATTAGTGTTAATAACCTCTGGGAATCGCAGAAATATTTGAGATTGACGGTCAAAACCAAATGTTTTCAGATCTTCAAATGAATGATCATAAAATTGTAAGAATGGTCGATGCAACAGCGCCTGCTGATGGTGTTAATGAAAGAACGGTGGATGCTGCAGTTAATTCACTGAGATCTGAAAACGAGCAGCTGATACTTGCAACGAATGAGAATATTTCTCAGAGAGTTATATTTCTCGATGGAACTTCTTCGCCAGAAAATCATCAAAATTACAATGACAAAAGGATGACAAACCTTGGAGAGCCAGTTGAAGACATAGACGTCGCGACAAAAGGTTTCATAGATAATCAACTTATGAGGAGAACATTCCACGTAACTCCAGAAGGTGCTCAAGGGCATCTAGAAATGAATAATCGCCGACATGCGAAATCCAACTTGCGAATCCAACTCAGAACAACGACGCTGTTCATAAGCACTATACCGATTCTCACGATGAATATCTTCAGGGTCTGATAACCAACCTCACAAGCCAGGTTGACGCTCTGGAGACTCGTGTCGTCCGACTTGAACGATTGTCGCTCAGGGAATCAACTGAACCAGCTGAGGCAACCGAGGCAGCTGAAACAGTTGCTCGTGAATGAAGAGATTTTTCAAAGTTATAATAAATGTATTGTGCTATGGCTGATAATATTGGAGATAAAAAGTATTGCACCCTTTGGAAGCAAAACATTTTGACTTATGACTTTCAAAATTACTCTTCCCTTGGAAAAGAAAAAACATTGAACGAAATCGAAAGTGCTTTTAGTGTTTGGCAAAATGTTTGCAATTTGAAATTCGAAAGAGTTTTTGATGGGAGTCAAGTTATGAACATTGCATTTTTGACGGATGATGAAAAGCAAAATGCGGAAATTAACTGTCCTTACAAACTGAATAATAAAAAATCTGGTACTTTGGCGCATGGCTTCTACCCCGGTGATTCAACATTGTCTGGCGATTTGTATTTTGACAATGAGAGATGGTCAGACCAGAAAACAGTTTCGGGGGATGGGAAGTTCAACTTATTTTCAGTCACTGTACACGAAATTGGTCGTTGCATCGGACTGTTTCACAACACTGAAGACAAAGACAGTATTATGCGACCAATTTATCAGACTGGATTCAGTATTGAAAACAAGAACAATATACTTTCTGAATCTGACATTCAAACAGTGCAAGAAATGTATGGCGCAGCAAAACATGTAATTGTTACGGCGTTTTTTAACTCAACAAAGCAAAAGTTATGATCAGAAAAATTGAAAAAGGCGCAAAGACAAAAAGGGCAAAAATCATTTACATTTTGAAACCAAAACACTTCAGCGAAGATTCAGATATTGCTGACGAATCATTAAAAAATCTCTTGAAAGAACTGGCTGACATGGATCATGAGGCATTTGTGGCTGAGAATTTTTGGGATGATTAAATTAAGTTAAAAAAGTTTACCATAATATAAATGAATATCTCGAGACCAACGATGATTTCAGTATTGAAAGAAAATATCAAAGGATTAACTCACATGAACAAAAAACAAATGTGGAAAATCATTGAAGAAAAAGGGTTGACTGACAAAGCTTTTGAACTTGAAAAGATTCACAAGAGAAAACGAATACGAAGGTCAATCCTGGTTGTTGACCTTGAAACAAATGAAAAAATGTTTTTCCAAAGGGTGGCAGACGCAGAAGAATATTATAACAAAAGTTATGTTTTTTTCATATACAACAACGGACAAGATTGGAAAAATAAAAAAATTAATGTGATTGACTATCAGCCATTTTCAGAAAGAATAACAATTTTTTGTCATTTTTTGTGAAAATAATGATTAATTTAATTTGAAGAAAATTTTACCCCATAATGAATGAAAGACTAAACATTACAAAAATTGATAAAACTTTTCTATGATGGATTTTTAAGAGAACTTCTTGGGAAAGAGAAAACTCTCAAACAATTTAGAGCCGAGGCACGACTTCGAGGCTTCAATAACATTTCAAAACTCAAAAAAACACAATTGAAAAATTTGCTTTAAAAGCCACAAGACTTGGATCAATTGAGAAAACGAAATCTCTTGGTGGAAGCAAAGAAACGTGGAATCAAAAATGTCACAAAGCTCAAAAAGACACAACTCATCAACGAAATTGATGATAAGGTGTTGAAATTGGCGGAGGAAAAACAGTCTTCCTTCAAGGGTTTCACAAATCAATTCACACTTGAACCAAGTGGTGAAACGACATATGACCCAGAATCATTTTTGACTCCTGTGAAATGAAAGGCACTCGCAAAAATCCAAACGCAAACCAAAGTGAAAATCATCTTGAGAGCAAAGATGGAAAAGACAGATCTCAAGACTGGCCAAAACCTTGTGGAAGAACATCAATTCAGATCAAAAAATGAAATTGTTCTTGAATCAACAAACAAGAACGAATTGTGGAGTCTCTTTGCACAACAATTCCTCGAGGACCTCGCAAAATTTCAGATGAATGGGAGCGGATGGACATTTCATTCAATTGTGGCACTTGATTTTCACACTGCTGGATATGAGCCATTGAATGGAAGTTCTTGGGTTCATCTTCCATAATTTCTAGCAAGCAAGAAGGCGATCATCAATATGAAGAACACTGATAACCAATACTTCAAATGGTGTATCGCAAGAGCTTTGAATCCAGCAAAAAGGGAAATTGAAAAAAAAAACAGATCGGATCACAAAACACTTGCGAAAACAAGCAGAGTCTCTCAATTTCAAAGGAATTGAGTTTCCAATGAGTTTGCAAGCAATTGAAAAGTTTGAGAGACTTAATCCAGAGATATCTGTGCATGTATTTGGATTTGATAACATCTCAGAAGTTTATCCTTTGAGAATATCAAAATTCCAAAGACAAAAAGAAATTGATTTGATGCTTCTTAAGAACAAACATTATTGTCTTGTCAAAAATTTGTCGAGACTAATGTCAATGCAAACCTCAAAACATCATGGGGAGATTGTGATTTGTCGAAGATGTCTTAATCATTTTCCAAATGAGAAAGCTTTGGAAAAGCATAAAGAAAATTGCCAGAATCATGATGCAATCAAGATTGTTCTTCCAGAAGAGGGTTCAATCTTGGAGTTCAAAAACCACAAGCATTCGATGAGAGTGCCAATTGTGGTTTATGCCGACTTTGAGTCATTCACAAAACCGATTGACTCATGTCAACCGGATTCTGACAGAAGCTTCACGAAAGCTTACCAAAAGCATGAACCGTCTGGATTTTGCTTTCACGTGAAGTGTCTTGACGAATCTTCAGAACCAATCTTGTTTATAAAAACAAGAGAGGAAGAAAATGTTGCTGACATCTTCGTAGACATGATTGCGAAGGACATTGACCACGTTTGGTCGTCTGAAGTGAAAGAGATGATCTTGACAGAAGAAGAGAAGACAGATTTTGAGAAAGCGGTTGAATGTTGGATTTGGAAGAACCCATTTGAGGATGGTGAAAAGAAAGTGCGAGACCATTGTCACTACTCCGGCAAATTCAGAGGAGCGGCTCATAATAAATGTAACCTGCGTTTCAGAAAACCGAAACATGTGCCAGTGATATTTCATGACCTTTCAGGTTACGACTCACATCTCTTCATCAAAAATCTTGGGAAAACACAAGGTCAGATTGCCTGCATCCCGAACAATGAGGAGAAATATAAAGTTTCTCAAAAAGTGTTAACGTTGAAAACAAGAAATTCGAATACAAAATTCGCTTCATTGATAGTCTCAAGTTTATGTCAAGCAGTCTTGACAAACTTGTAAACAATCTCGAACCAGATCAGTACAAAAACTTGAAGGAACAATTCAATGACATTGAATTGTTGGTGCGAAAGGGAGTCTTTCCATATGGTTGATTTGACTCTTTGGAAACACTGTCTTAAAGAAATCTTCCACCAAAGGAGTTATTTTATTCAAAGTTGAATGACTGCGATATCACAGACAAAGACTTTGAACATGCACTGAAGGTACGGAAACATTTCAAGATGACAACTTTCCGAGAATATCATGATCTGTATCTCAAGACAGACGTTCTTCTGCTTGCAGATGTCTTTGAAAATTTCAGAAATGTTTGCATAAAGAACTATGGTTTGGATTTAGCATGGTATTACACCTCACCTGGGTTGGCTTGGGATCCTTGTCTGAAAAAGACGGGGGTTCAACTTGGACTTCTTTCTGATCCGGATATGCTTCTGATGATTGAGCAAGGCATTCGTGGAGGAGTCTCAATGATTTCAAAACAATATGCAAAAGCAAACAATAAATATATGGGTGAGAAATTCAATCCGAATGAAAAATCAAAATTCATCCAATATCTTGACGCTAACAATCTCTATGGTTGGGCGATGAGTTTGCCATTGCGTGTGAGAGGTTTCAAGTGGATGACAGATTAAAAAAATTGGAGAGAATTTTCTAATCAAGAGGGAAAGGGATGTTTTCTTGAAGTTGACTTCGATTACCCAAAGAAGCTTCATGATTTGCACAATGAATATCCACTCTCTCCAGAGCAGATTGAAATAAATAAAGTCGAGAAACTTATTCCAAATTTGAATGAAAAGAAGAAATATGTTCTTTATCACAAAAATTTGAAACAATAATTGGATCTCAGTTTGAAACTAACGAAGATTCACCGGGGAATCTGCTTTGACGAAAAAGCATGGTTGAAACCATGCATTGGCTTGAATACGAACCTTCGTTCCAAGGCGCAAAACGAGTTTGAAAAAGATTTTTTCAAAAATTTTTTTTTTGAAAAAGATTTTTTCAAACTCATGAACAACAGCGTCTTTGGAAAGACGATGGAGAATATTCGCAACCGGGTGAATGTCCGGTTGGTCAATAACCAAAAGTCTTTGAAAAAATGTGCGGCAAATCAAAACTTTGATCATTGCACTGTAATTGACGAAGATCTTGTCGCAGTGCACATGACGAAGACGGAATTGGTTTTCAACAAGCCAGTTTATCTTGGAATGTCAATCCTCGATTTTTCAAAGACCTTGATGCATGATTTTCATTATAAATACATCAAGAAAAAATTTAGCTCCAAGGCGAATCTGTTGTTCACAGACACTGACAGTCTTTGCTATGAAATCGAAACAGAAGATTTTTTCAAAGATATTTCAACTGACGACCAGGAAAAATTTGACACTTCAAATTTCTCACTAAACCATGCTTCAAGCATTCCAATAGGAATAAACAAGAAGGTTCTAGGAAAGTTCAAGGATGAGGCTGGTGGTGAAATCATCACAGAGTTTGTTGGCTTGCGAGCGAAGCTCTACGCAATCAAGAAATTTGTTGGTGAAGAAGAAAAAAAGTGTAAGGGCGTCAAGAGAAATGTCATAAGAAACAAAATTTCTTTCAATGATTACAAAGACGTCTTGTTCTCAGGAAAAGAAGTGTTGAGGGCGATGAATGTCATTCGAAGTCGCCAACACAATCTCAGCACAGAACAATTGAATAAAATGGCTCTCTCTCTCCTAGTGACGACAAACGTATCATCAGGTCTGACAAAATACAAACTTTTTCTCAAGGACACAGGACAGGCTGACAACGCAACAGGGTGTCTGGCAAAGGGAACAGGCTGGGACATGAGGGGAACTGACTTGGGGCAAAATGGGACCGGCTAACACATGAGAGGCAAATAGGGCATGCTGAGACATGAGGGGAACTGTCTGGGGCCAAATGGGACAGGTTGAGACATCAGGGAACTGGCTGGGGCCAAACGAAAATGGGGCACAATGCCCAAAACCTTTTTACTCGCTTCCATTGCGCCCTTCTATTGAAACCGAACACAAGGCTGAAATGGACATTGATTCATGCCTTCGGTGTGACCTGCCGGGAATCGAACTCAGTCTACCAGGCAAATCAAGACAGACACGAACCTGAAAGTTCTTCATTCCACTACATTGACCAGTTTGGATACAATCAACAGCGAGAAAACGACATGGTTGCGAAAAGATGATAAGGGCACAGTAAGATGTGTTCTACGCATAAGCTTTATATTCTGGAGGATGGTGTATCACTAAAAAGTGTTATATGACTAAATCTAGGTTTACCATAGCACTGACATCACCTCACTGAAACATGCAAAATATAAGTAACTACTATAGCCTACATCTGTAGCAAAACAGCAAGTTACCAGCAAGTAACCACCAAATCACTTCTTAAGCTAGCTAAACTGCATAAAGGTAAGTGGAAATGAACATTCTTCTATATAAAATGACAAACTGTTCACACAGCAACATTAACCACGAGGAGATCAAAACATTTACAAATATTTCAGATTTTTGTACAGATGAAAGGCTAACAACACAAATAACAGCACTTATCACCTTACATTTACACACCTTAACTTTTTGAACTCTCATAATAACAAACCGCTTAAGCCAGGGCTGGGGAACCTGCGACACAGGAGACAAATGAGGAAACCTGCGGCATGCGGGCCAAATATGGCCCGCATCAGAATTTTTGTTGCCCAAGCTAGAACACAATGCCACATCAAAACGAAACTCCAAGATAAAAACAGATAATTAACAGTAAGTGAGGAGGAGGCTCTCTCGCTCGTCATACTTTTCTCTCCTAACTTTGTTTAGGATGATAAAAATAAAATTTTAAGATAAAATTAATGAGCTTTTGCGGCCCACCAGCAATATTCCACAATCCACAAGGACCGTGATAATGATTAGGTTTCTCATCTCTGATTTAGGCCAAAAGTGGAAAGACTTATTAACTAGCACAATGCATGGCATTTCTCAGAAAATACTGGAGCCACTAGCTCTCACTTCAGGAGATAAACAGCACAAATTTAGGAAGCAGAGGATGAAAAAATAGGGGAAGGTGTGGCAAAGTGGGACTAGGGGCACAGTCGTCTTTTTTGATTCAGTCAAAAAGTTGAAAACGTTGAATTTTAAAATTTGCATGGTGATTTAGTCTCATATCAGCCGTAGTACTAAAGTCAAATTTTCGTTGATAGGCAGCCGTTGCTACGAGTTACAGAGAAAGTTGTGTTTTTGCTACACAAAAGTAATTTATAAAATCGCATTTAGATTTGGGTTTTGCCCACGTTAATGAACATCTTCTGTTCTGAGTTTTTGTGACGTTGTAGTCAGGGCAGTGCAATATTATTTGATAATGCCAGATTTTAAATTCTTTTCAGCTGAGTTGGTACTTCTTCATTTTATTTTTTAGGTATGCATGGGACACGTCTGACAGAAAAAAATGGGGCACACTCGACACATTGCCACTAGGTCAGTCTAAACAAGGTAAAGCTCGAGGGGTTATATTGGAATGCAGTACAGAATAATTCTAATCTATGAGCATTTTTAGGTTTATTATGTGCTTAGAGGCACACTATATTTGTATGGTAAAGCACGAATTTCAGCATACTGCATTTCAGTGGCGTACGCAGAAACTTTTCATGGGGGTTTCATTCAGTGGCATATG
>Ga0210059_1012794_pt1 | contig 12620 bp, 9 predicted proteins | sample Ectturendosymbi2_FD_188042 | JGI IMG/M metagenome (GOLD analysis project Ga0210059, IMG submission 188042) | Ecteinascidia turbinata endosymbiont from Florida, USA - Sample 2 (SPAdes) (version 2) | ecosystem: Host-associated > Tunicates > Ascidians > Unclassified | place: Key West, Florida...
AGATACCGTAAGTTAAACTGTATTTAACTCCTTCCCAATAACTCCCGAGTGCCGAGTCGCCACTGGGAGTTTAATCTGTCATTACATACGAGGCAGTTTAATCTGTCACACACGCCTAATCTGCCAGACACGATTAGAATAAAATAAAAGTTGTACACGTGTTTGATTCGGCGTGCGCCAATGTAGTCAGGAGCCTCGCCGAGTTACACTACCTGTGGTACGTGCTAGCTACTCTCGTGTGCTGCACATTGCAGTTGTTGTTGGTTTATTACGTCTGTTTACAAAAAATTGTAACTAGTAATTAAAATAAATGATATCGTTTACCATGTAAAACTGGTTCTGGATGAGAAAGCACAACCAGATTCATATATTAGGCGCACCGCATTATAAGGCGCACTTTCGATTTTTGAGAAACTTAAAGGGTTTTAAGTGCGCCTTATGGTCCGAAAAATACGGTAATTGCCCTAATTTGTTTGCAGGCAATAATCTGCTTATCGCGCTCGCAAAAACCTGTGATTGAATGTTACGTCATAGAGTGGTTTATGGGGACAATTGTGGAGTGGTATGAGTATTGCCCACTGCTTGCTGCAGTCGGAGGGCTGCCCATCATAAGAAAGGGACGAAGTAACAACTTGGGTTTCCAAAATTTGGCAAAATTGCAAAATTCATCGGTCGATTTCTAGTCTTAAAAGAAAATGTGGTTTTATGGTGAAAAGTAATATCAAAAGCTGCCCTTCCGCGACAGACCCCTTTTTTCCAGGCTAGATGCGCCCCTGCCTAAAGCGTTAATTCAATTTTTTGGAGTATGTATTTTTCAGACCATGAGGTGCACTTAAAATCTTTTAATTTTCTCACAAATCAAAAGTGCGCATAATGTATGAATCTGGTTGTGCTTTATCATCTAGAACCAATTGTATGTGATAATTGATGCTATTTAATTAACTGCTAGTTATGATTTTTTTGTTAACAGACAAAAAACAACGCATTATGTGTTACGTAATAAGCCAACAGCAAATGCAATTAGCAGCGTATGTGGTTCGAAGCTAGTACATACCACAGATTGTATTACTCTGCGAGGGTCCTGACTACAGTGGCACACACCGAATCAAACACGCGCACAACTTTTATTCTATTCGTGTCTAGCAGATTAATCATGTGTGACAGATTAAATTCCCTCCTATGTAATGACAGATCAAACTCCCAGTGATGACTCCAGCACTTGGGCGTTATTGTGAAAGAGTTAAATACAATTTGTCTTATCAAAGTTTTGCTTCATCTGATGCGTCTTATAATCCAGTTCGCCTTGCGTATAATAAAAGAACAAGTAGTATTCAATTTCTGATACTGCGCCTTATGGTCCAAAAAATACGGTAAATCAAAGTTCCTTGATAGTTTTGCAAGTGACCAGATCAGAACAACAAGAGTATGAATGCAAAATGTCTATTACACAGACATAGTTTAACTATGTATTGAAATATTTATTGGCAGTATTGAAATATTAAGTTTATAAGAACATGAAAGCTAAAATTTTGCTTATTTTAATTTCAAGGAAAGATCTGGATAAGGAGGCCTGCAGTGTATTGCTGTATTAACATTTTTTTGGCTGAATGCATCCAGTGGAAGATGCAAATTGGTGTTTTGTGATCTAGGTTCTGTTTTGTGTTGATTGGCCATGAAGTTAGTTTTTCTGAATCAGCATAGATTCATGAAATTCCAAAATTCTAAAGACGCCCATTCGAATTTCTACATTATATGTTTAAGCTTTCTGTCCAACTTCTGTTTCCAGGTCATATTGATCATGTGATAGTAAGACCATTTAATTTTTTAATGGGCAAGAGCTAAGTATTATTTTGATATAGAGAATGGCCATGATCTCCTTCCTGGCCATTTGAAAATTAGACTTACTGGTTGAATTTTTTTTATTTTACAAATTATCTTCCCTCTGACATTACTATTACCTGTTGTTTTACACCAGGCCTGTGCAGCATCGACCTGCAAAAGCCTTTGGTGCAGTCTGCCAGATGATTTGAAGACATTCTGTGGTTCAACTAATATATCTAAACTCATTGCTGCCGTGAACAGTAATTGAGTAATGTTTGTTTGTGCACCTCAAACTAATAGCAATTAATTCTTGTATCTTCAAGCGATACGTATGAACATTGATTTTCATAAAAATTGCACAACTTCACGCTTAGTTCAACATTGGTGATGTAACGATCAACATAAGCATTATTACGTCATCAATTGTTCTTACCTGTAGTTAATGCATGTCGTTTATTAGCTGCCGTTACTGCGTGTACTCAGTGATTGTCTGGTTTAGCTAATATTCAGTGAGTCACATCACAATGTTGAAACTTAAGCAGAAAGGTTGAAAGCGAGGTCCGAGTATTTAATCAAGAATGGACAAGCAAATACTTTTCTACTGTCTCAAATGCCAAATTGCTGTGCCTTGTTGATCGAAAAGTTGTTTTGGCTCTGATAGAGGGGACAGAAACCTTCCTGCGTTTACGGACCGAATCATGCATCCACTAGCCGTCACTGTGCCGTATTGACTTAATGTGTTTATATCAGCTCAAAGCAATATGAAAATACAGTGGACAGTGGAGGCCATGTTGGTTACCTGGCATCAGGGCAGTGGAGCTGAAATTCAAAGTTCAGGCTCTAGCTAGAAGTTTTTGGCTCCGGTTCCAGAACGATTTGGTCCATTAAAAACGGAAAAAACATTGTATTTTGTACAACTCGCTTGCTCCAGGAAGCTGTATCTGTGGAAGCAGAACCCAAATGTTAGGCTCCGGCTCCACCATCTAAAAGTTTTTGGCTCCGGCTCTAGCTATCCAAAATTGCTTGGGCTCCGGGCTCCACAGCCCTGTCTCGCATTACAGTCCTGTATGGAGCGGGTTAGCCCGCACAAGTTGCGGGTACCCGCATTTGCAGGGCGGGTGTGTGGAAATATAAAATTTTATTTACTGTAGCACTTTCTTCAAAGCCTCAAAGAGATCTACTCTGGAAAGGGTGCCCTTCATAGGAATTAACTTAATAAATTGCTCTTAACATGAAACCTGTTAAGTTACGCTGCGCAAGAACATTGCAAGCTGAGCGGTATCACATACACTTGTACTCTCATTAACTGCGATATAGAAATATTTCAATCCGCTACAGACGTCCGTCAAACTACTTTATATGTCTGCTCCCGGTTCTGTGTGTCGTGCGATCGTCCTCATTTATTCAACCGGTGAATCCGATTGCGGTTTGTTGACAGGGCGATCGCGGGTTTGGGCTTGGGTGCGTGCTTCCAGTATAATATTTCCAACAGGTTCTCACTTTTACGCTGCAATTCATTTTGTTATTCGTTCGTGGGTCGGTCAAAACAACTGGGCGGACCACGTCCGATCTTTGGGCCGTTGGTTGCTGACCCCTGAACGTCGCTGACTTAAAGCAAATCATCCATCCGAGTCTCGCGGAATTCGATGCGATTGAAAAGAGCATAAAAATAGAAGTGTTTCATGTAGAGTCAACACTCTTCACTAGTGCAGTGGTTTCCAAGCTTTTTTGTATCGCGACCCGTTATAGCAGCCCAGTATAACCTAAAGACCCTGTCCGTGCCTTTCGTCGTCCAATGGCATTAGATGTTAGGACTGGTTTCTGGTGTTGCGATCGGAAAGCCCGAGCGGCAAGTGCGCTAAGCTTCACAGTGTGGCAGCAAGCAACAATAGAGATCACGCGCCACGATCACTCTGTTATTGCTTGTTCGTGCCACATATATATGGGTGTTATTCTTCGCGCACATCCCGTTTGTGGTGAATCACTTATTCAACGCAATGCCAACCGAGAGGTTGCAACACGAGTAGACATTACTCAAGAGCCTGTCCATCCCTATTTAAGACCCCTCCGAAAAAGATTGCGAACCCAGGTTGAAAACCACTTATTCTAGTGTAATACCTCCTAGATATTGGGCATGCATGCAAGTTGTTTAAAATATGACATGCGAGTGGTGTTGCATTAGCTCTGGACCTCATCAAGTTCGATACTGCCGCTTGTTTACTCCCTTACAATGTGAGAAATTTTGCGCTTGCATTTACTGTGTATTTTCTTTTGGAGAGTCTCTTATCTCCGAATCAGACAAACCACCGTTCAAAATTCGTAAAATCCAAAGCAAATGTCTGAAATTTAAATTGAATGCTCTGATTTTTTCCTCAATTACATCTTTGGCTTCAGAGATTGTGAAAACAGACTTAGTTCGGTGAATGATTCACGCTTTTGAATCCGCCTTTAGTGAAGGTCCATCTAGCCAGAGAAGGCTCTGCAATGCACCTTAACTTTTCGAGTTACAAAATTCGTGTTTGTATAATTGCATGTTACCAACCTAACTTGAAATGCAAAAAGCTGATTTCCAAGGAGGTAAAGCTGTTAATAATACAGTAGTTTGATTGAATACCTGTGAAGAACAGTTGGGCGTTATGTACATTATCGTATTATGAGTGTAATGAGACAATCAGAATTATGAACGTTATTATCACGGACTATTGAGGTCATTCATTCAGACATATTATGCTTATTTTCAGGCTAGTTACGCGCAATTAAAATGAACAATTGGTATCGCAGGAATGTGTTGATGATAAACTTAACTAACTTGTATCGCTACTTTTGGGGCACTTGAAGCACCGAATTTTATGTGTTAATCTACCGCAAATTGCTTGAAATATCGTTATTTTGAATAGAATTCGCATTCGTCGGCTATTCCGTCCATACTTCCTTGTGCAAAACACAACGATGCTTAAAAAGACACTAAAAGCTATGTGGAACACATTGCCAGAGATAGCGTCAGTTCTTACGCTTCTGTTCCTGCACCTGTATTTCTTCAGCATGCTGGGGATGCTGTTGTTTCCTAAAGTAAGCTTGCAGATATGTTATGGTTAATTTCTGACAACAACTTACCATCTATATATTTTCTATCTATTCAATGGTCACGGATAATATTGTTTAACGATAGGTATTAATTCATTTTATTTTTTTATTTCTTTTCATGTTTATTAAAATGCAGAGCGATAATGGCACAACCGGAGATAGCGTATTCAACAGCACGGAATGGAAGGAATATTTCAGTTCATTTGGTACTGCACTGATGTCTTTGGTGGTGTTGCTAACTACAGCAAACAATCCTGATATCATGATGCCATCCTACTCTGAAAATAGGTGCGCAATTAAAATTCGTTTTAATAGAATCATTGGCTGTTTGTGTAACATAAATAACTTTTAGAAAGTGGTTTATTCATGTTAAGTTGCGTGTTTGTTTAGATTGTACGCTGTCTATTTCATCGTTTTTTCCTTGATTGGAACATTTCTTATCTTCAACTTGTTGACTGCAATTATCTACAATCAATTTCGGGGATACTTTAAAGGTTCAATGCAGGTAGGATTTATTTGTCATGTTTTTTGAATTTTGATATGCAGCAAAGAAGGACCAGCGGCAACAACCCTTGCTTTTGCAGACGAGTTATTTTCGCCGCTGCGTTGCATTGTCTGCAGCATTTCGTTGTCTTTGCAAAACCAACGCCATGACAAACGAAGGAGCACAGACACCATGGTTGGTAACCTGGCTGCTTATGTCGAAACATGCTTACGTTACTTGATACGAGATTGCTTTCTTACAATTTATTATGCAGTGTATCTATTGCTGTGGTTGGAAAAGTCGTCGACGAGGCATCTATGACTGCTTTTCAACATCGACTTGTCAGCCAAGCTTTGAACAGACTTTCTCGAGAGGGAATTCAATATCTCGATCAAAAGAAATTTTGCGGCTTGTTTCAAAACGTAGATATGTCTCTGCCTCTTCCGTGGAGTGCTCGTCACAGTGGTTAGTGGCTCTGCTCTGCATGCTGTGCACAATTTGTTGTGATTTGTCACCCTTGCACCGAGCGTTGTTGATGTTAACTGTATGTGCAAGTCGATGGAACGGAGTAAATAATCGTGGTATGTGAATACAATGCGTTTCTGGACACTTTGCAAAAAACACCTTCAAATGATATCACAAATTAGAAAAAGCTTTCCGTAACTTAATTAATTGTGACAAACAAAACAAAATCAAACTCTTGGGTTGCCGAGTTTTTTACCTCATTTGCCAGTGTGCGGAGACCGCTGCGCTCAAGACAATGCACGTCTAACTCGCTTGTATCCTGTATAATCGTGCTCGACCGTGTTCAAGCGTACTGTAACATACCAAATGCCTTTTCTGTTAAAGTGAATGCAATTTCTGTGTATCTGAATATAAATGCATGACACATAAACCATAACTTTTTGAGTATAGTTGCTTCGCATACTATTCAAATTGAGATCATTTGAAAAAAGGGGCCAAGTTGATAGATTGCATATTGATACAAATTTTTGGAACACCCTGTGCACACAAAAATATTCCACGAGAGTTTTTTCCAGTTTTTCTTGATAAGACATTGCAATGACATGGATGTTGAAAAGGCAGTCGTAAACATACGATGCTGTCTCCTGTTAGGGGAAATTCTGCTTTTCATAAGGTTTTGAAAAAATGACCCGCTTGCGATAGTTCTCCCTTAAAAATGATGCAGTCAACCTCTACCCAAATCCATTTTAATTTAATCAGTTAGAACTGTAATAAATCATGATTTTTCCAACTCTGATTTGGGATCAAACTTTTAACCGGACAGCTGACATTTTTCGTGAAATCTGTTTCCAAGCTGCATTGACGCGATATAGCGCCAACAAGGTGTCTGGTGGAACGAGCATCTAGATGAGATGGTCATCGTTTCATTACAACTGCATAAAGGTTTGTGATAGAACTCGAAATCTCGCATTCAAATAGACTCTCTATGTTAGGAGCCTCTATTGGGCCCTCAATGTCTTCGTTATATGAACAAAAATTGACAGTTCTCTTACAGATTACGCCCATATGATGAAGTCGAAATGATTATAACATTTTCAACACATTCTTTTGCAGTCCCTGTGTGGAACTCGCCATGTTTACAACTTATTCAGCGGTTTGTGCTGCATAAATGTTTCAATTTCATTGGCAACGTGATGGTGGTGGCCAACGCCATTTTGATGACTGTAGAAATAGCCATTCATTACGAAGAAGCATTTCGAACTGCTTTTAGCCGTCTAAACATAATGAACTATGTCTTTGTAGGTAAGACATTTTGCATTGAATGTTTATTTTGTTGATTCCTTCCGGATTGTTTGCTATTTTACTTTAAGGCTGTACTTTAGATCAGGGTTTCCCCTAACTGGGGCCCTCGAACCCCCCGCGACGACTGCACTGGAAGTCCGTGAAGTGACAAAAAATAAGAAGTCGAGCATATGCATTGTGCAGTAAGTCCACTGTCACAAAAAATTACGCAGATATTCGTGACTGAAATGATTTCATAAGCTTTTGCGATCATACATCGAAGAATTAGCCGAATTGTCTTCTGATCGAAGTTACTGATTCACTGGCCAACAAAAAATCGTTTCGAGTGCCAAAGATATTTTTGTGGTTTCTGGGCGATTTAGGGCTGCTGAGTCTAGAAATGACATCCGCTTCTTTGAATTGGCTCTAGTTTTTGAGATCGATGTTGAAAATACCCTAAACCCGTTATAACTTCCTTGGCAGCAATCTGTGTGTTGACCATGACCATGACCAATGAGTTTTAGACAGTTCTTTCATCTTTCTGGTTAAGTTTCGAGAACCAATATTCATTGCTCTTACAAGAGGCAGCTAAAACTTTATTGCCGTTTACCACAAACATTGTGTGTGAGACAGCAATGACAGCTCATACAAATATGAAGGCAAATGCATCTCCAGAATTCACCGTGGACTTTGCCTTCGAGTTTGCCTGTCAGAAATAACTTCGAGAATCGATAAATTGTGTAGTAAGAAGCAACCCCGTCAGTTCCATTAATGTCACTTTTATACAATAAAACGTTATTCAGTATCATGTATTTTTCGTTTTGCATTGTCCTTCCGTGTTGATTGGGGGGAAATTGATGCGACATTAAGGTGGGGGTTCGTGGCCCAAAAAGCTTGGGAAAACCTGGTTTAGATGACATACAGCACTTTGCGCCATACTGCGGTTTACCATTTTATTTCAGTAAATTTTATCGATTCTTTCATGCAGGCTACTACTTCGTTGAACAAGTTTTGAAGATACTGTCAATGGGAAAAACGTATTTTGTGAAGTGGCACTGTTTGTATGACGGCGTCATTTCCTTTGCTCTTATTACCCTAGAAATAGTACAGCTCATTCAGTATGGAAACAGGTTGGTCGCTTTGCTAATCTTTCACAGTTGTGTAGTATACTAAGTATACTAAATGCTGTCCAGGTGGATGAAATGTCGAAGTATACCGTTTTTGCTTCAGCCAGCGCTTTCTGTAGTTTGTTCTTTCTCGGCAAATGGCCAGGAACAATGATTTGACTAATAATGATCATTTTCGCAAAAAGTTGCAGGAAATCTAGATAGATCTACTGGATGTGAATTGTCTTCTAAAATCAGTCGTAAATGTTGACCTGAACCATAATTAACTTTATGATTACTGAAATTCAGATGTTCAAGCTTTGATTCATGTTGGCGTGCTGAAAAGCTTTCCCTGCGCATCCAATCTTTATCGTTTCACCAGAATAATGTTTTTTTCCATTAACATAGTCCGTCCAAATGCCACGTAAAATGCATGCCAGTTGTTCAGGTTATTTTTCTTGACACAATACGATAATGCTATGAATTTTTGGTTCCGGATTTTAAAATGCATTTGCTTATGACTTACGATCACAAAGAGCTACAACCGTGCTAACATTTCTAATTGAGAATTTCAGAAGTTCACCGGTTTCTCTCCAAAAAGTTTTCCCAGCCTTTGCTTTGTTCTGAAAGAAACGGGTTTTTATTACCTCGAACACTTTTTATTACCTCGAAGTCAAAACGCGGTCGGAAACTCGAGAGTATTTTCACTGAGAATTGACCCCACAAGTGATTTTTTTGTTTCTTTGCGGGCGGGATTTATAGAGATGTTCACATTTTGTCTTTCCGCAACATATGACCTTCGTAACAACGAACAAATTTGGCTATTTGTGACTTCACATTTAAACATTACATTAGGCGTTCCAACCCAATCTTGATTTTGACATTGCGTACAAATTTGGTTACGAATTTGGTATTTGGTTTGGTTACATTTTCAGAGTAAAACTCCTTCAACAAAGTAACGAATAAGAATTTGTCTTCCCTTTATATGTCATAGAACCGCAATATGAACTTTTGTCATACAGGAACTACATCTTGTGTACTGAAGTAGTTTAGCACTGTATTGCGCATTGTTGCTGCAAGGCCAAATACAAAGGACAAAATAGTTTACTGTTAAACCCGTAAGTCATTAGCGTTTGTTCTTTTGGAAATTAAAGTGAAAAAGTTTACCCTAGCAGCTATAGCTCATATACTTAAAGGATGTTGCTAATGGTGTGCTAAGCAGTGCAATTAATGTTTTATATCGGTGCACTAATCCATAACTGTCGTGACGCATTTCCATCATTAGGTGTCACGAATATTTACAACATATGCGGAACCTGCAGTTAAGTTTTTGTGGCCAAGTTGAACCAAACCAATTTCTTCTGGCGGATTGAAATTGCCTGCATCCCATTTTGCTTCCATTTATCATATAAACGCATTGCGCATATTGAACCTTAAACTCAGAGCAACATACTTTCACTTATTTCTATTAACCAACTGTTCTCTTTACACTCCAAGTAGCTTCGCCCAGGGAGGTCTGCAGCTCAAATGGCCCCTGGTCCTTCGCACCCTCCCACTCGCCCTATACATTTTATGAACTTGAAACATATCACAGCACTAGCACTATGCTGCGGTGCTAAACATTATAACAATTGTGTTGGCGCCATCCATGCGTGTACTCTTTACCAGTGCCACATATCTAGTGTTTCAGCAAAGTAATCGTGTTAGCGCCATTAAGCATATGCTTTTCTGTTACCGCCTCATATCTGTGTCCGTGTTCTTTCATTTATCTGTGTGTTCCTTGTTAGTGCCATGTGTGCATTTAAAGTACTACTTAGTTGCGTGTGGATGTGAAGACATTATACAATACCGAAACTGAAAATGTGTTTTACTAAATCATTATCGTTCATGTTAACAATTTACTAAACAATACTTGAACAACTTTGTCAGCTATTTCTCGCACTGATCACGTCGTGGTGAGTACGTCTGAATGACACAAACGTAGCGTCGCCGCGAACGCATTGGACTGGGAGCGATGAGGCTGGTTCGTAAAGTCGTTAGGCGTGCGAAGTCAAATTCAGCTTTGTCGTTATAACGAGAAGTTGGAGAAGTTACATCAGGCAGTTACCTTTCAACCGTTCGCCAAAAACAACGCTGAATTAACATTTTAAAGAATTTTTGCTACGAGCTGCGCTCGCGATGAGCCTGAAATTAGAGGGAACTATTCTCCACCTATTTTTGATATGTCAACAGTTCACAAATCAAACACGTGAAAAATTTGCCGTTTGCGAACTTTGCGAATAGTATTCTGAGTTACGTGCAGAAAATATCCAAAATTATTATCGCTATTATCATTTAGATCTGGCTGCAGACGTTTTGATCTAAACCGAATTGACTTCTTTTTTCTCCGGTTAGTTCAGGCTTTATCACATCCCGAAAAATGTATGATTGTCATGTTCTTGAACTAATTTGAATATGCAAATCAATTAGCATTTAAAACTTGGTATGTCACTGCGTTGTCCTAAGATACGATTTTTGGCGTGAAAAAAAATCGTGGTTGGGCGCTGCAACGTGAAAGTTGGAAATATATACATACACTTTCTGCCATGCAGAAGCATTCGCTTGAATTGCTGAAACCCGCCTGAGTTTAATAGCGTTTTCTGTGTTTGTCGAACAGCACAATTTCGTTTTGTGTCACCTGGTTTTGTCTCTGGTTGCATGCGACTTGTTGTAAACGTTTTGTACACAAAACTCTCGCTATTTGCTCAGTCAACACAGACAGCCACGCGGCTGCCAAGCTTGTCCGCGTCAACTGTTTTGCGTTTGTGCAAGACGTGCCACCAACAAGCAATAGTTTCAACGATGGCGTGACTTGTTTTTCAGTCAAAGCCACGCTACAACTGCCGGCCTGTCGCTTTGGGACTGTGCTCGGATCGTTAACATCCTGGTCCTAGTGCGGCTGCTGCGGATCATACCCAACTTTCGACCTATGGCCCTTGTCACTGGAGCGATGCTTGAGATCATTCGAAGTCTGCGATCGTTCGCCGGCATAATTATTATAATTTATTATGTGTTTGCTATCCTGGGAATGATGCTTTTTGAAGGCGCTATTTCTCCTCCACCAAATTTACCGTTTGATTGGAAAGGTAAGTCGCGCACAAATTGCGGGTATGTTGTTTATACGTGTCGCTTGTGCTCTGTGTGTTTCAGGTTTATCGTGAAGAAGCTAGAACAGTAAGATGACTTGGTTCAGTTGCGCACTTGTGTGGTTTCGTGTTGAAAGTTGCGTCACTAATAAGCCATCGGGCTCTGAAAGCAGGATCACCTAATTCCGAAACTCAACTACGAAATTGCACCAGTAGTTTCGGACTCGCTGAATAAGAGAGACCTTTTAAAATCGTCGTTTTAGTGGGTGATCAGGATTCAACGTAACTTAAGAAATGATGTCTGGTGAGATGCATCGTGCTGCAGTGTTTCCCTGTATTTTCCCGGCTTGGTCAGTTCGGACTTACGAATTGAACGCTACAGATCGAAATATATAAAATTTTCTGCAAAGAAGGCCAATCGTTTTCCACTCATACTCGATTGAGAGTGTCAGGAAGGGCTGTTCTACTTGTATGATCTACAAGAAAGAATGTACTTGTGCATCACTATCATCTGTCTTGTCCGCACGTCATCGGTTGCTTCCCCTTCATCATTTCGGAGATCGCAATCCTCGCTAAAGCGCAAATAAGCAACAGGAATTTGGACCCAGTTCGATGGTTTCACTTGCTGGAGTTTATTTCTATTTTGTACGGTAACTGTTTTGTCGACATAACTGTGTTAACGGTGGCTTCTCACAGGAATCGCAAACGAAATGATGCTTTTCTGTCGCACTGACAGCACTGGTAAAGTTTCATTGATCTTTGCGACTTCGATGTCAGCACTAGTCGTCGGAAGTTGCTTGCAGTGTCGTTGCTGAAACTTAATCTGAGCCGATCAACCGAACAAGTAATCGATTTTAAAGCCGAACGGTTCGTTTCTTGATCGGACCTGCTCCGTTGAAACAAAGCACCAGTCATTTTTCCCCGTCTGGACTGGCGGGAAAGGCCTGTACCATAATCTGAAGGGATGCTCAGTAGCATTCTCGTACAACCGCGTATCTGTCTTACTCGAAACCGACCGCGTCCGGAAATCACGCACAACTATCACGAACTAATAAAAAAGAAACAAAGAGATTGAACTTAACACCACAGTTTTGCTCTGACATGATTCGGCGCTTCGTCTGCATAGTGGCCATGCACTGTACTGAAACATGTCATACTGCTTTTATTGCCGTTGTACGTCTATTATTTTTGTGCTGAGAAGTTGCATTTGCGTTGAATACCAGCTTCTGCGGTTACGCAACGTTGTTACTGTTA
>Ga0210059_1012795_pt1 | contig 12620 bp, 5 predicted proteins | sample Ectturendosymbi2_FD_188042 | JGI IMG/M metagenome (GOLD analysis project Ga0210059, IMG submission 188042) | Ecteinascidia turbinata endosymbiont from Florida, USA - Sample 2 (SPAdes) (version 2) | ecosystem: Host-associated > Tunicates > Ascidians > Unclassified | place: Key West, Florida...
GGGGGGGCCGATGTCAGGGATGAAAGTACGGAGGCTCGTAGTGCTCTGCAACCACTCCGCATTCCATCGGCGATCCGCCCAGATCACCGCACTTCTGTTGTTGTTAGATGAACTGATGAGTTGTTGTGCGGCGGGTACAAATGGGTCTCTCGATTTGAGGTGCCGTGCATTCCCACCCGGTCAACGGGTGAGAGTTGAGTGGAACGGGTGTCCAAGCTCCATGGCACGGCCTGCTAGAGACAGCGTGGCTCCTTTGCGACGAAGCTGTCAGCAAGAAACCTCACACCTATAGCCGAGGACATATATGCTACAAACAGCATGGAAGATTGTGTTCATCCAAACACTGTTGTTAAAAATAAAAACCAAAAAGCTTTTCCGTGCGTGCCTGGCATAGATTCTACTAGTATGAAGTGGGTGCCGCGCAGCATACTGGATTCCCACAGTGTACAATTAATAAAGCACGCAGACTACATGAAATGCCTTTTTTTGCCCTAAATTTCAAGTGAGTCAGTTGCTCTACAACTCTCACATACTATGGTACACGAAAAGCGGAAGTGCTGAATAGCCTTATAATTAGGCATACCATATTTTTGTGATTGGAAACCGGGACGCTTCAGAGCAACGAGCCTTATCAGACAAATGTGGTTGATATGATCTTTGGAGCAGGGGTAGATCTAAAAATAAAGTAAATTTATTCACCATGGTTTTATACAATTCGGCGATGCAAGGCCAATTGTCGTCCATTGCATTGTCACAGCAGTTTTGTAAAGTATACTTCATCTCTCTTTCAGTGGCAAAGCTGTAATGACGCTTGACTACCAAATATTACTAAATCCGCCCTCCCTAAACGTGCTGTAGCCTACTGGCTGGATCCGCCCATGCCTTGGAGTATGTAACTATTTTGGATTCCTATAGCTAAGATACAAAGAAAAGTATAATGATGCATTTTACTAAGAAACAAAACAATGTTCTTCAAGCATATATAAATTTGACTGAATGCCTAACCGGGACAAAGCCTTCAAACTGGGACTGTCCCGGCTAAAACGGGACGTATGGTGTGACTACTTATATTGAAAATCACGGCCAATGAAAACGATATCAACGACATATTGCAAACGTTTCGATAACTCCTGTTATCATCATCATCAGTGCACTGCAAATTGACATACTAAAACACTCACATACTGAAACACGAAGATACTAGGCATAGCTTGTTGATGTTATATGTATTTAATTTGTTTTCTATGACATGATTAATTTTTCTTTAGGTATACAGTCAATAACAAAGTATTAGTATTTTTTTTTAATTCGAAACTTCTTTGCAGAATTTTTTTGAGATTTGCCCAAAGTTTCGACAAATCGAAGTTTTTGATCCCCTGCACCCCAAGCACCTACACCACTGCTGTAGTCAGTTTGGTAGATAGTGTGCTGGAGCAGTGCGTAAAATGTACAACAAAAGAAGCAATATCCCGTTGTGGAAAAGGAATGAGATCGTTGTTTCGTTCAATAGCGAGTGGCAAAACTTGCAAGAGATTTTGATAACGCAACAACGACGTTGACTACGATTTTGGAGAATAAAGGCGAAGTAATTTATGATTGAGGTAGAACGTAGTAGCAAAACAGCGGTAATCCTGATCAAAGAATACTTTTAATCTTCGGTAGAGACTCTGACATTGAACCAAAACTCTATTTTAGGAACGATTTACAGTAGTTCGGCTATAAGGACGTTTTGCTCTGGTTCTATGAAAGGACGCTATAGGAGAATTCTGCTGTATTTATATTGATTGCAAGTGAATGAACACCGCTCGACCTTGCTGCAGTGAAAGATCCAACGGTACACTGACAAATAAAGCTGATCTTTTCAAATCTTGAAATACAGTTGCTAATTTGGAAAAATGGTTAGATTTTCAATGAATTCTGTACAGCATGATTATAAACACTTATCAATTTCAAAGAAGAAATCAAACGCGGGAAAAAATGCTCCTAAACAGAAAAGTTAAAATTTTTTTGAATGCCTCGACTCGTAGCATTTTTTGTATCCTTCTCCTTATACGTAGTTTTGATGATATGAATGATATACTGCCGTCAGGCAGGTTCAGCAGAAATTAGCATTTTCCCACGTTCCGCAGATTTGTCGCAGTACAGTGAAAGTTTTCGTTTCCGGCAATAACATGTGGAAGACAGCTGTGTCGCTCTGCATTTGCCGATTGCGCATTCAATCAAATCACCTTTCAAAAGCTTGCTTCACGAATTTGCTGCTGACAGGTTTATCGTTGATTTCGTGATAGCAACGTTGAAAAACAAGGTCGTGTCAGTGGTGTAGGAGCTGGGGGTGAAAGCGCACCCCAGAAGTTTTGATTTTTCGAAAATTTGGGCAAATTCTCACAACATTTGGACCAAGAAACTTCCACATTTGTAACAATACTAATGAATTTATACTTCCTTGTTATTAAATGTATGAATACAAGTTTATTGTCTCGTAGAAAACACATTAAATAATAAAGTCAACAAACTGTTTCTAGCAACTTCGTGTTTATTTTGAGAGTTGAAGAGTGATTGACTCACTTGAATTACGTGTTTTATTAATTGTATTAACTGTGGGAATAGACTTTGTTGCAAGGACCTATTTCATATTGGTTAATTCCATGCCAGGTTTATTTTTACGTACAATGTTTGGATGAACACAATTTTCCATACAGTATGTTTGCATATATGTCCGCAGCTACGTGTGAGGTTCCTTGCTGACAGCAACAGCTGGAATTTAGAGTTCAAAGCAATTTGCAAACGCGTTGGGCCTTGTAACCTGTCGGGTGTGCAATCACAAAAGCAACGAACAGGTTACAGCTACGACTTGCGCTTGCATTCGCTCGAATCGAACTTCCGCACATAAAGGCTTACATGACCACCAAAGACTGCCTGTCAATTACCGGTCCTTTGCCTGATGACTCCGAAAAAAATGAACTATGGGCTTCTGTCTCATAGCACGTACGGATCCAAAACAATCTTCACCTCTTCCCCACCTTTCCATTCTCGTCCTCAGAAAAAGAAAAAAAGTGGAACTGTGACATAACACAAACAATTGGACCAACAAAACAGATAAAGAAAATATGCTGATTAAGGAATTTCGCCGGCCGGAAAGCAGCGAACGAATAATGACCATAAAAGACAGCAACAGCTGGAATCTGAATGGAACGCCAAACTTCCAAACGTGACGCAGATGGTCGTCAAAGTACTGAGCCAGCTGGCTTCTGACAATGTTCTTTGACAGCCGAGCATACTTCAAGTTGGTTGATTACAAGTCTATGGCAATATGGTAGAATAAAATAGAAAGCACCAATAGCTACAGAAAATTTGTAGTGGGAAAGTTTGCCGCTTAAAAATCCTTTACACACCAAAAGATTGCCTGCTCCCTCCTACACCTGCGGTGGATGCAACCGCACATAAAGTATCTTCAATCACAATCCAATGCATAAGCTTCTAAAATATCTAGATCTCGTCGCACCCAACATAACGGCAGAATACTTTCACGAAAAGTGAAAATTAATTTTGCGTTTTAAAGTTTCCGAAGAGTTAAAGGTACAACGTGATCTGCGGACACAAGTTCGCAGATCGCGAAGCCGTCGCTGCGTTGAATTACTATATGGTCGGTATCAGAAAGCCTTAGTCTTTTTTCTATCAATATGAGGTTGCATAGCTTTTTTTCCCTGCTCTTGACTGGGATTTTGTTGCTCTATCAAAAGAAGCCGATGGAAGCATTTGCGTCTTCCTTGCTTAACAATTGCGACTCGAGTCATTCGAAAGATTGCGGCCCGATCCAGCCAAACCATTTATCGATGAAAGATTCGAATGAATCCGAGCCGTATCAGAACTCAGAGTTCATTTAGTAGAGATTGAAGTCGTTAAAACTCATAGGGTCGTGGCCACTGGCCCAACGTAAATAAGGTTTCTTTTGTTACAGACGAAGCTGTGTTTACGCGCATTACAGCAGTCTACTTGGGTCTAAGTTTAGGAGAGGCAATCGCAACAACCTTACAGCTAAATCGAAATGACATGACAAAAAGCTACAAATGCGTGGCACAAGTCTCAGTCAGAACGGACAGGCTGCCGACGCAATTCTCGCCCAGCAGCGTGCGCGCCAAGAAGCGCGTGTCCTGCTGATCAATCGTTGCCAGTTCATCAAAAGCTGTTTTATTAACTTCACGCTCAACTGCAACTGCCTGAAAACAACGAAGTGCAGTCAAACAAGTGCGCGCCCCCGCCAGTCCGGTCTACACCCGCACGGCACGCACAATTTATAAGAACGATTAATAAATCAACGTCAATAAACATTTGTGAAGCAAAGAAGGGTTGTACAAGAGATAGAAAATACGCGCCACAGCCTGGATCAGTGGTTTCGAGCCCTCAATAGGATCGCCACAAGAGTTATATCAGCAGATCAACGTTTGATCCCCCCCCCTTTTTTTTACAAAAACGGTAAGATCCTCCAGGCGCTTTAATTAGTGCTGGTAGATTAACAAATGACTACGTTTAATGGTAAAAAGTACTTCCGAATTCGAATAGAATGCAAGATCACCATCCATACAAAATGTATCGGCGCTTGACTACGCAAACACTCAAACCTTCGTATCGAAACAACGAGGTAAAGTAAAAACCCCAAAACTTGCGCTTTTCGCAAACGTACCGCCAATCACACGCTATTAAAAAGCTTTGTGCCCGATGCCGCCATTTTAGAAAAGGTCTGCAACGGCTCAGGTCAGTAGGTTGGTTTCTTTATATACACCGTGATGAGCAGGATCCAGGTAGCGGTCTGTGCGAGACGACGCGACCGCCATTCCACATATCTGAGAATAATATAGATCAGCACTGCAGGTTTTGAAAGAAATCGTTAAACAAATTACGTGTTCAGCAATTTCTTTCCTTCTCAACCCCCCCCCAAAAAAAACATGAAAAAATAAAGAGCAGTCTTCAAGGTTCCACCTTATATCACACAAACTAGTTTGATAGTCCAAGCACATCGCTTGGCTGAAAAGCAAAACAAGTTTGTTTTTGCGATCCAGTGAACAGTAGCAGAAGAAGTTCAATGCGAGCAGGTTACACAGCACGTGAGACGGGAGTTGCAGAACAGCATTCCGAGCTTCTCCTCCTCTGTGGTCGAGATGTGTGACGCCCGACTGCATTTCAGCACAGTGAGAGACCAGAGAAAAGGCTAGGCCGAGTCGATGCAGGAGATCGATGGACACGACGCAGATCGGCAGAAGAAGTTGCATGGCGTCCAACGTAAAATCAACAAAATGCTGCAGCACCGACATTGTAGTCGTGCGATTCACTTACAGCCAGGCGGGAACGTTTTCGTACACCGCAACGAAAGGACCGACGAAGACGTTTTTTCCTTGATTTCATCAAAAATACGTCTTTTTTCTTGTAAAAATGCGATGAACAACAAACGGGATCGCGAGCAAAAGCTGAGAAAGTCCACTGAAGATTTGTGCAAAAGTAACTTTTGTCTTCGTCCTTTTGAGTTGGTCACGTGGCACTGGTGGCAGTGGCGGGGTTGGGTGTCTCGCACACGGGAAGCGCAGACTTTGCCTGCAACGAGTTCAACACTTAACCAACTCAGCTTCAGGTGAAGCATCAGCAAACTTGCAATCAAAGGATTATGCACAATCGAATTTACTCTAAAAACTAAAAGAAAGCATAGGTGTTAAAGAAAGCGGCCGTCTTCAGCTGTACTTGGGCTTGAACGGTGGTTATGAGTTTCCTACGGGAACTGCTGATTTCTCTGCTACGTTCCTGATCAGCAAGATCAGGTTAGCATGCCGCTAGTGGCGGTTTGCACAACCGACATTTGGGATAAAGAAAAGAAACAGACATGAATATTTACGCATGTACTGTATATGAAGCTCAGTCGATTCAAAACTCAAGAAAATTCGACACTCTTCTTGCTTTGTTCACGTAAAAGAGACCGAAGCGTATAAATTGGATGATCTCATGTTTCAACAAGAACCCTTCTAGGCAAAGAAGCCCGTTCGCCGCGATCCACCTTCATAGAGTTCGTGTGAGGTTTCGGGCTGTTACGTTACAACGCGTGGTCAGGCAATCTTGCTTCTAATTTGTAGACTCCCGCTCTTCTACATAAGTTTCTCGTAACCAACGTGCTCGCAACTTCACTGTTTTAATAGGCATTTGCTGTTTAAAATCTTGAGCGGTTAGTGAAATGTCAGGCACCAGAAACACCAGAAATCAGGCACCGCGCATCCTATTGAGAAAAGAACTTCTAAAAGCCCATAACCCACTCCAGTCGTTTCCAATTAGGGATGCTGTGGACAGTTTCTGATATTTGGTAGTGAACAATAAAATCTTTATATGAGTTTGGTGCTAACAAATAAAAAATCTAAGAACCCGTGTAAAAGACTAAGATAATAAAAACATGTTACTAACATTCAGTCGTAACTAAAATTTCAGCGTTTGCTCACAAACCAAGATAAAACTATTGTTTACGTAATTATTGCAACATGTGGTTTCTTTGTGCTTTAATGAAACGTTTACAGTTTAAATAGCAACAAATCTTTCATGAGTAAACACATTAACCATGTCGTACAAATGCAACGGGACCTGCATAGAAGAAAGTGATTTACGTAATACAAGTACTGGTCAACAAAGTCAGTCGCACTTTGCTCTCTATTCTGCTTATTAATTCATCAACCAGATATCTATTTCAAAGAAGTTACCGGTTAATTCTTGTGTTTCGGGCAGGAATGTTCTTCTTCTGAAATAATTACTATCGCGCCAAAACGTCGGCAACCTTTGATCAGCGCAGCCACCATAATTCGAATGTTTTTTTTCATCAGTTACACTTTATGACACTTTCACAGACAACGACGACCATACCAGTCTTTTCTTTATTCTCTGTGGGAGGGCGTCGATGTCGGTGTAAACCTGACCCCGCTCGAGTTGTCGCGTCGACCCTTCTTCAAACTTCACCTGAACATTTACAAGTCGCAGAAATTAGTCATCTGCAGGTAAAGAATGATATTATTTCCAGAATAACTCTTTTTGATAGCTGCTGTTTTCACTTAATACTGTACAAACAAAATAACACTGCAATGATCCCAACAATGGTAAGGACAGATTCCACAAAATAACTTCCATTATGAAATGTTATGAGCGGTGTTTCTACAATAACCTAAGCTAGTTTACCATGTGCAGAATCTAAAAATACTCAAGATATGTGAAATTCAACAATCACGCGTAAAAATATTCTTACTAAATCTCACTGAACTAGAAACCGAAACTATTCGAGGTTAAGAACCTTTCTGGGACCACTGCTGTGGGCCATTCCTTCACGCCAGCTTGTGATGGAAAATCTAAAATCGTACCTTTATGTGCATTGCCAACCAACAAGAAAACTGTGAAAGGTCTACTCCACACGATATTTGGAAAAAGATTGAATCATGTCTTCAACTTGAAGAGGCTTATTACTGATGCACAGTGTAAGTCATTCGGTTCACATGGTACCGACCGGTCCTTGCTTTGCATGCGAAGCCTCAATGGTCTTCAACACGATGTACGAACAGGGCGCGATTTTACCTTGATCATTTGCTGCACTGAGTGACCTCGATACTCAGCGTCGTACAGAAGTCCGTCGGTCCATTTGACCTGAACTGTGCTTCCAATTTTGGGGAATTCCTCCGATTTCCAGTCATGGCTCTGCAGTGCAAGAGCAGTTACAGTTATTTGCGAGGAAAAAACGCTAAAGATGGAGACAGAAGAAAAAAGTTTGTTTATTTGGGAGAGACGTGCAACAAACAAAATATTTCCCGAATATTAGTTAGGTTGTAACCGCAAAGCCAGGGCTTACTATAGCAGTACTGTCAACAGATTGTTTTTTTTATATATGATTTATAAGATCAGGGTAGTTGAAAATGCCATTAAACACAACCTTGTATTTTATTATTCTTTGCAGAAATTGCACATCTTAAATCAAAACAAGCTTTGAAAAATATGTAATTCACCGATGGTAATGTTTTCCACAAACGACCGTAATTATTTTGCTCTAACCGAAGCTTTCTAAGTCAATGTTTCAAGTTTCCTAATCCCGACATTTTTCTGATTGCCGTTATTCTCTTTCTCAACAGTGATCCATCTTAAGCTGGACAATAGCTTTCCTCCTCTGCGCAAACTCGCTTAACTGCATCCTTGAATCCATCCAATCGGGTTCGCAGACATTACCAACAAAAATCGTTCTTACAACGTCTTCGGAAAAGCGATGTACTACCGTATGCACTGCAGCGTAATTTACTGGGCTACGGATTCCAAGAGGTTTCACCCAAGCATAGCTCCAAATCGCCATAACCAAAGAATATAATTTCAAACCAAATGCTTTCCTGATTTTGATCACCGGCATGATAGTGTCTCACATCCTACCTTTGCATTGGCATTAATGCAAATGGATCATTACAACCATAGGCTACAACATAAGATGACATTTTCAGTTTCTGGCAGTTACTGTAAACATTTTAAACGTGTCTTGCGGTGTGCTTGTGTCTGTCCCGCCTTACACACTATTCAAAACTCGTCGAGTCCGAAGTTACTTGTGCAACCTCTTTTAAACAAGCATTGCACGAAGTGATTTCGATCCCTGATTGGCAAAAATCATCCCAGGAAAGGAACGCGTATCGCGTTGACTCAAACCACGACATGGAGAATAATATATCGATAAACACCTCCACGCTCTTTATGTAATTGGAAAACTGTGTTGTGTTCAAAAATTGTTATGGTCGACTTTAACGGATTCCAGCTAGAACTTATATGTACTCTTTACAGCTAAGAACAGGTGCTTCTAGCTGTTCAAGCTGCTTAGCATAAAATCACTGCTTTGCTGTTGGGAAATACTGGTTGCAAGAAGCAAAATGATAACACGTAAGCTTGATCCTAGTAGTCTTGGGCAGATGAACAAACAAACAAACGAGTTGTAAAAAACACTGTCTTTCAAAATAAGCCGTTGTGTAAACGAAGAATGTGAAAGAAACAGGAATGTCGATAGCAATGCAATCACACCTTTGTACAATGTTCCGATTGAAAGCACGTAAATGCTCGCTTTAAACCACCGTTTGCGTAAAACCAATGTGTAATCTTTTCATTTTTAACTCCAATCGATTTTTTGCTGTTACAACATCATAGTATATTACTCAGTTTGTTCGCTTTGCTGTTGCTTATGGCACGGCACTTTCCTTTTTTATTTTTGATTTGCAACTGAAATAACCGACATATTTCTATTTGTAATGCAGACAAGTGCAGGTGATTTGTCAGAAAAATATATACATTTGTTCGTCGCTGAAGCTTTGGATGGGGGGAAGTTAGATGAGAAGTGGCACTATGTTAGGAAATCAAGGAAAATTCACTGCAGCGCACTCCCTTTCCAGGAAAAGAAAAACCACGACGAATTTATTTTTCGTACTTACCACTATGTCCTGCTGGTAGAGGTTATCGCTCCACGAATTGTCCCTGAAGTTAACTTTATAAAAGTTTGCGTTCCTGATCTGGGCACACGACACCACGGCAGTACTTCCCTTGTCTGTTCTTCGCCACCACCTCTTCACCGACATCTAGCGACGGTTGCCGGTGACCCTGGAGGGATGACATTGAATGATACGAACAATGTGAAACAAACGCCTAAAAACATGCGTTGCCCAAAACTCTCGTTTGTGACAAGGCTTAGCAAAATCCATCGTGCAGCTGTAGCAGCAGCACAAACGCATGCCTTGGTAGTAGTAAGTTACGATCATACTCTATGGATTTCACGTACCTTATCGGCAAAAAACCAAAACGCATGTCGGAACAGAACGGAAAAGCAAATTGCCGTTGCTTTGTTACCGCGCAGACTATTTTGCAGAAACGCGGCGCAAAGAGAAAAAAACTAACCTTTTGAAACAAAACAATGAACAAAGACAATGCCCACCTCGTTCCCATCGATCTTCATCATCGCGTGTTTGTGGCAATGCACGTAGACTGGAAAAGGCCAATTTCCGGGTTCAATAGGAATCCCAGCTGCATGAGCACAAGTCGTGTGAAACGAGACCGTGCATGGACCGGCACAGCACTGCAGGCAAACTCCGCTTGTCTGATTCAACTTGCTGTCCTTGCAGTAGACGCATTGCTGCGAACAAGAGTATTGATACCGCGCGACTTGACAGGATAGTTGTTGAGGAAAAGCGACGAGAGCGAAGCGTTTTGAGTTAACAGAAAAACAATATGCTCTCAAGGCTATGTTCGGAATAAACTGCTAATTCAATAGAATTTAAATGGCGAGCAAATAACTTCGAGAAACGTATACTGGGAGTAGAAAATATCGAAATTCCATCAACTTCTTTCCTCGTATCGCCTTTGACTTTGCAACCAGGCAGCCGCATTAACCGTGGGTTTAAGCAAAAATATTTGATGCTACAGAGTCAGAAAATTAACTTCATTCGACGTGCAAATACTGCTTTGCTCGCTCATCTGCACCCGTCTTAATTTTCTTAACAGTAGTTGGATGAGAACTTAACTGTTTTATTGTCGTAACACTCTTAATGGAAGCTGCTTGTCGCAGGTACCAAACACAGAAGCAATCTGTTATCCTTCACTGCAGTCTGAAAACTAGCACACAGTGTGCGCGGAATTTATATTCCAGCTACATTCAAATGCGCGATGCTTGGTAAGCGCATGGCATTCACTTGCATGGTCTAATACTTTAATTCGCTTTACCTAGCTCGCGACTTGCAAGAGAACTACAATCATGATTGCAAAATGTTTTTCGGTCAGCACTTTGGCAAGTAAGCTAACTTCCTTATCAAACAGTGCAAAGCGTAGAACACTAGCACCTGTCTATCGTTCGCAGGCCCGTAATCAGCTTGGGACACCAGTGGGGGGCGAAGAGTTTTCTGAGAGGGGCCCGAAGTCTTTCAACTATGTCCAACACATTTTTCCAGGGGGGGTGAAAAAAATTTCATCGCCCCCTTTGTTACGGTGTTACCGGCCTGATCCTTCATAGTCCAAAGCAGCAAATTTGGAAGCCAGACAAAACTTAAGTAATGCACTACAGTCTTTCAATTGCATATAAAAAGAATAGCTTAACAAAGCCTACTGCGTCTCCAAAGAGCTATCTGCTCACCAGTTTCAGCCTGGATAGTGGAATCTTGGAAACATTGATGTTATTTCGTTGGGTTGTGTCATTGAAGTAAACCTCGGGTATAGCAACAGCACAAACCACGTGCGCCCAGCCGAGACCGCCATTGATTGGCTTGAGGGCGCCACCTCTGATGCAGCACAAAGTGCATTGCTGGAAATATCAAGAAAGTGACAAATTCATCAGAAACCTTCTAAAAGTTCGCGTTTTTGGCAAATGCTGAAAATCGCCGATATGTAATCTAAAGAAGTAGGTTTATCTGGGTTACAAGGAGCGAAAGCATCGTTGATAGACAAAGACGCTATGTATTATTCTTGGGAGGTATACGCAAATGTAAAAGCACTGCGGCAATAACAACCAGTGACGCGAAACACATGGAAACGACGGTCAAAGAGAGGCTAGCTGTTGTTACGATGTTTCCATGCTACGAAGGTGGAACGGCAGATACACTTGTCACTTAAACAGGGTAAACTCATTCATTCATTCACATGTATTCAGGAGAGCGACTGCGACGCCACACGCATTGCAGTGTGATAAACACAATCTTGAATGTAAATATGGGCTATATACACTACAATAACATCGTAATTGGTGCTACAAACATTTGTTACAAGCACATCAATAACTTGACTATGTTACTCCAGAGGCACCTACAATAAGTCGGCGGCTTTCAAGTTAGGTCCTTCAATATTCTAATAACGGAATAGGATTATATTCATGTTGTATACACAAGGTTGCACAAGTTCTAGGCTAATATGAACAACTTTAGAGGGGTTATAATTGGTTTAGGGGGATTATTTTTCAAAATATAAAATGGTTGTACTTTTAAATTTGGATCCAAAGAGTTCCAAATCTTAATCCCTGCGTAAGCAAAGATTTTTGTCCGGTAACCGATCCTTTCCTGGAATCCTAATATTCTGGAGATGACTTTTTCCTTGACAGCACAATTTCTAGGTACCCTGTGATAGCACAACTCCCAAGTTTTCAACGTCAGACAGCATGTTTGTTAAAGAATGTTGATATCCATATCAAAGTCCAGAGGCCAAGTGTTCTTGTGTATGTGCTTTAACGTCCATACACAGTAACATCGGGATAGGTTTACCATATACTTGCTGAAAAAGAACACTTGGATCAAGTACATGCAGACTTGTGGAACAATTATTGCAACCAGGAATTACCTACTGTTCGTCCATAAACGGTAGCGCAAGCACTGGCAATAATCGAGGTTTGATAAACAAGCAAATAAATACGAAGTGCTACTTTGTGATTAATCAAAATAACAAAAAAACTGGCAAGCTCACTGGCGGATTGCTTCTAAATATTGCTGAAAAATACGAGCGCGAAGTGACTGATCCGTAACCAGGGTTTTTTAAGGTATTTTAGGGACCCGAATCGAGTCCCTAGAATCAGAGAAATCGGGTCCCCCCAAAGATCCATACCGGGTACCTACACACTT